>Ga0210059_1000768_pt1 | contig 43988 bp, 25 predicted proteins | sample Ectturendosymbi2_FD_188042 | JGI IMG/M metagenome (GOLD analysis project Ga0210059, IMG submission 188042) | Ecteinascidia turbinata endosymbiont from Florida, USA - Sample 2 (SPAdes) (version 2) | ecosystem: Host-associated > Tunicates > Ascidians > Unclassified | place: Key West, Florida... | reverse complement strand
TTTCTTGATGATTGTATTTTTATTATATGCTAATGATTACACAATAAAACTTAATTTGCTTTCCTCTAGGTTGTTATTAATGATATGTTTTAACACATTTGGATTTTCAATCTGAACATAAGAAGCCAAACTGAAATGATGAAACATAAATAGCTTGCTGTATCATCAAAGGACAAGCGGCCCCAGTCAAAATGTAAAGGGTCCTCAACCAAGATTCTAGGGTCTCCTAGTTAAAGGATAAAGAGGCCTATTAGTTTTTGGTTAAATATAAATAGCCTGTCTACTGTATATTCAAAGGACAAGGGGCCCCAGACAAAAGGTAACATGGATAAGATGCCCAAAAAGATATGGATTCCTCAATCAAATTTTAAGAGGTTTCAAATCAATAATATAGAGCCCTTACTTCTATGAATCATTTTGCTATCAGCTGCAATATTTAACTGGTAGCCTACCATTCTTTCTTATAAATCTAGTAATTACCTAGTGTACATATCCTTTAAGCAAAATTCCATGCACAGAAAGTCGCTGCAATTAACCTCATTTTTAAGCACATAGCCCACCAAAGATTTGTAGTTTTGTGATATTAACTTGTGAAATTTTTTACTGCCACAAGTGTATTGGATGCGGCTCATCAAGGTCAAGCCAGCATTGAATTCTGATTGAAATGTGAGTCGATACTGCACATTTCCTTCATTCCGGTCTCATCATAAACATTATGGTTGGTTTGTTATTTCTGAAAGTATTTACTGGAGTTGAAAAGCATGTTTACCTGTAGTTTTGGACAATGGAAATCTAAAAACAATAAGTTCTTGCAAAGCTCAACTTGGCCTCAGGGTAACTCCATTGTTCAAAAAGTTATGTGAGAAACTGATTTTGCTTGAGAGAATTGTATTGTAAACACCAATGTATGTGTGTTTAGGCCTACTTGAACGGTTTGCTGTATGCTTGCTGCTGCTCAATTGCTGCTAATGCAATGTTACCTCAATTGCTTCATTTCTTTTTCATTCAGAACTAAATGTTTAAATAATTTTGAGAAGCTTACCTTACTTTCTTGAACCATTAATGTTTTCCTTTGTCCTATACCTGCAGAGATCTTGAAATTTCATGTTGGTAGTATTAGTACATTTTCTCCATACATTATTCAATTATAGGCCTACTTACAACAGGAGTAGGGTTGCCAGATGGCCGATATTTCATCGGCCTGACCGGTATTTTACTGCTAATATCGCAGAGGCCGGTAAAAGGCCGGTATTTTGATAATTAGTGCTCGAAGCCGGTATTTTGAAAATAAATAATGTACCGTAACTTTGAAAAGAACTAACACCGAATTTCTCAAATTATAATGACTCTAGAAGTGAATCTTGTCAGGACAGTTCCTTCAGTGAAGTTTTTTTGCGGCTATTGACGCAATCCTTGGCGCGATTGGCACGTCACACACACACACATCGAAGTGTAATGAGCCAGCAAAATTATGGGCAAATTATTAATTGTGGCTTAACAGTACTCATTGTCTCTCTGTTTTCCTGTGCCGCTTACGAATAACGACAAAGCTTAGATCTGGAACTATTGACAAAATGGCCGATATTTTTACAAAACGCATCTGGCAACCCTAAACAGAGGAGGGATGTGTTAAGTTTACGCAAGGTAGAAGTTACCACTCCACCGTATTCATGTAGAGAGTGTTTTGTAATTTGTAGACGTATTGGTTGGTTCCCTGTTTTTTGTGCTAGGCTAGACGAAAAAATGGAGGTGGATATGGATATGCTGAAGTGCTGAATTTTGTGCGTTTTTAAATTAAGCAGCAGTGGGGTGGTTATATTTTGCTGTACATGCCATTGTGTTATTTGTGTAGTGGAATGTGGTGCATATATACATGAGCTTCATAGACTGTACATAGGCCTACAATCTGACAAGTTTAAAAAATGTGCACATCGCAGATGGTGAAGCCCGCCGCCCTGACTCTCTGGAAACAATTTGCCACTTTGCCCCACTAGATGGTTGACATAGTGATTTGGAACAAACTGCCTGCAGATGCTAGATTTATGCTTGTCTTGCAGGCAGTAAATGTTTCCTGGGCCTACATGCCTAGATATTGCTATTGCTTCACCTATCCTTCAGCTTACATTGGTAAAAGATCATTGCAAGGCTCATTAGTACATGAGAAGGTACCATGGGCATAGTCAGGGGTCATTTAGGTCATGACCTCCAAAGTATATACTGTACAATATTTTGCCAATTTTGCAAAAAGGTCGTATGGGCATGTTACCTAGCAAAAAAATTTTGGGTAATGTGACTTGGTTTGAACGTGTGTGAAGTAGTCGACTTCGTTAATTCCTCATCGTCGGTTAGAAAGAAAAGCTTCCGTAAAGAATAAAGACGTCTCAAATAAATAGAACCTGCGATTTTTCAATGAAATTTGCTACTCAGTCGCTTTTGCGAATTGTGTTGCGAAGCTACGAGCGTGATTGGCAGACGCGTTTCAAATGCGATTGTTTCTGATATGCAGATCATTTTTGACGAACTATTTTCCGCGTCGTGGTTTAGTAAAACATGTCTTGCGATCGGCAAAAATTAAGTATTGCACCATACAGGACTCCTTCAATACCTCACTAGCTTCAGTACTGCCCTAAAAATGTAGCTCCTGTCAAAATAAGACCTACCAGTGACTCCGCAACTTTGGGTTTACATTGCAGCTGCCAACAGCTTAATCTGTGGAAACTGTGATGCATCAAACCAGAAAAGATGGCATAACATCAGCAAGTTTCAGTGACAATTTTCAGCAAAAATTATATACCAATACAATACAGTCAAATCACTCGCGGCGAGATTCTCCCCATTCCATCTTTCACTTGTGAATACAGGTGTTACGGTCTTCAGTTGGCGATTTTCGCAAGATCTTCCTGTTTTCTTGAAGAGATAAAAACCGGATTCGACTGCGTCTTCGATTAGCGCACAATAAGACCGTGTCTTGAAGCGGTTTGATTTTGTAGCACTCTGCAATATCAACACTTCATGGTGATGCTTTCACCTCCACCCTTTACAGATTTCATCTCTGTGCCGGATGTTGATCAAAGGCGATATGGGGAGCGCCAAAAACGCTTGCTTTGCGATCAGTTGCCTGGCAATGGACGACGACGGAAATCAAAGGGTGCTGAGCAATTCGTCTTCTCAAGACGTGATCAACCGACTGATCTTGCTGCTTTCGAACGAGGAAGACATCGAAGCAGCTTGGTTTTCTGCGATGTAGGTCTTTGCACTCACATCTAAATCAGCCTCCCGGGCATTCATTTGTTTCACGAGCGGTTGCAACCAAAATATTTAGTTGTTCTGCTGGTGCATCACCTCAACACAATCAGTGTTTTTTAAGGTGTTTTGAGAGACTTAGACGGTCTCTCAAATTTTTTCGACGGTTTCTCAAAATACAGTGGATCTTCACTGCATAACCACCACCAAAATACACGAAAACCTCGCTTTATGCCCATCTCGGTATTCAGATGAAATAGTTGCGGTTTCTCAAAACGCCTTAACGGTCATCAAGGTCAAACATAAACAAAACGCTGAACACAACTGTATTAGGCATCTTTGATCAGAAGCAATCGCTGCAAACTGCAATCAGAATATTGTGACTTTTCGCACGTACCGGTGCTAGGAGTTAATCGCATGCCATGCTATACACTTTTTGTGAACTGCGAAGTTTACAGGAAAGCGTTGAAGGAACTTTCAGCTCTACCTGAAAAGATCGCAAAATTTTCGACCAGATTCTAAGTTAAACAGCAAACCTGACTGTACCGGTCGAAATGAAAAACGTACGAGCTTAATGCATCAATAAAAGTACTCTGTTTTCTTTCTTAGTGTTAGAAACCAGTTTCACATATTGTCTTATTTCTATTATCCCACGATTTTTGCAAAAGGTATCAGCTTTGGAGCTTTGTTTTCAAATGCATTTTTACTCTAGCCACAAATGGAAGACTGAGATTCTTGTTGGTTTTGTTAAATAAGCTGGAAGGGTGAAACAGTCGATCCCTAGTGTGAGTCGTTTTTATAATCTTTATTGTTGTTTACAAGGACGCTTCGTACGATCTCCAGCCACAAGCGGGGTATCCTGAGGTTGCGCGACTGCGAAGCCGTCCTCAACGCCTTGAACAAGAATTTCAACAAACCATCGAACAGCAAAGGTGGGGATGGCTTTACTAACACTTGATGCGAACGACAAGAACTTGTGTTGAGCGCGAACGCCTAAACTTGTTACAACATTTTTAAGCGTGCCGCCCCTCTCGTTCTTGATGTTCTTTCCACGTATTTAAATCTTTAGGCTTCGCAGGGAAACCTACTTTTACATTTTGCTGAACCGGCGAAAACTCGGCACCGTCACCGCTTTCTAACTTGCCTTTCTACAACTTGAGTTTGCCGTAGTTTGTGTGACTCTACAGATGGTGGCTCACCGGTGCACAGATGAAAATATTTTTTTTCTTTCTGAGGTTGTGTTTCCACTGCAAAGCAACCGTCACGCTGACGTAGGTCTCTTGGTGCTTGTCATAAAAGTGTATTGACGATGTTGGGTTTTGCGAGAAACTCTTACACCTGCAACAAACGGCGTTTCAAGAACTTATAACGTTTCATAATGTTGGTTTTCTCAGAACGTATTGTGAATTGTTTATTTTTTTTTAAATAAGAGCATTGTAGTACATTTTTTTAGATTGCCTATGTAATTGGAAAATTTTAGATGGGGCCCATGTTTCTGGATCAAAATGCGCGGTCTTGTATTTGCTGCAGTTTTGATTTGAATCTTGTTGTAACTGTTTTGGATGAGTGATCTAGAAGTTCATTGTTTTCCTGGCATTTACATTCCCGACAGGTTTTACTCGTTCTTAGATTTCCGGTATGCATCAGGCTCAGTGGCGCAGTCAGCCCAAAATTTTTGGGGGGACCAAAATATTTTAGGGAGCCAAAATGTTTGATTTTAGGCGAGCAACAATATTTTGTTTGGGATGCCGCCTCTCAAAGCACAAAATGACTAGATATGCTAAAATTTTTGGGGGCCTGGTCCCCTGGGTCTCCCCCTGGCCACGCCTATGATCACGCTTTGAAAAATTAGAAGCAATGCAAATGAATTGGTACAAGTCATAATTGATTTCACATTCATCTGAAATAATATGCGGAGCTCTCTTCAGTATTTCCTCATCTAATACTAAGACGCTCTTTGAAAGTTAAAAAAGAGCAGTTAGGATTTTTTTGCGAAAACTAAAAATTATATTTTTCATTGCCTCTGTGCACAATGCGTAGTAAAAAAAGTTCACATTGCTCACGATTTCTCCAACAAACACAATGTCCAAGATACAATATCTTGTTCCAAATCTCTGTCGTTTTTTGTTCCAGAACTAAACGAAGAAATCCAGAAGACCTTAAATCAGTTGAAGCGGTTAGAGCGCCCTGCTGTGCCGAAAGCTGAGGTCACTGGACCTTCTTCCATCAACGTCCAATGGGAACCAATGAAAGCAAGTTGCGGAATGGACATTACATACAAGCTGCTTGATGGTAAAAAAAAATTCTCTCGACTAAGTTCTTTTCAGAAAACCACGTGTGAATTAATGCGCGTCTGTTTTTGTGAGCTGATACTCGACACGTTGTAATGAACGTGTTTTGATCGCAGGGAATGAAACTCGGACATCCGAAAATTTTGTATCGAATGTGTTTTATGTTGGTGCGCTAACTTGGACAATAGATTTACTGCACTCCGCGTGAAAAGGGAAAGATGATTTTGCAAAAAACTTCTGTACTTTTCAAGGTTTTGGAAATCGTTGCAAATGTCTTCTAAAAAAGAGAAGTGGCTGTCCATTGCAGTACAGCGATTTTCCGCAATAAGAATATATAAAATGCACTACCTACATGTCGTTAAATCCATGTAGTCTGCGCAAAATTTTGCCGATGGCCTGTTAACCATCTTAACCTTTGCATGCTTAAAAATGAAGTCCAAAGGAGCTTGAATGGATCAGGCTGAGAGGAAAAATTGTTTCCCTCTTCCAATTAGCCAGTAATAGATCAGCGTGTCTAATCGTCACTTCTTCCAGCTGTTGCATGGTGAGTTGTTCTATCTTCAAAAAGTCTCAGAATAAAAAACAGTCTCCAACCACAACATGCTTACCAAGCTGTAAGTTGCATGTAGTCAAAGCTGTAGCCCGTAAGTACCTGAAACCATCAACACCTGCGCTCTCATCGGTTTTGCGGTGTTCACTTGAGGAAGCAAAAAGAGGAAAAGCGTTTATTTAAGCCTGACATTTGAAAACGGGTTCAGGTTTAGTGAGGCGCTCACAACGTGCTGTTCGCACCAGCTCCAGCTTCGTTGTGTAAGCAGAACCACTCTGGTGTGCAGGTTCAAGAGTTCTTTACAAAGGCAAAGAGACCCAAGTGGAGTTGAGCAGCTTGGCTGCGAGCACGACCTACCACCTGCGACTGCGAGCATCGACTACCGGCGATGAAAGTCCGTTCAGCGAGATTGTTACTGTTACCACAGGTATGCGATCTGTTTGCACCGTTACTAGGAGATCGAGAGTGTAGCCCGCTTTTAAATGTGAGCGTTGAGCTCGTTTCGCTGAAGTTCGGAAAAGGTCGTGGGTATTTAGTCAAGCGTGTTTTTATGCCTGCGGACTGTGGGAGAGTTGGTATTTTCGTAAAAAAAGCAAGTTTTCTTTGATATTCCAATGCATTGGGGCTGGCATGTTGTTCCTGAGCTTTTTCTCGTCCATACTGGAGATACACACACATTGCATTACCCTTGACCCACAGCTATTTGCGTCAGTGTGTTTTTTTGCAGTTTGTGCAACGATAACGGCGAAAACCGATGTATGTATATAGCTGCCCTTTGGTAGACTTATTTCCTATAAGATTTGTCTGCAAGTCGATGTTTTCGTTTTTGTAACTGTGGCCAAAATAACCGAAAGGAAATTGAAAAGTAACTGTTGGACCAAAGTTTGATGAAGAAACGGGCGTCAGAACTTGCGTTAGAAGATAAACTGGGGGATGTACACTCAACAGGTACTACTAATCGAACAGGTACTACAACAGGTACTAATCGATCTAAAACTTTAAATGTGGCAGTATCGCATTCTGCATGGTAAAAGGTGATGAAGGTTTAAGGTGTTTAAAGCCCGTTAGCGATATAATTAGAACGTGAAAAACAAAGTATATAGAAACATCCGAGCGTTCCAATCACAATCGTTAGCGCGCTTACCTTTTTTTCTCATTTTTACGCAAGAATGTCTGCGTCTGAAGGATGCGTCCCAGTTCGATAAACAATGAAAGTGGTGGCACGCAGCCTTTTTGAAGTGATGTACCCTTAGGGCAATGTTTTGTGTATCTAGTACCCCTTGGCTGTAATCATGAGCACAATGATTAGAAATGTACCTATAAGCATTGTACTGTTTCGTTAAAATTTCTTTACGAAGACACTTTTAAAAATTCGTGTTCCCTTGAAGTAACTTAACGTACCCCTTTTTGAGAACCACCGCCTTGAAGTGTTTACTAATTATTTCTGCTTTTCGTCTCTTGGTAAGAAGCCTGTAGTGGATTACTCCGGCAGTATAAAAACGAGTGAAATACACATTTTTCCTGACATTAACATGCTATTCTGTTGCGCATTTTTTCACCGAAAACAGTTTGTTTCCCACTTGCGATCAAAACTTTCGTGGTCGCCAACTTGTTTTCGCGTAGTCAGTAGTGATCGTCAATCTTGCGTCAGTGACCGCAGATGTCATCAGCGCTTTGCTCAAAGGTTTGTTTTGCTCGCTCCACAACAAGCGTTTGTGTGTTCCTGGTCAACCCCGGACAATCACTTAGTGGTTTAGCAACCGCATGCTATTGTGACGAAACAACCCTTGGCGGACGCAGCCCTGACGGAAAGTGCTCTTTCGCGTCGCCTCTCTCGCCCGGTGTCGAACCTTCTTGGCAACCAGGCACCGTTTGACGGCCTGCCTATCAAGTGTTATCGCGCGTGCGAGTACCCACTCTAGTCCGTGTAAACAGGACTCGAGTGGACATGTCCTCTCTAGATTGCTCGCAAAAATCTCCTCGTTTGTTTTGAAGCGCCTCTCCGCCGCTCGCCTGTGTAAGTAGTAGACTCGCTGGTGAGCTGGGAACACTGTGCTCGTAAATTTATCAGCTGCTTGTAAAATGAGCTGGTTGTTCCAATTAGACTCACTTTGACGTAAATGCGGTCGAATGTGTTCGAGGTCGTAAAAACAGATCTTGCATCATATTAAACGTCTCAATGCCACCCAGGGTTGTGAGGCTAGAGTTTTTGGAAGTTATTACCTTGGGTCTGTTTTGCAAATGCTCAATGGTCGTAGTTCGAACAACCCGTCACTGGAATAAAGTTGTTCGCAGATCTGCGCAACTCTTTTGTAGCAGCGAGGGAGATGTTAGAGACACGCCATTTCTTAAGGATCGCACTTCGTTTGAAATGGCAATACCCTCAGTGCAAGATTACATTATTGGAACTACTTAAATTTATGTTAATACACGTGCAGGCGCGGATTTAACATTAGGCTAAAAAGGCTGGAGCTTAGGGCCGCCGATTTCGGGGGCCCCAAAATTTTGGAGATAAGGGCAATTTCTAGCATTTCTGTAAGCATTTATATATGCATTCCTGTTTTGGGTCAACGCACGTTTTTTACTATGCCGTTAACGAAAGATCACTATAGAACAGTGGTTCTCACCGTGGGGTTTGCGAACCCCCAGTGGTTCACGGGAAGATTTCCAGGGGTACTTGGATGACAGTTAAGTTTTCATGTATTGCTATTTTTAATATCCTACATTAGAGGAAAATGCGTGCCGATTGAAAACTCCGCGGAGATTTTGCTCGATCTTGCGTTGTTGTGATGCAACAATGCGAAACCCACGGCTTTGCCGGCTAACCTGGGGGTTCGGGTCGATTGTTTTATGACTCGTGGGTACTTAACGGAAAAAAGATTGAGAACCCTTGCTATAGACGAATGAGCGCGAAAGATTGAAGTGAATGACGATGGGCAATCTCTTTTTATGTCGTTGAGAATTGGTTATTGTTACGCATAATGTGTGGAAAAAAACACCCGAATCCATTTTTCAGCTTTCGCGAGGCCAGTGTGGTATTCAGTAGATATGTAATGTGAGTGTGGTCAGATAACTTCACCGCTGCCTTTTTCGTTTGTTTCGTTGTGACTGTTTTTGTTCCTGATATCGAGGGAATTCAGAATGAAGTAGGCCTACTGTAATATGTTTATGAATTGGAACAACTTGTACAGTGAATGTAGCGAGCACGTGTAGTACGAATTTGTATGATATCAGACGTCGCGAACCTTCCAGAAAGGCCCCCAATTCAAAATGGCCCAGGGCCCCGAAAACGAAAATTCGCCTCTGTAAATGTGCACATATTGAAACTGTGGAAATATTTCACCCGACCTGTTGTTGTTCCGTAAACTGATCCTTTTCCTCCGACCAGACAACCGAACATCTGTCCCAGTGTATGAGCGTATATTAACAAGGGCTTTTCTGACGACGTCAGCTTTGAATCGAGGTACGCGAACCCGTGTTGCACCTGAAGTTGGCCGATGCACCCAGCTGTGTGTTCTCCTTTCTAAAAAATATAATTATTTACTTTGCATCTGTCACTGCCGCGACCGCGTCTGTTTCTTTGGACCACAGTCGCTTTGTTACTAAAAAGAACTTTTGAAGATAAAGACATTTAAAAAAAATTGTTTTTGTCATAAGTTCGAAATATGTCACTTGAACTGTTACATCGATCTTCCACCTAAAAAGTGCAGTGACAGCTTCTTGACCAAATTCCCATACCGCGGTGGAACAAATTTTTAGAAGTGGTTACTTTCCGTTTGCAATTTCCATGTAAGAACAAGTTTAACAAAGAGCACCTTGATTTTGCTTAAACTCTGTAAGACGTGTGTTGAAGACCTAATTTTTCCCAACAGGTTTATTCGTTGTCAAGCATTTATCAAAGAGCTCATTCAGTCTTGAAGCGTTTAAGTCAAAGAAACTGGAGTAATTTTTCTAGTACCTTGTTGTTGCGATTCCGTAGCAACTTCAGCGACCTGATTTTCAGCCAAACAAGAAAGTAATGGTCTGGTCTAGACTCGTTAAGGTCGTTAATCACGTCAGCCTGGGACCAGGTTTTTCGGCTTTCTGGTTCCATACAGGAAAGGCAGAGCAGGCCTTCGTGGCAATAAGCTCAATTCACTTTGTTGCGTCACAGTTCGTCTGCATTCTTCTCGTCGATCTAATGTTTTAATGCTACGCAAGCACAGACTGTTTTTCAGTCTGTTTGGGTCTCGCCGGCTTTTGTTGTCGCTGTTTGTGCAACGCGCACACGGGTCCTTTATCGACTCCGTAACGCTTGTAATGGATGTGAAGTACCGTGGATCACGTCGTCAATCCGATAGCAGCCTAACCGCAAGAGTTTTTACGCGTCTGGGCTTGTGTTATTTTGTGTTGATTGTTGGAAGTGGTCATAATAACAGATAACAATTAAACATTCATTTTGAAGCTGAACCGTTCAAATGGCGTGTAGGGTAAAACAAGTGGAGCACACTATATCATTTTCACGAAGACCTCAGGTGGTTTTTAAGCATATGACATGTGCGAATATTTGGAAGCAATCCTTTTTAAACATTTGTTCTAAAAATGCAGTCCATAGCGAACACCGACGGCTTTATTTCTATGACAAGTTTTTCTCGGTATTATTGCAATTGAAATCTGTGTATCGCACGCTCTTGTTGAAAATCCTTTCTGCGATAAAAGGTTGATTACGTTTTCTAGTTACTATTAACTCGATCGTGATTGCTGATTTTGTTGTGATTTTTTGTATACCTTTCAATCAAAATTACGTTTTTTGATATCTTACCTAGACTTTTCTACATGTTTGGTTTCCCTTTTTAACGGTTCCACTTCGAATATAGTGTTTAAAAAACCTTCATATTTCGAATATAAATAAATATCAACAAAATCTTCACCATTTCGGTGCGAACTTTTTCTTACGCGCTGCTGGGTTTTTGCCACAAATATAGAAAACCTAAAAAGCTTTAAACTCACGACAACCTTAGTTGTAAAAAGGAAATTTCTAAACCGTTGTCCACTCTTGTTGTTATCAGCTCGTGCAGTTCAATGGTTACTTCTCCAGGACTGCCGTACTTGTCAAAAGATCTTTTAAACAAATACAATACTCCTTCAAGCTGTCTTGCGAGGATTTGTTTAAAATACAGTTTACCATTAGTGATCGAGCTGATTGACGAAATCAATGATGAATTGTTGTTTTTAATGGCATCATAATTGTGAGTCACAGTACTGGAGGTTCTCTTTAAAACGACGGGTATGATTTTAAAGCATCGTTAACCGCCGTGCCCGTTATAACGCGCGTCAGCGCATACCGGAAGTAACGTTTTTCACAAGCTGTTCGTTGACAATCGGGAAATAGGTATTCAAATGGCCAGGGCCGCGACAAGCTGAAACTTTTGAGGGGGATTGTAACTTCTTGTTGTACCTAACAACTAACAACTATAAAGTTACTGTCGTTTTGAAAATGTTTTACAAAATTTCGGGGTGCAGGGCACGAGCCCGATTTTCCCCCCTGGTTGCGGGCCTGGAGTTTGCGATAGAGATTGGGGCATGAGCGATAATCGACATATGAAACACTTCGAGAATCTGTCTCACAAATCAATTTGCGAAATACGGTGTCCCATTGCTTGGTGACAAAGTCACATCGCACAGAGGCTTGACAAAAATGTAAGATCCTTTAACTAGTCCAAAACAAACATTCGTGAACGTTAACTGTGTTTAAAATCAAAGTTGAACTGTTTTCACTTTACACTGTCTATGGAAAGAAATCCTTTATCAGCCAAGAATCAGACACTTTAAGATCTTACAGAGTATACATTTCGCCTACGAAGTAGGCATCATCAGCTCTTATTCAAATAGAATCAAGTATTAAAATTTAATTGGACTTTGCATTTTTATTCGAAGAGAATAACATTGTTTGACGCGACATATGCCATCCCTGCACGTGAAGCTGCGTTGTTAAGAAAAACTCAGTTTTTGCGTAGACGAAGATCTTCCATCTGCTCCATGCTGCCTCCGCGTGATCGGTTCCACTCCGACACAAATTCGTTTTGCGTGGAACCCCCCTGAGCGCAGCAATGGCGTCTTGCGAGGCTACTCTGTGTTTTTGGGTAAGTGATCGTCTGGCTCTGGACACGATGCCCTGAATACGTACGATGTATAGCTTCGTCCTAGCGCATTTTAGCATAGCAAAGCTACGTCATAGGTTCAGACATTGGTAAGTCATCGTTTTGAGGAGCTTGGCGGTTACGAGTTGTGTCGTCGCGTTCTTTCAGCCAACAGTGAAAGCCAAACAAGTTGCACTTGATCAAGCAACATTCCTCGTTGTTGCGTTAATCGCTGAATGTATTTTCCTGCGTCACATGTGTTGCTTTGTGAAGCTGATTTTGTCACAGACGTCGCAAGTTAAATGTTTTTCGTCTAGGCCTTTTGTCCTGTGCGCTGGCTTGCCGCTCATTCAAATTTTTGTGACACCTACACTTTTGGTTGGTTGCAAATTCTGCCGGAGTTGTAGGAATAGCGTTTCAGCTTTTACGTAAATGCGATCCGCTCAGAGCATAGGGCTGCTGTAAGTTTGACCTTACTGCGCGCTAAAAATTGTGAAACAACTTCATATATTTCAAAGCTATTTCAACGTTCCCGATAACAGACAATGTTGTTTGCATTAAAACGGTGTTACTTGAATGATTTGTAAGCGGCGCCTATCTGGTTTCTATTCATAAGTGGAACCATTTGTCGCAATCTCCACTCATCTTTTCTTCTACTGAGCTTCATTTCGAATCCTACTCAGGCCCGTCGCCAGGATTTAGCAGCAGGGGGGCCAAAAACCACTGCCCCCCCCCCGCTGACGACGACCCTGATCCTACTATTGTTGCTCAAGCTATGGCGCGACAACAACTGATCTGGAGTTTACTTCCAAACTCAAGTCCTTGGTAACTGTTGTCCAACAGGAGACAAACTGGTTGACAACACATGCGAACTGTCTTTCATCATCGGTAGGCTCCTTCCAGCGACGTCGTACGAGATATCAGTGTCAGGCTGTACATCAAAAGGCGTTGGAGACAAGGCGACCATAAATGCACAAACTGATGAGCTGGGTAAGTTCCGGATCCCTGGTTCTCATTACCTCCCCCCGATGAGTCTTTGTTGTTATGCTCTACAAAGGTCCATGGAATTTCTAATTGCTAACACGCATGGAACGGCAACCCAAAGACGTAATGGCAAATACGGTGATCACTTGTTAGGCTAAACATGCGGGCAGCAATTAAACGACTTTTTGAATAAAATCGCATTCACATTGCCCAGAAACCTTTTCAGCTGGCGGCGTTGTAATGTTCTCGAACATGTGTAAACCGAATATTTTTAATTTTTTTGAACAAGCTGGAATCATCCACGATTTGCTTTTTCGATCCTTGTCACTCTTAAACGCAGATTTTGTTTTGCAGCTTCATCCAGGATTTGCGAGGAAAATGTGAAAAGTTATTTTGTTTGTTTGTCGTAACTTTAAGGAAGTGTAGAAATGAGTCTGGTCACCTCCTAATCGGAACAATCGAATGCGGTTTTATTTATACAGGTGCACGTTGCTGCTCTGTGTATCTTCAGAAGACAGCACCACTGTCATAAAATACCACTTTGCCGTTTTATTGTCTCAAAGTTAAATTCTTACAACAAGTAGAACAACCACGTGCCGTTCCAAGGGGCTCCATATACCCCTACAAATTTTGCCTGGATTCCCCAAAGTGCCATAAAGATTTTGCATGTGTCATCACTTTGTATTTTTAAAAATTTTGCTTAAAAAAAAACTTTTCGAATCACCTACTCTGCGATGATAAACGTGTTTCGACGATGTAAACAGGATGATGTGACCACAGCTTTGTTTCTTGACAGCAGAAAATAATGTGTTTGTGAAAAAAGTTTTGTAGTTAGTAAATGAGCTCACTGATCAGCTAGCTAGTTCAGCTTGTGTTATATGGATTGCGTCACCTCTAAGGATGTAAAAAAAGCTATTGCACCACTCATGTGGATTCTTTTTATGATGCACTTTTTCTTTGCAGGAGATTAACGTCAAAAAGCATTATTGCTTTTTTAAGAAAAGAAAAAGTATTTTCTGTAATTTGGAAGTATGCACTTTGTTTCCAACCACGGAACATTTTTTGTTTGCGCGGATAACTGCGCAAAGCAAACTTCACGTTGTAGTTCAACGTCACGATCGGTGTCATTTAACCCGAACGTAACAACGTGATGTGATCGAATGCCATGACGTCATTTTTAGGCAGACAGGACAGAATTCGGTTAAATCTCGAAAGTCTTGCAATAACAAATTCCTCCTACCCACACCAGTAGGTATATTCCTAGTCGCTCCTATAAAAATATGAGAAGTAAATTATGCAACATTTGGTTCTATGTAGAAACGTTCTCTCACGCCAAGCAAACCGGATTCTATCGCAAATATCGCAATTTTAGGTTCTGTGTTGCAGAGGTCTTGTCGTAAAATTTCAGTAAAAGATGCGTGATCCAACTTATACAGTAGTTCAGTATGAGAAAAACGGTTTGATCGACAGTGAATTAGTTCCTGAACTCAAGCGTGTGATATTGCTTTAACGAAACTGTCAGGTAATCACAAGCTTTTCCTTCGACAGCATCGAAGAGTAAATGACGTATACTCTGTTTTGCGTTCGTGTTAACGTGAAAGGGTAGCACAACGACTGGCTGATTACGCAAACGGTCGCCGTTTTTTGTGTACGATGACAGCGATGCTGTTATCCAGCAAACGCTTTCGTGCAGCCATTAGTTGGCTTTCAGTGATCAATTTTATGTTTTTCACTCAATTGGTAAAAAAGTCAGTAAGTAAAAATCCTGCGAAAAAATTGTTCAGATCAACTGCGAACCTTCAAAACAAATACTTGATTATTCGCGAATCGTGCAAGGGCAATTTAGACTTCGCAACCGAACTGACCAATAAAACCTCCACCTGGTTTGCATCACATTTCTTGACTCTTGCCAAGGTGCTCACTCACCGGAACGGCCATCGGTGACTGTGATTGGTCGAAACGAGATGCACCTGACCTGGAATCCACCGTCGGTGCCACTTGGACGTTTCTTTCGTTTTGAACTGACCGCGAACAAAGAGATTATTTATTCAGGAACAGATCGAAGCTTCCACGTCACGAACTTGATCCCGGACACAGAGTATTCATTCACAGTAAGCAATGTGCAGCCGTGGTGACTCCTTAAGACGCCTTCAAGTTCTTGCCGAGCCTTGACACAAAAGATCGAAAAATGGATTCAGTAATCGTTGGCTTTTTTTAATTTGTGAATTTCAAATGCTAAGTTGCAGTGTCGCAAATGTACGATGCTTGGTTCGCCAGTGATTTTCCTGAAAACCATCTGCTGGCCAGTAGTCGACGCTTGCAATAAATGGAGATACTGATTTTCTGTGGGTTGTGCCGTTGCATTCGGAAATTGTTCAGATTTTTATTTTTTCAGGCAAAGATGGTTACGTCACAAAACAAATGCCGGGCTAATCTATAGGATTTTATAAATTCCGTTGAATTGCAAACGTTTGTGCCTTCACTCATAAGATGACGTTTCCAGGAGAAAAGTTCAGAGCTTGCAAAAGTGTTCCGACTTGCAACTTCAGCTCAGCAAAAGACTGGCATTTTGTCTTTTTAGTTGAACTCATTACAATGTAACCAACGCATGCAAATTATTTGCTGAAAAGAATGCAGCAAATGGCATAAAATGCACATTATTTGATTTTGTTGCGTTGGCGTCAGCGAGAAAAAGACGTTATCTGAAGAACGCAACATAAATTTATGCAGAGCCTATCTCTGGCAATGTAACATTGACGGAAAAGCAACTTGAAATAGAGCTCTTCGCAAAGGGGCACCCCGACAAACCGCATATCGCTGATGAGGAAAAGTGTCCTGGTTTTGTCTGCCACAAACATTGCGTCAGCTACCATTGTAGTACAGTTTTAAACAATTAACACAAACCACAAATATTTCGCTCAAACTCCTCCGACCATCGCCAAAGCTGCACTCAGTTCAAGTGCTCTTTAAAACCACTTGTGGCTTTCAATCTTGACAGGTTTTCGGTGCCTGCTGAAACACTGACTCATACGATACATTGCTTTAACTGTGGTCGCTATGCATGTTTCTTTCAATTATGCAGTTAAAGCGACTTGCAGTCGCCATCAGCTGCTATAAAATAGAAATCGTGGCATGAATAGTGTGTTGAGTTCTTTTAAAATTTGCGTTGTGCTGAAGTTGTAATTTGTTCTGATTATTATAGAAATACGTAATACGATGCCACAGCACAAACAACAAACGCATTTCGATCTGCCTTGCCTCAGTTTCGACGAACATGAAAGACATTTGCGCTTTCATCGATTAAGCAAGTTCCATAGTATTTACCACAGCAGTCGGTGCAAGAAAACACTGATGCAATTGAGAACCTTGAACCATTTCCCATCAAGGTGTCCGCTGTCACGTCCGAAGGCAAATGCGAAAGCGAAGCGACGAAAAAGCGGACGCCCAAGGACAGATCTCAAACTGACCCTGAGCGTCTCAAGCTGAAGACTCACTCCTTCATGGCGAAGGAGTTTCAAAACACTGAAAAGCCTCCGCTCGAAAAGGCGAAAACCCAGATCAACATCATTATGCCTCGCCATAGAAACAAAGTAAGAACTTACTTGCTCACTGCAAAAACATTTCGCGGGTTCGACTTGTTTTGTGTTGTACATGTCGCATTGTACATTTCGCCGTTGCCAGGCCAGCCATCGGTAATTCACTGTTGCAATGCTTTGGGTGCAAGTTGTCCTGGCATCATGTCGCGGCGGCTCAGTTCATGGGCTTCGCTGTTTAAGTTGTAACAAATTTATTTGACGTCTTGAAGTATTTCGTGACTGGTGAACTGTCGACGTTTGAACATGTTGGCTTTTTATAACTCGGTCTTACCTGATTAGCTTTAATAAAGATCGTGAAGATGATGATGCATTTCTAACAACTAAGTTACTCTACGGTTTGAGTTAAACTTGCACATCACTTTGGAGAAAAACGAGTTGTCTGCACCTGATACGGATTCCTTCAAAAATTTGCTTTTTCACTTTGGATTTCGGTGTGCTGAGTGAATGTTGCATTTAGTTTTTCAAAGTATGCGCAGAAAACGGGACCAGTTTGGGTTTCCTCGCCTGGTAGTGCGTTAGTTCAAAGCACTGCAAGAAAGCTTTGCGTTTCTGCAGTCATTTTAACCTATATGTTTATCATCGATCGTTGTGCCTTGAATCGAGACCAAATGATTGGTTTCAGCGAGAAATTTTGTAATCGTTGAAAAAGAGTTTGGTTGTTATAGAAACGCAACTTCCGCCGTCCTGTCTCCTGCTCGTCAAGCTTGTCCGGAAGATCGCTAAAAATCGACGCCCCTCAAAATAAGGATGGGTCCTGGGCGAACGGTTCAAGTAGTCCGGTGACATCAGCCAGTTCTTCCTTGGGCGAACTCAGTCCAAAGAGCAAGACTACTGTCAATGCATCTGCTCCCCCTGCGGTCGAAGTAGGTCTTTGCTGAAAAATTCTCTTGCTTGTTTGGCAGAAAAAACATTCACATCGGAAAATTTTTCCTAAATCAGTCTGTGAATTTGAAGCAAAATGTGACGAATTGTGGTTGTAGAAAGTTGGTGTGAGAATTCGACATTAGAAAAAAATAGAAGCTAACCGTGCAAGTTTTTCGTCTTACGCGAAAGTGTATTTTGTCGTTTGTGTCAAAAGTAATTTATTTTGTACAGTAAAAGTTTATATGGCGTGTGGTCTGTTGCTTCCTGTTTCAAACTGAATATAAGTTTACATGTGCGACTGAAGGCAGGCATTGAACGTCACGTGACGTCACTGCAATGCACTTCGTTTTCAGACAAGGACGTCACAAAACTCTCTGCCTGCTGTGACGTCAACTGACAACGTCACCCGCGTTTTGCAAAAATCAAAAACCGAATATCCTCTGCAACGAAAGCCGCCAGGTGAGTAACGTGATAATCCCCAGAATGATCGTTTGGCGTCTAACGTGAAAATAAAGTTTATGATCCTTGAATCATTTCACTGTAACCACCACGTAGGGTCGGAACGCGCCAGAGAATCATTACTTGACAAAAATATTCCAAGAGCTTTGTCGCGCCAGATGCTGGTCTTACAAACCTATGCTGCTAGTGGTTGTTCGTAAATGATGAGTGAATAGAATGAGAGGCGGTGAAACTCAGACCCGTCGCCAGCATTTCGCAGCAGGAGCCGTAAACCACAAGGGCGGGGGGGCACATTTTTCAATACAATATTGGATGTATGCAGCAACCGGGGAGTAAAACATGAAATGGGGTCATAGATTTTAAACGGGGGTGCCGGGCACCACTGGTCCCCCGCTGGTGAAACTATGATGTATATATCTGATTGAAAAGATCTTACGGTCATTCTATTTTTTAATCGATCGCAGCCATGTATTTATCAATGCTGCAACATTAACGAGAGTGACTAAAAAACAATTAGCATGTTATATATATTGCCAGATTACAATGCAGCATCACGAAACGGGAAAATACCATGGTAACTCAGCCTTTTTAGTGACACATTTCAAATGAATTTTTCGGTTGGAAAGTGCAGCAGATTTGCTTTTCCCTTGAACTCCACAACACAAATCTTTGTCATTAAAAATACTTTTTCTCGTACATTGGCAATTTCTTCGGCTTGCACACCATTCCTTGAAACACCGTTTGTCAATCGTATACAACTACTGCAGAAAAACCAGCTCCTGAGCAAATCCGTGTCTCCATCGAGCCAGTGTCATGGAAAGAGCTTTTCCCTTTTGCCACAGACAACGAAAACGCTCAAGCCATCACCAGGAAAAAGATCTTTCCCAGAAAAAAGGTCAGAGCGTCTTACCCCGTCATTCAGGAACGGGAACGAACGTTTGTGAATGTTGTCCAAAATCCTGGCAACCAGAAATCTGCAATACTACGCATGACGGTGTCAGACAGACTTTCTCACGAAGTAGTAGATCAGGGGATTCACCAAAGAATACGTCAGTTGCGGCAGAGACAGTTGGAACGCGCAAGAATCGCGCGGCACAAGAGAGAGACCTCCACTGATGGATCAGATTCTTCCAACGAGGACCTTGACGTTTTCCCCAAAGCGAAAGGTAACACTCGACCATCGAACGAACACTGGCTTATTAAAGAAAGTTCCTTGGCCTATGGTTCATGTTAGTTCCCGTGCGTATATATTTTTCGCTCTGCACACTAGAATGTCAACTGCATTGTCCCCTCCCCGTTTCCATCCTATTGCAAATTCGGTGCTGGACAAGATCGCGTTCTGTATATGTCACCATTGCTAACCACGTTTTGTCAACGCAGTTGTAAATATTTTTTATTGCGTTTTTTTACACTTTTTGCAGCTCTTTTCTGTTCTTACGTCATTTTATTCCTGAAGGCGTTGCTGCCAGTATTCGTTTTTTTGTACTTCGCCTAACTAATCAAATTGCTTGAAATTTTGTATCCCCTAAGCTATAAACTTTCTTCTTCATTTCAGAAATATCAAGCAAATTAAAGCCACTTTCGCTGACTGGTGAGTACGCGACAGGCTGTTCCTCAACACCCGTTAACATAAAAAGCGTTTGAAAATCCGCTCATCTGACTAAGAAACACTCTAACAGTAGCGTTTGGTTGTCAATACTCCTTTTGTCATTTTTTCGGTCCATTACATTCTTATAAAAAGAACATTGTCAACGAAGGTAATGATAATACTATTTGTTGCCTTAGAACCGTTGTCTAAAATTAATCCGGACCACCAGCGTCTATACCTCGATGACCCAAAGTCAATCGTTTCTCGGTTGAAAACTCCTTCCAAAGGTTATTGGTCAGACCACGATGCATACCCTTCAACAACGAAGAAAAAACAGTCTGGTCTGGCTCCCTTGACTTACAAAACGTTCACCGGCGCTCACAGGTATACTGGCGAGCTTGAAAAAAAATAATTAGTGCTTTAACCTTGTATATGATATGCAATGTTTGCAAGCCTGCTGCAGAAGCTAAAACTACGCGACGTAGTTGGATTTGTCAATGTACATGTTAAAAACGGTGTTCGTCTGCATGCTGGTGCTGCCGATGCATTACGGGATGAAACTTATTTGTCGGATTTGGTATTCCTGTATTGCGTAGTCTCAGATGAACAGCGTTGGAAGCTGTATGGTTGAATATGAATTGTAGCTGCAGATGTCCCTGCTATTCTTTTTGCCCAGCCAGTCATCATGCTATTTATCCATTGGTAATTTCAACTGCGATAGGATGCTAAAAAGCCGAACTTGCGAATTTTCAGGAAATTTAATAATGTCAGGGAGAACGGCTCACTTGTCTGTTTCTACTGCTTTGCACCAGGGTTGCGGAGTCGGAGGTAAAATGTCCGAATCCAACTCCGATCTTTCCAAAATTTCCGACTCCGACTCCTTAACATAAAATGAAGTTTGGCTGTCAAGAATTTTGTAACAACTAGCACTTCGTGGAAATCGTACTGGTACACAGCAAGAATTCTGTTTCCACACAAAAGTCATTCAAAATTGTACCATTTCAACAGGAATTCCCTACTTAGGAGTGTGATGTAAAAAATGATCCAATTGTACTTCCAGAATCGGACTCGGATAAAAAATCCGACTCCACCCAAAAACCTTCTACTTGCAGCCCTGATTTGCACACCAGAATGCAGACAGATCTTTGGTGATTGACCATGTTTCGTCAACGATCCTATTCGAGAGTTTGACCCAGTGTGCAAAGAGCACTGTTGTAGAACCTGCAATAACGTCAGCGCAAACACCGTGCATAAGTAATTTCAGGCGTGCCCGTGACAGCTTGAGACTGTAATGTTGATTTGCGTCAAATTCAATGTTCGGAAAACTTCTGATAACTTACATTTTCACCAAGTTAAGTTTCGATTTCTAAGGACGGCTTTTCCAACGTTTCAGGCCGATTAAAACTTTCCGCCAAGAGTCGCCCCTGCTCACAGAGACGTGGTTTTCCGAGCTGCCATCTAGCGGCGAATCGAACAAGTACAAATTCTTTCCAACACAGCTGCGAACGCAACCATCCCATCTTCCGAAACAAGGTAACCGGCTGCATATTAGAAGCAAACATGACTTTCATCAGCTGTGTCGTACTGATGACGGAGAGTGAAAAAAATTCTAAGTGAATGACATCCCCAAGGTACCAGACACCCCCACAATCCGTTTACCCTAAAAGGTACTATACAGAAATGACCTGTATTAAAAAGCGTTACAACAGTTTATAGTAAAAAACAATGCCTTGTGTGATACCTCTGTATTTTTACACAGCAAAACTCGGTGACCGGATCGACTCGCTCACTCAGTTGGATTTGCGACAAAACTCCAAGAAGACAACGCTGTAAGCGCCGTTTCTGGTACATTTTAGACTTCGATCATCTAAAAAGCATCATCGCTAGTCTAATTCAGCGATGTCCGACCCGCGGCCAAGCCGAAGGTTTTGTGCGGCTCAGTTTTTCGGTGTAATAAAAGCAGGCCCGTAACCAGGGGGGCTGAGCCCCCCCTTAGAAGAATGTATTGGACATCGTTCAAAAAATTTGGACCCCTCTCAGAAAAGTCTTTGCCCCTCCTAGTGACCCAACCTGGTTACGGGCCTGATTCTTATTTTGATAATCTTGAATTTGACATTTTTCATGCAGGTGATCCTCAGTGCCAGTTTATCACATCGGTTAACATTGCAGTTAGGATTCAAACTCTTTCAGCATATTAGGCCAAGACCAAAGCCATTAAATTTGCGGCCCTCATTAATATCTCATTCAATGCGCGGCCGCAGTGACATAATTTTTGGCCCAGTAAGGCATTTGGGCTGAACATAGCCGGTCTAGTTAAAATATTAAACCTTCCATTATCATTTACTAATGGCCTTGAACAATTACAGCAATCCCGGTGCAAAGCCCTTTAACCATGCTACTGTACCAACATTGTTCACGAGACCCAAGTCAAGAATAGTCCTCTGTTGCTTCTGCCAGTATCAGCGATTAACGTTCCGTATTGCGGTGTGGTAGTCATGCCAACGCAAACTGAACGCGCACTTTTTAGATCGTCGCAACGATAAAAAACACACTGGAATGTTTCATCGCCGAGCGGGAGATAAATGTCAATTAGCGTCGTAACAGAAAAAAAACACTGTTTGGCAGCACGGCACGTTTATAGGCGGGATCACAAAGTGTTCTTAAGGATATGAACTCCTGCTTTTCGTACAATTCCGAGCGCTTTCGAAATCACTTGTATTTTGAGTGGTTATGAATGCAAAGATAAATCCCCTTGCAAAACAGTGGAGGTAATAGGCCTTCATCATCTGAGAGCAAAAACATTTTTCTAATAAAACACTGATGGGAAAATATCAACTTTTCAAAATTGTATTATCTAGAAGGGGCCAATACCCCCTCTACTACCCCCATTTCCGACATCTATGGATCATTTGACGTGAAATACCAGTCCTGGTGGATTGTTCAGTGCGCAAGACTGGAGCATTTGTTTCATGTAAGGCAATTTTTTTGCTGAAAGTGTGCATGGGCAATAAAACAAGTCCTGCGTATACACACATTGAAAAAAACGTCGTCTCCTCACACTGGTGCACTTTCATTACGAGAATAACAGTGAGATCGCAGTGTGAAAAAAGTCACGACCTAATAAATAGACTGTTCGTTCCCCTTAAACTTTACTTCAGCGGCTACAATCTCCAAAGCCTGCGATTGGTCGACGGCGCTTAACTTGGACATAACTTTGTAACAAAATATTCGCAGGAAACAGTTAAAAGAAACGCCACACCATCACCGTGACAACCACGACGTCCAATTCACGTCGAGCACATTCGCGCCAAAACCAACGCGAACGTTGGTCGTGAACGAAACCAAACCGAAGATTTCCGAACGCAAGCCACCTTCCTTTTCTCTCTTCCAAGACTCACATACGTCACAATCGCAAGTGATGATGCAAGGCGATCCGGTCTGACCACCGTTCCAAATTTGTCATGCTTAAATAGTTTGGCAGTTTCTCAGAACTTCTTTTGTCGTCAGTGCAAGTCCCTGACCTCATAGTCTTTTAAGGAGTAAAACGACACACTTCACTTAAAAGCTTATAGAAAAAGTTGCAATAACTTTAACGGCGTGATTTATGCATCATTGGAAAATTTTGCAGCGATTTTCCTTTTGCTTGCGCCTGTCATTCCTCCTCACACTTGCCACACACGAGACCACGCCCGCTGACTAAAAACCTCCCACTTGAAACATCCAGGCTTGCTACGTCAGCGATATGCAAGAACGAGCATTCCAATCGTATGCATTCCACGGTTGTCCCGTGGACGACAACAGAGAAACGAACGATTCTCTGATCTATAGACGTAGAGAATAACTCCGCTCCTTTTACTCGTTGACGAAGGTGCAAGCCGGTTACCTGCATGCAAAACCACGTGATTTACTTTCCAGCCAATGGCGATATCGCTGTTGACTGTGTTTAAACACACGCAGGGGAGGAGTTTTGACCACGATTTGTGTTCATTTTAATGCTACTGAAAAAAACGAGATAATCAGGTAATCAGAATTTTTACCCGTGTTTGCCCATGCTGGACATCCTTCATGTCTGACGTCACTCATGACACTTCAACAGTGTTAACAGGTCTCCTGCCTTGATTACTGCGCTTACATTCGCGATCAAATTATAAGTTTTTAAAGAGTTTTCGCGCCTTACATTCAAACGCTTTTGCCTTTTTGTTCACATTGGTCATTGTCAGGTAAGAAACTTTCACCCAAAAGTTCGCTGTTCCTCGAAATAGTCGTTTTGTTTTTGTTCTTTTTGCATATGTCGCTGTGAATTCTACGCAAGGTGTTAACAGAACGTATCATGTATCATAAAAAAACGTTTTTTTATAAACAGAGTTGATTTTAGCCAAAAGCAACTCTTCCTCGATACGTAAATGCGTCGCATCGATTTCTGGCTCACACAGACTCGAACTGTCCTGTCAGAAATCATCGTTGGTCTGATTCACATTGGAACCGAAACATTCTGCGAACTATTTCGAAATCAAACACAATCATTTTTTGCTGAACAACACAGCTGGACTAGACCAGGGTTACCATACGTCTTCCTTTTGGAAGACATGTCCTCCTTTTCAATTTGAGAAATAATCAGTCCTCCGAGGACGTTCAAAAATGTTCTCGTTTTTGCACTTTGAACAGTTACAATAAAATGTACACTCATACAATTTAAAAATGTGCGTCAATTTTAAAGGTAGAAGCATCGACGCGTATGGTAATATTTTTTATCAAAAACGTGTCCTCGTTTTTGGTGATGAAAATATGGTAACCCTAGACTAGACTGTGTTGTGCAGTCCGTATAGTCAAGAGTACCTGAGATGAATGCGCATTCGGTATATTGTGTCTGGCCAGTTCCTTTGTTTCGCAATTTGAATGTCTCAGCAATATGAGGTTGATCGCGTTGTCGTCACCACCGGTTGCCAACAGAAAACATGGCTGCCTGGTAACTGTTACCTCGCAGCAAGCGAGAGAATTGATGCCGGACTGGTGACAATATATACGTAATGCTTCTTTCAATTGTGACGTCATCAGATAAACGCATCCGTCCGTGGCACCGGCAACAATGAAACTGCTCATGCGTGTCAATGATAGGTAGCAGTGACCGCAGTCATTGGACAAATCTGAAACAGTCATCCCAGTAATTGTGAAGACCACAGAGCAATTAACGATAGACATTGTTTAAAGAACAAAACAATATCATCTTTACCATTCAGGCGTCGAGGATTTTGTTTGAATAGAAACGATAGCTAATAACTTCCATATACTCAAAACAATTCGACAACCATACATTGTTGATTATGACGTACGCTGCAGCGTAGCTGACGTTTTTAGCAATTTTTGTATTTTATTGACGTATCGAATAGAGCAGGGATGGGGAACCTGTTAACTATCACGGGCTGCATGAATTGCTGAATATCAATGGCGGGCCGCAAAAAATGATCAATTTTATCTTTAAATTCTACCTCTATCTTCCTCAAGAAAATGAGGAGAGAAAACTATGTCAAGGAGCGAGAGAGAATTCTCTCGGCTGACTGTCTGCTTGTCATGGAGTTGCGTGTTGCCGGTAACGGAAACTCTGATGCAGGCCATATTAAATGTTCGCGCGCGCCGCAGGTTCTCCACCCCTGGAACAGACGCAGCGCACACCGCAATGGAGCTGTCGTTCTTTTCAATCACGCAAAACGTTTGGTTCGCTTGTTTATTGTTTTTATTGCTCTCACTATCAAGCACATTGATGGCCATCCATATGTCAGTGCACTCACCTGTCATTTTGATTGACGTGCTGTCAACTTGGAACCTGCGAACTTTTCCATCGGAGCACGCCACCGCCAACTCGTTTCCGTCTGCGAAGAAAGCAGTTTTCACGCACTGTTGCGCTTGTTTTCGCTGCAACCCCCACTTGCGTTAAAAACAAACCACATCAGAATGAAACGTAACGTTGTTGTCACCCCCACCCTCTCCCCGCCTGACACAGGCTTTCTGTACGGTCTGTACGTGCAAGACCCAGATAGAAGAAACGGTGTGTTTTAATCAGCTATCGGTTTTTCAGCACCCTCTTACGGCTTTTGTCTCAGGAAGAAAGCCTTAAAAGACGCAAGAAGTGATCTCCTCACGTTCGGTTATCATTTGGCTTCTCAGACCGGCCTACATCCGTTCAAGAACGTGTTAATTAATCAAGAACGAACTAAACAAAAATTCAATAAGTGGTTCTCAGTTGAAAACATAACGCAAAACCACAACAAGCTTGTTACACATGCAGTGATGCATGAAGTTTGGCCCAGTGACGTAACTACGATTTTTGATCCGGAAGAAAAGTTAGGTAGCTGCGGTACTTGCTCAATCTGCTGAAACTACACACAGGTTGCATTGAAAAAAGATGTTAAGCAAAAAGGGGTCATCGACTGTTTTTCTCCGAATCCATATTTAACCACAACACGCAACTCGTCAGAAGTTTACGAAAAATCTGCTAGTTCGTTTCGTATTGTATTCCATATTTGTCTTCAAAAAATAGGAGGTCACTGCCCTCGTAGCTTCTTGGCTACGTTTTGGCCACAGCTATAGGGTCGGTGTCCAAACAAACAGAAAACGATGTGAACGCGTAGTTACAAAGTTTAAACGTAGTTAAGATCCACAGCTTTTGCTATTTTTTTTTTCAGATAACGTCTCTAAAAGCATTCATACAAAACGCAGCATATCCTTCCTATGTTTTCCAACAAATATTGCGAGTCAAACAGAACAATGCCTGGGCGTTTAATAACCTCTTCCCCCGCGCAAAACAACAAGCTCGAGTAGCACTGGACTGCTCGCAAGAGCGGAAAAAATCAACGGACTTCTCAAGATGGCGATTTACAAGCTTTTCAAAGAACATCGCGGATTGTAAGATGATAAATCTCTCGTGTTTTTTGTAATCTGCCATTGAACATACTGACCTTTGTCGAGCGTGGCAACCGACATGTACCGGACGTCAGGTACCAGGTTTGATAGTTCTTGAAACGAGGCAATATGCTTGACTAAACAGGAACTCTGTCAGGAACAAAAGAAACTACGTGAGGAACCAGCTACGCAAGGATGCTTTCCACACCAGTACCATGAGCAAATGGAGCAGATTTGCTGATGAGACCTGACAGGTCCAATTGATAGATCGTGCATTGTCCACACGTCGAAGTAGCCACAAATTTGTGAAAAAAATAAGAAAGCGCGAATCAGCGAAACTGATTTGAAAAAGATTTCGGTTTCGCAGCAACTGCAAACGAACTTTCCTGGGAAACCCGATACCAACGTTTTTCACTCGTGATAAGACAAGCAAGTTAGCGTTTATCATAGAACGACGAATTATTATTGAGAATATTCAGCCAATTTTGGCATTGACAAGGAGGGATGGAAGAATTGACAAAGGTCAGTTAAAAACTCATGAAAGAGCCTCATTTTTGTTAAACGTACCATACGTTTTCAAAACTGTTGTTTTGACCATGGTGGTTTTGCTGAATTTGCAAAAATAAAATTTTTCCCAACATTTTACAAGGGCGAAAAAGCACTCATCGGCCTACAGCAAGTTCCAGAGGTCATCGAATCTATTTCAGATTTGAATCTTTTCACATTTATGTCAGCCGTGATAAGACATTGCGAAAATGAAAGATCTTGTTGACAAAGCATTTGGGATCCGCCTCGCCAGCGTTTCAGGAAGTTCACTGAATCAACTCTTGACCACGATCTACTCACGTCGTTCGGTGGGCTGTGCGTCAATATGGTCACGTGATAGACGTTAAGAGCGCCGCGACTGCCAGCAGTTGCCATGTGAACAGTGACGGAGGTGTCACTTTCGCTGATGGTGTGCACGCAAACAGACCGAACGCTCGAGCAGTGATCGTCAAGGACGTGGAGAGTCTTCATCTGCGCGAAATTCAACAACTGACTCGAATCTACGAATCGTTCACTCGAAATATTCGCTGCTTGACCAACAGCGACGAAATCGCACCGGATAATTCAGCAGAAAAAAGACGTTTTAAAGACATGTATTTCGCCAGTTCAAAAACTAAGCGTTTGCTGTATTCACCTTGAAAGAGCAGACAAAGGGAAAAGCATTTATCAGCATCAAAGAACCACTGACCGAACATAATGCCGCAGCCATGGCCTGCGTCCTGACTTGAAGCGTAGAAGTGAGGCGGTGGCCAGCAAAAATAAAGGTCAAAATTCTGCTAACACATAACTCTCCTTTAACAGCAACATTTCTCAAACTTCGATAGTTGCTGATTGTTTGGAGGCAGAACTTGGCAAACAGAAAATACAATAACTAACAACATCAACGGGTAGACGCAAAAGCTGGGTTTACTACAATTTTTTCAGAAAATGTTGCTACCAGCCGACTCAAAAACAGCAAATAACTGTTACTGCATTCGCAAATTAAAACGTAAAACTTGTTATTGAGCCGACCCAGACACGCAAGACATGACCTGAAAAATGCTTTAACTTGACAGGTTCCGTTCACTACTTGCATTGCATATATCTGCTAGCAGGCCCGTAGCCACATGGGGGGGCGGCATTCATGGACAATGGCCTCCCAAATTTTGTTGTGCCCAGAAAAATTTGTTTCAAACATGTGATAAAAACAAAAATTTTGCCTCTCTAGTATTTATTTTGCCCCCAGACCTTAAAACCAGGCTACGAGCCTGTCTGCTCTAGTTTTCGACATGTTTTTTTCAAGTTTGGGGGCTTTATACTTGCTTGAGTGCCGCAGATGATTTCCCATTAATTTTGAAAGTGTCATCCATATGATATATCAAAAAAATAAGACCTCAAACTTGACCATTCGGTGTTCATTCGCCTTGGTAAGGCAAAGCAAACGCAAACAAGAATTTCACCGATGAAACGAACACAATTATCATGTCAGCAAAGCACCATCACATGTTTTTTTTCCGAAACAAGCGTTTAGCTGCTATTGAGAATAGACCACAGCTACCTGCCCAAACATAACAAATAAACACAGAAACGGAATTACCTTATTGAATGGGAAGGACTCGACTACAGCCGTGATTAGAACTTTCGTGTCTTCAGAAGCGCTAACAATAACATTAACTCTCTCTCCACTGATGGAATAGTGAGCGAGGAAGCGAGCAGACGTGATTTGCTGGCTGTGCAAACCATGTGACAACAACGGTTCTTCAAAAACGTTGTACGGAATCTGCGCGTATAGCCAAATGGGAAAAATAGTTTGGATCGCATAGAGCAAGGAATAAAAAAGTCTCAACGCATTTGCAAAATGTAGGAGTTAAAAAAGTCACAAGCTGCAAAACTCGAAGCATGCCCGTCGGAAAAATTGTACAGCTTTTCAAAAGAACCGACTGTAGTCGCACTCCTTTGGCAAAAGCAAACTTCTGCCAATATGGCTGTTTCTCCAAGCTTAAAAATTTAAATAAATATTTTATTTTCACAATGATATCTAAAGCAAGCTGAGAGGGTGATGTTCAGTTCTGTGTAGGGGAATTTTCCCCCTTGACCCTCCCCTGGTTGCAGCCCATGATTTTGTAGAAAGTAAATGCCGTTTTCCTCAAGCACGGGCATATTTTGTTTTTAAGAACACACAAAGCGGTTTCTGTGTTTGCAGAAGATCCCCGCAACTGATCTAAGAGTGCAACAGTACTGCAATACCTCGATACTGTTGTTGATGTCCATCAATAACGTTGACGTCATGCTTGACTATTATTCAGAAAAAAAGAAACAAAAAAACAATGACGCCGACGTTTCAGTCGAATTATAATAAGTGTTCATCTGGTCTCATGACAACAGAACCACAAAATGTCACTTCAAATACCACTGCACAGCAATATCACCCGCTGTTGAGAACAGTCGCTGATGGCGATACAAATCAATAACATAGAATAAAAAAAGAAGACAAGCTAACCAGAAGTTTGAACGGTGCTGGCCTTGTTCAACTTGAAAATAAGAATGGTGTACCGTTGCCAAAGTTTAAAATAGAAAATATATAAAAATGCCAGGTCGAACCGGAAGCACCTCGTAACTGAACTCTGAACAAGCCCAACCCCTAATACCTTTGCCTCTTCGGCGTGCGGAGTTTTCAGAAGTGCTGTTTCCTTAAAAAGAAGATAACGAAGACGTAGGCCAGAGAACCAGGTTTTCGGGTGAAGTAAATAAAAATCAAACAACCTGTACATAGAACAGTGGAGCACTTTGGTGAAATAATGGACACATATTCAGCAAATGAAAAATCCCCATCTACTTTAATCAGCACGATAGGGAAGCAACCGCGGACGACAAGAAAGAATAAAATTGTAAATCTAACTCTTCCAGCGATAACGTTTTTATTAGTTACGTTTTCAGTTACTAGCTTTGGTGCGCTACGTGAGGAAGACTGAATTGCAACCTGTGCCGGGGCCAAAAGAAAGGTTGGAAAACTCCAAGCAATGCATTCGCAGCCGTCTCTGTACTGGTGGTTCGGAAATATCGTACTGTGGTTGCACTTCAATGGATGTTTAGTGCCGATGTAGTGTCTACATTTTCCATTTGGATCTCTCACGACAACGTTACTGAACGTCGTTGGATTGTGAAAGGTCGAAGGTCATGTCGACCCAAGCACTACGGCACGATCAACCGATCCCGCGTTTGAGCTTTGCATTCTTCCAGTTTTGATTGCAACAGCTCAACAAAGCTTTTCCAAGTATTGCTTGCGGTATTCAAAACGCACTCAGTGTTTCACTGCTTAATATTTCATTCGACTTGCCACTTGATGTGACTTGAAATACCTTTGCGGCGCTGCGACTCAGGTTAAGTGAACCGAACGACTTTGAATTGCGACATGGGCCAATGCTTGTTGTGAACCAATCACAGACACAATCGTTCATGATATAAGCGGTTTACTGGCGAGACAACTATAGGAATCTTTAGTAAATCTTCGTAAACCGAAGCATTTTAAGTGAAAACCTGGAGTCAACCCGGGCGACTCACCTGTGTGGTTTCAAAAATAACACTTGGGTAAAAACTTCAAATAAAATCAACTAAACGCATGCGTCAAACACAATAAAAGTGAAAAATACCTTAGCAATGTTCAGCTGACTCGCTTTTAGAAACACGAAAGCTGGGATTGACGGAGAGAAATCCCACGACCGATGACAACCTCCGCAAGGGAGTGAGTACAATTCATTACCTGTCATGTAGGACGTTAAGACATATAAGCCCGTGTTTTCAATGGATCCGAATGGATTGCACCCTTATTTTACCCATGCACAGGCTTGACCATAGGAATGTCATTCCTATGGGAATCCCATGGGATGGGATGGGACAGCACACATTTGTATGTCTCATGACTCAGAAATAGAATGAGAGTGTCAGAATGATACTGAATTGTTATACTTACACTATACTTCTGAATTTTAAAGTCAATAAATTTTGTCGTTTTGCATGTCTCTTTGTACATGTAGTCCTATTTAGTAGATACTAACCCCTAACTTCCATGAATTTAATAATTTTAATTGAATTGTTTTCATTTCAATATTATAATGGGAATCCCATGGGATGGGACAGGCATAAATTGCTATGTGATGGGATCGGACAGACAAATATGTCCCATGGACAATCCTGCCCATGCACAACAGCATATACATTGAAATAGGATTATGTAATGCCAAGTTTTATCAGATGTTGAAATTGGCTTGTTTGCAGCATGGAAACCTAAGTTCTCTTTGCGATTTGTATGCATTTCCTGACATTCAAAATTATGTGTTTCTTGTACTTAAGGAGTGATAACGTTTTATTTCCGATGTTTCACAACTGGAAAAGTTTTAGGGGAATTTTTGAGACTTTTAAAAAGCGTTTTAACTTCAGGATGTGTGATGTTGCGTCAAACTTGCATTTTTCCAATCTTTAGAAAGGTTTCGTAACCACGCCCATCTCCTGAGACATATTTCCATTCTTTCTTCAGTACATGGATGGTATTCAGCCCTTTTGCGCTTTTCGCTTACCAACCTTTTTAATTGACGCAACACTCTTCATGTTTTCAAGCGGAAGCGCCGCAAAATATACAAGACATTCAACTAAAGCAATGCCAGTGTGTTGAGCACCATGCAAATTTAGCTTTTTTCCTTCAATCACGAAATGGACTTGCAAAGCTTCATATAGATGAGACGAGCTAAGTCAAGGAAGACAGCAACTAAGTTAACTTTCCTTTCAACTTTTGCCCAATGTTTTAACATCCCACATATCTCCGATCTTTCAAATCTGATTTATCTCACATTGAAAACATGACCTACACATCACTCACAGTCTGGAATCTTTCAATTAAAGAGTTTTTGACATTGCGGTGAAATGCATTGCAAATATAGAAGATAAAGTAGGAAAGAGGTATTTTTACTGAAAACAGTTCAACCAACTGTTTTTATGCCTGTCATGAAGATATAATGTTTGACGTTACCTGAAAATGAACTCCAAATAACGAAACGATTTCCATGAAAACCCCAGATGGACAATCTTGTTTCCTTTTCACACCGACTGAGCCATGTTTTCTCCAGCCAGTCCATTCCCTGCAACGTGAAATACGTCAAGATCTTGTTTAAGTTTGGTTAGTTGACTGCGTTTTGGAAAAAACATCAATATCAACATCAAGGCAACGTTCTTGACGGATATTTGAACTCGCGCCTGTCGGTGGGATGCACACCTCTGCGTTGTACGAAAAGAACCGGAAGGTGCGGATTCTCATTGAAAAGATTCACTCAGGTTTTGAGAATGCGCAGTTTTTGCTCCGTCATATCCAAAAAAAGGCAGCAACACAGAGCTAGCGATGTTCCGACGCTAGTAAAGAGTTTCTTTCGCGTTTCAACTAGAAGGTGCTGTGGGAAGTAGTAATAACGGGTTATGTTTGGTAAGCTGATGGATGTTTGACAATGATTAAAATGTATGCAGCTTGGTGTGGGTGTTTGAAGTTTCTATTTTCAACAAGGCTTTAGCACAACACACATCGGATACTGTTAGATTCGCTAAGGATCAAACGATCGGCATTTTGAAACAAACTTGTTGCCGGGACACTGACACCGAGGAACCTGTCTTCGGGTTGCGTCGCGGACTCGCCTCACACCTTTCCTTGTTAAGTTCGCACCACTGATTATGACCGATGAGTTCGTTAAGTTTGAATTTTTTTGTCTTGATAGTGTTTCGTTGCTTGGATCGCCAATTTTTGGGAGTGTTTTTTGCAGCCGGCGAAGACACTGCGCAAATCTCTGCACGCACAAAAAGTGCTTGACAACAACACAGCTGTCGACTTTTAATCGTTCCGAACGACAGAAGAGGTTCAGGATGCACAACGTGATTGCGAAAAATTTCCTCACGTCAGAACTTTTATTTTTTGTTGCACACAAGCCGTTTGTATAAACGGAAAGCAAAGATCTACCCGCTTGCACCTACTTGAGCCGCTCGTCGTTTCGACAACATTTCCAGACTAGCGTTTGCCAGAAGGAACGTTCGCCAGTAACCATCTCTTCCAGTGGTTAGGATGGTGTTTGATCTGGTGCGAACAGACGTGACACCATTTTTGCCATGTACGCCGTGGAACGTTTGCGTCGGTGTTGCGGGTCCTATAAGCAAAGTCAAGTTCGTGCTTGAAACGTTTCGCGCATCATTTAAACTGCGGCGCATTGTGATTGTTTTTCCGAAGTTGCTCGGGGAGATCTTGCTATTCACGAAAGTATTGTTTTTATCAAGAAGAGAACGAACTGAGGATACCTTTACGAAAAAGGTGTACGGAACCTCGTCTGTCTCCGCACACCACGAGGTTCGATGCACTGAGCAGTGACACAGCCGTGTGCCATCTGTGTTTGGCAAGAGGAAGAATAAACGATGTCACAAGACTGGCTTTCACGTAAGAATCTTTTGCTTCAACCGTATACCATTTCAAGCAACCACCTTTTCCTGCAAAATAAAACTTGCATAAGAGCAAAACGCGTGCGAATTTAAAGTCTGCCACGCTAGAATCGCAGCTATATACACTGACATTTGATCAAATGTCAGAACGGTGCACAAAGGGATGTTTTATGACCTGCACTTAGAGCAGTCAACCGTTGCCAAAACAGAGTTAGAATTTTGCACCAAATGTCGTTGAAAACATTTTGGCGGTTGCGAAGGCACCAACGGCTGAAAATCTCCGGTCTAAAATCTGAAACCACTTTGATGTAAAAGTTGTAGTTAGAAAATTTCCAACATGCCTTTTCGTTTGCTTTCACCATAGTAACCAGCTCCAACTAATAACACGAACTCAATATAAAATAATCAGGATGCACTGCAACGGATTGAAGCCTTTGTCCCAAATCGCTTTCAAATCAGTTTTGCAGCGCACAGCACCTTAACCATTAGAGCTTAGAACACATCCGCTTGCTTCCTGGCCGATAATAATGACAACGCAACAGATTTTTCTCGTTCCATCCTACCTGAAATAAAAAGATTGCAGTCGTACCACGAAAGACTTAAAATTTTTCCATCAAAATCGTTTATTTCCGCGCGCGGCCCAACTGAGATATCATCATCGTTCAGCGAAAGAAGCAAAACAGATCCTGCAAAAAATCGTTTTATTTCAGATCAGTTTCAACACGAGGTTCCTGTACGCAATGTCGAATTACGGTGAAGTACCTAATAGAAAAAAAAACTCGAAAAAATACGCGAACATCACGTTCGTTTGACTCAAAACTCATGCTACCACTTGTGTTGCCGACGGCAACCATTCTATTGCTATCATCGACGCTCAGGACGGCGTACGAGCCGTAGGACTGGTCATGGTAAAGCACGCGCCACATTGACGTTTGCAGATTGTAGAGGAACAGAAAGCCAGCATCTGTATGCACGAGCACTGATGGTGATGAGAGGTTGCTGAGAATTCTGACGAATTTTGCTTTCCCGCATTTTTCTAAAGAAATAAAACAAAACAATGCTATATACTGGAGTGGTCCTCAACCTTCTTTACGCTGCGGTACGCTACTAAAATCTAAACGTTTTCGCGGCACGATTTCACGTAATTAATACTGAATATGCGCTTAAAATAATGCCGGCACACGGGCGGAAAAACACTGCCCTGTGCTGACCAACGCCTCATGATCGCAATCAAATTTAACAGAACCTTAAACCACACAATCTACAACTACGTTGAAAACAATGAATTCTGTCTGAATGCCGCTAAAATTAAACAGATGGTTCTGAAACCAGCTCAACATGTGGAAAAACCTACGGGTCGGAAACAACAATAAAAAACATCTCGACTTTCATCCGTAGAGGGCGCAAGAGCGCACGGCAATTTGTAGATGGAGGAAAAAGTTGATTCGACAAACGTTCATTCTCAGCTTGCATTCTATCTTCTAAAAGCGACACAACTCATTTTGCGACCCAGGCTAAGCTTTCTTTCTATTCTTCTTGTCAACGACATGCGTTTCCACTTTCCTTTGCAAGTAAATTGATTTACGGGGAAAACACCCTGCCCAGGATCGTTACCTGATTCAGAGCGCTCGACTGCGACGACCGATTCACGACAGAGGAGCTTCCGTGCGTCGAAGACGTAAATGGAGCCGTTCGCGCAGCCGACTGAAAACTTGTCTGAAAGCAACCCGGGACCGCAAATTAAGCTGCTGTTCGCCAGAAACGAGAAACTATTCAATCAGCAAAACTCGTGCAAAGAAAGTGAGAACATAAATCTTGTTCATAGTTCTCCGATACAGTAGAGTAGCCAGCCCAAAGATTTTTTGGGAGGGCAAAATTATTAATTTTAGACTAACAACAGTATTTTTTATGAGATACCGCCTCTTAAAGCACAAAATGACTAGATATTCTAAAAATTTAAGGGGCATGGCCCCTTTGGCCCCACTGGCTACGCCTATACTCTGATATTATCTTTCTGAACCAATATTTACCTACATTCTTTATTCACGGATAAGCACAGAAGATTTCCCCTCAGGTTTATTTTCTTTTCAACGGCCACTTCAGCTTTCTGTGCTTCAAGAGATAAAATCTTCCAAATGATGCAAAATCCGTCTTCTGCCACGCTAATGAGATAAATCGAACTTTCTGGGCAAAATTTTTAAAAATAGTGATTAGTGCGGCTTATTTTGAGTAATGGTTTACGTGTAAACGAAGTACGTAACGTAGTTGTAAAAAATTGCTTTTGAAGTTCAAACAAGGCAAGTTTTGTTCCACGCTGGTGCTGGCTCTAGTAGGGAATTGATCAAAACCATATAAAAGCCAAATGTGACATCAACATCGCTTTCGAAATGGACGATTGCACAAATTATGCCTTCTTTCAAACAGGGGACTCCAAAATACGACCCGCGAAGCCATTTCATCCGGCCTGGGAAGGCATTTTGTCAATAATGAAAAAATAATATTTTTACCAAACATTTGTTGATTTGAGGATGCAGCATATTCCGAAACAATTGAAACAATTACAATACATAATATGACCGGTCCCGAACTGTTACGCAATAGCTTATGTGGCCCTCTGAAAAGAAAGTTAGGAGGCCCCTGTTTTAACAAAACAGTTTACAAAAAAAAACAACTTACAAATAAAAAACAGTTAGGATTGTGTTATAGTCTTGTACTTCGTTAGTATTTCCTTTCAAGCACGTTTCGGTAAGAATATGTATCTTACGTATTTTTCCACGAGATAGATCGATATTTTCGGCGATAATGCCTGCTGCAGTTTTTGAAACTGTCGAAATAAACATACCTAGTTCAAACGACCGAACCCTCCATATTCTTGCTTCATGACCATACAGAACAGCAAGGCATCTCCAAGACAATAACTTGTGCGTACTTCTGGATAAAGTGGGGGATGACCAAATCCGAATGCTTCTGTCATCGGAGGTAGTCAGAAGCAGCTACAAAATTTTGTTCAAAAAGGTTGTGACAAAAAAACGCATAGACCCATGCTATTTCAGGCCAGGCCACATAACACAGAATCTCCTTTAAAAAGTTTGATTTTGTTCAAGGGAATCAACAATTCACAGAAGGAACGTTGACCTGATGGTTCAAAAACACCGATGAGACTTTGAGCGAAGATTGACTTTGATAAAATCAATCCCTCAGAATAAATTCCGGAACTCTCTTCACTATTCAGCCATTTTAATAACAGGAACTTAGTGCAGAGACTTCTACTAAAATTAAGCAGTGAACTTCAATACTATTTCCAAATACGTGACACAAGAGCACTGACTTAACCCATCAAAGCTTTAACACCTCTGTTAACCTTCATAAAATGAGACAATTCTTTTTCAGCGAAAAAAACAGAATGAGCATAGGAATACGTGCGAAGTTAAAGTTCGAAAAACAGTGGACTTTCTCTTTTGAAACGGATTTCCCAACGCGGGAAACATCATCACCGCATGGAGGCAACTTTATGGTTCTGCGAAACGATCAGAATTACTTCCAAAATACTGCGAGATGAAACCAACTGCGGCACACATCATTAACCACCTCTCAAGTCCTGTCAATATTAGAAGCAAACGTTTCATTTGCAGCTGTTTGGCCAAAAATTATCTTTTGCACTTTGTACTGGTCTCTGCCTTAACAACAGTCTGCAGGGAACAATTGATGTGTTTGGTGGTATAATCTGAAAAGGGCTTTTAGTTGAATTTTCACAGTGAGCATCACATGAGACGATACAGCAATTTACGTTCGTCTTGGTTGGGTTCTTAAGTGTTGCTCAGCGTGTACCTGGTAAATGTTAGTGCTGAACATCATGGCCAGGTGCTTTTACACAAAAACGGCGAAGGCGCTAAACTGCTGAAAACAAATACCAGCGGTTGACAAATGCAACAAATAAGGAGCTGCAAAGTACACTGGGTGCTTTCCGATGGGTGGTATCTGTGTGGTGGTTAAAATTCAGAAAAAGTAGGTGCTTGAGGAATCATACTGTAATGAAAATACTAGAAAAATGGTGGCAAGAAATTGCTAATTAACCAAATAGGCTGCAACACAGTTACCTTAACTTCACTGATGTCGGTAGCTTCCCTATTTCAGACAAAAATTAGCCGAAGGAACAAGCCAAATATGGCCATAAAACAGAACAACATTGATAACGCATATTAGTCAGTTATTCCATTACCTTATGCAGCGCGTCATAGTGAATACCAAACAAAACTCCGTCGTGGCCAGTTATTCGTTCCACAACTTCGACACGTTCATCTGAAAGACCCTGACCAGGAAACCAGACGACCACTTGATTGAAAACAGTTCCAGCACAAAGCGCAAGATCTTCCCATTCCGTGAATCTGTGAAAACATAGGCATGAAGAAAATTACACGTAGAACACAACAAACATTACCAAAAGCGTACATCCAAAAAAATCAATGACAATGTCTGTCTGAGGTAATTATTGATATTCAGTACAACTGCAGTGAGATCAACTCAACTAATCCAATGCAATTATAACAGGGTATCAGGACAATTTATCATTAATCAGGACAACTGATCAGTAACGTCTACAAACATTCAACATCGCGACTCACACAAACGGCCATCCCTACCTTCCCAGATTTCAGTCTGTATGTTGGCGACTTCAACTGCCAGCACGTCAACTGGGATTTTAATGCAGCATCTCCTGACGGTGAGAACCTGGCCTTCTGGAAAGCAACCAACAACCTTGAGCTGCTACACAACCCAAAGAGAGTAGCCAGCTTCTTCTCTCACCAATGGAAAATCGGCACCAACCTGGATCTGGCCTTCGCGAGTGTCGGCCATGACAACCGACTGCCTGACAGACGTGTTCTAGAAAAGATCACAACACCGACCCTCTCTCATAACGTTACCGAGGCTCAAGATTCCTGCCTACAGCGATACAGTGAAGTGTTGAAACTTTAGAAAGGCTGATTGTAATTGCTTTTGCCTTCTCACTGGAGAATCTGTTGATGAATTGTCACCTCAAGACACAACAAACATCGAGAAGGCATATCAGAAACTATGTGACAGCCTGCAATTTGCGCCTAAACAATCTATCCCAGGTGGCCATTGGAAGAACTATGTGCCATGTTGGGAAAAAGAGTGTGAGACCTTTTGTCGCTTCTTCCTCCAAGCTCAGCAGGGACTGACTCCAACAGAGCTGATTTCGTCCAGGGATGTAGGGCTATGTTCTCAGTTCGACTAGGAGGCAGGAGCGATGGGAAGAACTCTGTCAATTCCATCACCTTCTCGTACTCCAACCACAAGGCGTTGAACACCATCAACAAACTTACTGGCAGGTCCAGACACTGCTCTCATCTGTGCTCCGTCTAAGCAAACTTCATCACTTCACAACTCGTGAAGAATGGGGGGGCACAAGACATGGCCACAAGTCCAAAACGCTCTTCAACAAGGACCTGTTTGACCTACGAAAGGTCCCAACACTTGATAAAGAAAGCATGTCTGGCACTTTTGCACCAGGAGAGCTTGCTACTACCCCTCAACAATCTCGAGCCAGGAAAGTCTCCAGCATTGAAGTATAATTCCAGAGTTTATACTCCACACAAATCAGCTCTCAAATCTTGGTTGTGCGATTTTTTCACTTTCTGCATGCACCAACTCAAAATTCCACCAAGATCTGGAGAGGAGCATTAATAGTTGTGATCCCTAAGCCGGTTAAACCATTGGGGGACTCAAAGAGTTATCGCCCTATATCTCTACAGTGTGTCCCCTTCAAGATCCTCGAGAGACGCATCCACACTCGTGTCGAACCAATCATAGATCCATTACTCATGCAGGAACAACTGGGCTTTCGACACAGGAGGTTGACCTTAGATCAGGTCACCTTGCTGACACAAGACATCAAGGATAGCTTTTTGGTTAATGCTAAGAAGAGGGCCAGAGCTGTGTTGTCAAGCTCACAGCAGCCTACGACAGCATATCATCGTGACCTCACCTCACATTGCTACCTTACTTACAAGCACTGAAGGTTACAGGTGTCGAGACACTGAATACTGCAAAGAAATAGTTTATTAAAATTTCTATAATTCAAAGATTTTTGTTTGTTATATTTGCAGGTATGAAACAACCAAAACATGTGGGAAAAAAGCCAGAAATGTGAAAAATTTCAAGTCAGAAGTGATGACGACAATTTTTTTTTATTTTGGCAAAATGCACAAATTTTGAAGTCTCAGTCTCGAACTTCAAGTCTCAGTCTTGGAGTTTTTGATGAAGTCTCAGTCTTGAAGTTTTAACCAGGTCTCGGTCTCAAAGATTACGGTCTCGACTACATCACTGCTCAAGACTACAAAAACAGTGTTGGTGCCATATGTGATATATGCTATTAGATTTTTAAAACATGTGATTGGTTAACACTTTAAAATGCATTGATGCAGTTAACACTCACTTGTTTCTGTCAATAAAATGGGCAGAATATAGTATGCACTTTTCTTTGCAGTGCACCTCCAAAACTATCTCATTTGTATTCCAATCCAGCATCACAACATTGTTGTGAGCAAGAGCCACAGCCAAATGATTTTTACATCTGCATAAATTGAAATACAATTTAGCATTCAATAAAAGAGAAATTCACAAATCAACTATTGCAACACAAGAAAATCTCTACTTGTAGTTCACTGCAGAAACATCTAGAATCCAATCATGACAAGCATGTGTACAAATGATGTGATAATCTGAGGAAAAACACAAACATATCTCATTAACAAGACATGCAGTGCAAGGTTAATCAAATGACATACACAGTACCTTCATAGTTTAAAATAGTTAGTTGCTTTGCTCCATACACTACCACATACTTGACTTCTTTTGAACAAAAAACCTGCTCAGAAAAAAAACATTGTGAACAACCACACCACTCATATAATAATATACAAGATTGTGAAACACCAAATTGAATGTTTGGACTTTTGATAAAAGAAGGTATCTATCTCAGTTAATTGGTATCTGTCACCAGTTGAGAAACTTTCACAGTTAAGAACCGCAAAGTTACCTTGATGCCATGAATAGAAGCATTCATGAAAACATGCTTCTCAAAAATTTTTGCTTTCTTTTCCAGATCATAAACTTGAAACGTCCCTCCTGAACCTTCATGAAAATAAAGCACAACAACAGCAATGCATTAAACGTATAATCAAAAATAGAAATTCCACATTGATGTTGAATTTGTTGTTTAGGTAATGGGCACAAATACTGATTTGTTTATATCATTTATTTCTACATGCTGCTTCACTGCTTTTCTAAACATCAATTTCAGAATTTTTATGTTTTCTATTAAGACAAGAATGAACACCGACAACTAAAACAAGTAAAATCAACACACAACAACATAAAATAATAAATTATCAATACTTATAACCTTAGCAAAAACATAATATCAGCCAAACAAGATTGTCCAAAGCAACCAGGAGGATAGATGATCTTTGCAAGCAATAAAATGTCTACAGCATGCTCACTGATTCTGTAGCACTTGAACAAAGTTATTTGCTTCATAACAGAAGTATGAAGCCTACCAAATTCATGGCTTGCCTTAAGTCATTTGAAATCAGCATGTCTGTGAGTTTTGTGTGTTTGTGTTGCCTTAACGAACTTTTCAACATAAAACACTAGTGATGCTTTCAAGGGTCAAGTTCATAAAAAGTTATGTGAGTGCTTAAACAAAATTTCAGCTAATGAAAAGTAAAAACAATTCTTTGACTCTGCTGTAAAGATCAGACAAATATTTAAAATTTGCAATATGAACATCACATACCAGTACATACAAATAGGAAAAAATGGATTTAGTGTCATATAAGCTAAATCTTTTCTAATCCTCCGCAATACAACCTAAGCTTTAGAACTAATAAGGTTTAACAAAAAATATTTTCAAGATAAAATTCCAGCATGGAAAGAAATTGTCACATATGAATTTATAAAGCAAAAAAACTTCCTCACTTGAAAACTCAACATATTAGTTGCAGTATTCGTATTTGTACTTACTAGAACAACAAGATTTGGTTGTACAAAAATATTTTATACACAAATACAATGATCGCACAAGTTCTTTCATACAAATATGATACAAAATGTTACATTAAAATTCATGATTACCTGACAACAAAAGTTTGGATGCTGATTCCAACACAGTTACAGGTGCAATTTGATAAATTTTTTTAAACATGGTTACACTATAACCTTACTAACTGCACATAAACATCAAAAAATTGTTTCTTCTCAGAAATACAATATAGATCAGTTGATATTCAATCTTAATCAACACAGTATGCAAGGAGTTATAAAATTTTGAGCTAAGCTGGAGTGATTAATTTTTATAAATCAAAAGCATGAATGCTGGCTGATTGCATTCAAAGAACAAAGCAAGAAGCAACTTTTTGAACAAATAAGTCACCTAACAACAATGATAATATTACTTTTTGTTGATTACACAAATTAACACTAATTTTTAAATTTTACTTTTGAATTAAAGTGAATTTGCTTCATTCTTTGAAATAAGAAATGTTGAACAACAATCTAAAACTTTTTAACCATTGAAATTCTACTTAACTCACTGAAACATGACCTTCAAAATGCAAATATTACCTTGAAAACGTGCTTGGTTATCAGCAAGCAAATTAACATTATTCTCTAAATATAAAATTTATGTCAAATAAACCTTCAAAACATCACAGAAAAACATCCATTAATTACCACAACAGTAAATCTAATGCATTTTATTTATAATTAACAAAAAATTAGCGTTAATAATGTTCCAAATGCATTGCAATCACATAAAGTGCTAACGAGTTATTCTTTACCAAATAGCACAAAAAATCAAAAATATCACCACTACTCACAAAAGTTTTGCTCCTCATGAGCAAAACTTTTCACAAAGATTGTTTTGTTCAATATGTAGTTTACAATAGGATACAACTTATGTCTATTAAAGGTGGTTTAATTGCTGAAGAAATTGTGATAAAACATTAAAATTCTGATCCATACTGGGTCATTCCATGTCAAATGAACCAAAAAAATGGAAAAGTCAACCCACTATTTCAGATTTTCCTCAAATTTAATAAGCAGATAGGTCTAGAACTTTTCATGCTGATTCTAACAACCTAAATTTTTAAAAAATTGGTTTAAGGTTTCGCAAAGTCATGGACCATACAACATACCAGGTAGAGGTAGGTCAGTCATAAGCAAAATGGGCCAGATCAACCCTTGAAAAAGCCAAAAAGCACCGAAAAAAATCACATACAAGACAAATACACGATGACACCTTCAAAACACCCATGAGGGATACAAGCTTTTGAAAAGCAATTTATACTTATTTTATACATAAAAATAAAGCTCAGTCCATTAATAAATTTCTCGAAAATTTTGGTTTTGCGGAAGTATAAACTGAGACTGCAAACCTCAAAGCACTAGCAATGTTGCCACGCTGTTGATACAAAAAAGCACTAGATTTCATGATAAAAAGACATTAGATTCACAAAAAACACTAGATTACAATTTAAGCAAACTTACACACAGTGAAAGTATGCAGAAAATGTGTTGCAATGCCAACCATAGACAATATATTGTGCAACTCATTGCAAACCAGAGACAAAGAAAATGAGAGATAAAGGCAAGGCTTGTGTTTGTTTGTACAGGTCACTGAAATCTTTAACATGATGCTCGACCAAGTGACTTTGCAGCAGTTTAACTCAAAACATAGATATACTATTGGGGTCGAGTGAAGAAAACCACCTACCAAACTTCCAGAAAAGTGACGTCGTTGATGAAGTCACAGTGACGTCATGGGTAGGTGATGATGTCACATGTCAATTTTTGTGACAATAGCATCACGGCAAAAGGAGATATCACAAAATCGACAGGCACAATCATTCTACAAACCTCCAGCGCACCTCACACGCCGGGTAGATGATAAAATGGATACCGATTTTGCGCATTTGACCTAAGGTAACCTCACGCGATGAAAACGCTGGAAACACTGCTCGTTTCTGCAACAAGGTAGGGTCGGAGGGAAGTTACTGCTGTACTCGACTGATTCTGTTATAAACCTAGAGTTTTAAACCTAACCCCTAAACCTAAAGCCCAAACGTGAAGCAAATTGAACACTGGCTGAGAACCAACAAGCTTTCTCGTAACTACAATAAGACTAATTTTATGCTATTAACTTCTCAAAAAGACAATCCTGCTTCATTTAAAGTTATCATAAATAACCACAACATTTCTCCTGAAGATAACCTAAAATACCTAGGTGTCCTTCTTGACAATAAGTTAAGCTGGAAACCTCATGTACAAAAGGTAAAAACTCAACTATCAAGAGCTTGTGGAATTCTATCCAAACTTAAACATTAT
>Ga0210059_1000767_pt1 | contig 44011 bp, 24 predicted proteins | sample Ectturendosymbi2_FD_188042 | JGI IMG/M metagenome (GOLD analysis project Ga0210059, IMG submission 188042) | Ecteinascidia turbinata endosymbiont from Florida, USA - Sample 2 (SPAdes) (version 2) | ecosystem: Host-associated > Tunicates > Ascidians > Unclassified | place: Key West, Florida... | reverse complement strand
TTTTTTTCTCTGCTGTTACTTCAGCCTTTCAACTTTTCACCTGTAAGCTTTGCTTGCAATTTTCAGGACTGAGGATGCGTAATTTTACGTGAAATCGATTTCCTATTAAAAATTTGCTGATCGATTCCTTGCTTACACCCATCGTGGAAAGTACATACCTAATTGTCACATTACCCTTAGCACTTTTGTCAGGCGTAAAGCATGCGTTTCACTTCATCACTTGTTAGCATTGCGCTTCTACGTCGTACAAATTATATCAATGTTATGTTCATCACGTGATCAGCTGGACACACTCACACATTTGCAAAAATAACATTCGTCGTTCGAAAACAAACAGATGCAGCATTTGTTGTAGCACTGTTGGCTGCAGTTGGTCCAGGTCTAAACGGAGGTGTACAATTAGCGCGAGGAATTCACATAGTTTGCGTATAGCGCTAAGAACTCTAGCAAAGGGGTTCACAACCTAGCGGCCTTTGATGAAAATGTATGCGTCCATGCGAATGTGATCCAAATATAAGCTACGGCGGCCGTGCATCTTTCAGAAACTCTTTGTCTACCACTGCATACGGATACAGTAAAAAGACGGCCAAACAGACGTGTGGAAGCAAGCTAGGCTCAGTGTGTGGAAGCAGAACAGAAGCAATACAAAAAAAAATAAAAACATCTAATTCAGCAGCGGCCGCTATCTACAAAAATACTCGTACACGTGATGCGGCGGGCAGTAGCGAAAAGGTTGTTCACCGCTGCTCCAGCATCTGGTGTCAGAGGGGTGGATTGTGGAACGTGTGACGTCACTCCTTGCTCGCCCGCCATTTCTCTGATTCCGACGCAAGTCGTTCACAACCCTAACACTTCGCAAATGAGCAATTGGCAGGTCTTATGGAAAGCCCCTTCGTTGCGGTATGTGGTTTTAACATAAAGCCAGTCACTTGAAATATGACTCAGAAAGATATGAAAACGTTTCCAAGCTAAGCAATCCAGCAGATTACATACTTAAGACAACTATGGTTTCCCATCATCACCGCACAAGACCCAGAAAAGTGCATAGAAGGGAGTGTACGCTGTAGACCCGATATAACGCGGAATCGGATATAACGCGGTTTGAGTATGGAGCCCGTTTTCATAACTGATTTTCTGCGATACAGTACTTTTAGGTAAATATTTTTAAACATCTCAAACTGCGCAGTTTTGTCACAATCCAGACCACTTATGACGCATGTTAGGTATATCCCCGTAAAAACCGTTGGGCAAGTTCCAGTCAAAGTCTCTGAGAGACTGCGCTTAAATACCAGAGATCGCAAGGAAAAAGAGTAGACAAGCACTGAAACAGTGAACTCTGGACTCATTTTTAGTAAAAACATTACAATGTCATGGAAATGTACGTTCTTGGTCATGACTGTACACCATTTGTTACGTAATAAAATACCTCGGTATAACGCGACTCACTTATTACGCGGTCTGACATTGTGGATCCCGACATCCGCGTTATATCATGTCTGCAGGGTATTTTGTTTATTGGTCAATGCACAACTAAGTTCTTCAGAAAAAAGCAATAATCTCAGCGCTACAATCATCCAGATCCTTGCAATTTCGCTCGACCGACTTCTCGCAAACAGCAGTTTGATTTTGTTGAACAAAATTCGAATTTGTTTTAACACTTCGAACAACATAGGACCGGTTACCATGACTGCTGCCTGTGATGAAACAACTGCGTTCTGATGTATTCAACTTGAAGTCAAGGACCAAAGACACACAACCAGCAATTGCACGCAATCACCATTATCGTTTCGTCGACTGTGTCATTTGGGGTAAAAACGGTTTAGCTCAGAGGCTTACACTCAAAATTGCTCCAAGGGCCAAATGAGAACTTACAAAGTAAGCCGAGGGCTGCATTATGACGCTAACACAACAATGGCGGTACCTGAACCTTACGAGAAACAGCTTTTACATCTTATTTCCTGCGAAACGTAGCATGAGTTATAGGCAAACCATTTCTAAGCGTCTCTACATTCGTTTAAAAGAAACTTGTTCACTCGCTAGCGGAGCACTTTTAAACACCGGTGAATGAACTAAACCAGTGCTGTTTAACCTTTTTTGTTATGGTGCATCCTTGAAGATGTTTTGACGAACTCATGCACCTTATTTACTTAAAACGTGAAGCAAGTTGAAAAGCGATACGAAAATCATCCTGCAAAGTGACAATTACACTACAATATTACATAACACACAAAACAAAATCGAGGAAATAATCTTTAATGGCTTTTTTGTTGTTGCATGTTATTAACCAACAACTCAAACCGAGGAATAATCTCCCTTTCAATTGCTCCCCTCATCAGTGGATGGATGTGTTTGATTGAATTAGTGGTGCACTCCACGCATATTTTGGTGCATCCTAGAGGTTCACAGCTCACACCGGTTGGAACAGCGCTGAACTAAATAACGTAATTGATAATTATTTGAAAATTCCCAAATGCATCGCGGGCCGCACAAAACGTCCTGGCGGGCCACATGCGGCCCACGTGTATGAGACCCCAGGTTCAGCTTGCATTCATTCATGAGGTTTCTGGTAGCTGAAAATCAATCAAGAAACGTTCGTGGGCAACAATCTGATTTGCAAAAGTAATCGAGTAGGCCTAGCACAAAATGCAATTTCTGGAACGTAGTTCAGCGAATCCATTTTTCTTTTATGAACTTCGGCTTGCGATTTCAAAGTAATATGACCCAAAAATGACCGCATCGCCACTCTGTTGATTGCCGGCTATTGCAACAAACACGGTAAAAGCGCTTTGCCTTACTTCTTTGACAAGGTTTTACCCACGATCAAGGCGCTATCCATAAATTACAATGAACACCTCCAGCCATTAACATAAAAAAGCGGAAATATTCGAAAAAGCTCGAAAACTTATTTTAAGGGATTCGCTTCATCCTGCCCTAAACACCATTCTCCTTTTAAGCAGTTAAACGCTCTATTTTCTAGAATTGGGCTTTGGCAATTTTTCAGCTGATACAACTTTAGATCCCACCCTCCATATTGCTCAAACATACAGCATGAGGTATAGACTGTAAAATCTGATAGGGTCGCTTATAATAAGATAGAACAGAACACATCCTGAGAAAATTCTTCGAAGACCATCAGAGTTTTTCAAAATTTTGACAGCACTTTCATTTTCAGCGCCTTCTACCGAGATTGGTTTTAAGCTTTTGCACCAGGTTCCCGAGTTGGAAAGTACAGTTTACTGCAAAATAACAACCGTGTATGGTTGACAAACAGCTATAAAACCAATGTTCAATACCTTATTTATCATGCAAACACACAGCACAAAAGATATGCATGCTTGGATCATCGTCAGTAAAAGATAAACAGCATTGCTACTGCCAGACCCATTCCAATGTGTTTACTTCTTAATTTAAAGCCTGCAAAATGTTAAGTAGTTTCTTTCACAACGGGGTGAAAACTCTTGACAGCCACTTCAGACAAAGCTTTTCGAAACGCTGATCTGGCACAAGGGAACAATTGCAATATCCAATTAACAATGATGCTCGCCCGTCAATTGAAATGGTGACCACCTCTACATCTTTGCTTTAGGAAAAAAATCGCAGTCCATCATTTTGCACTAGCTGAATGAACTTCAAATATGGACAAAACTACGACGACATCAATTACATTCAGATTTGAAAATTTCACCACACACTGCCACAGCGTTTGTACTTATAAGTCGCAATGGTACAATTCAGCATGAAACAGCACCTAGGAACGACGCATTCACCAAAGTTCAAGACCTTCAAGCGTCTGAGTCAGATATGAGTTTCAAAGGACGATATCGTTCGTCACACGAAGCAATCGCTGTGCATGAACAAAGCTTTGCAAAGGAACGCATGTTATGAACAAGAGCGCAATATTAACTGCTTTTTCTGTTAGGTGTCTGGATAGTTAGTGCGTCACAGTCAACACGTATCCGACGCATTGCGTAAAGTGCACCCAGCAGCATGGAAGCCTTTCAATGGAAACCGGTATTTTACGTGACAAGTAAGACTGAATGACTGGCAGTTTCAGCCAACGTTCTGCCACAATGTATGTGTGACTATCACAAAGAAACACAGTGGTTAAAATTGGGTGAGAAACGTTTATCAGCATCTTTAAAAATTCTTACAGAGTTTCTAAATATGTTGGTTCTTTCAGCTTAGACATGTTTGGTTTTGCCGAAATTTTCTACTTGTTTCAAACTAGAGCTGAAATCTCGGGCGCAGTTCAGAGTTTGAATCAATTGTTGGCTGCAATGCTTCATATGCATCATTTCAAATTTAAAAAATTCGAAAACAATCATCATTTCACAGAAAAAAACTAGCTGAATAACCCAAAGGTACAGTGTTACGGTGAACCTTAATAGCAAAACACTGTTTTACTTCACCCATATTCGAAGAGAAGAACCAGTGCAAGGCGCAGTGCATCGATATTGGGTGCACAGGGCAGCACCAAGCGTTTCCCACACCCCTCATCGGGAAGCCCCTACACTGAAGAATGCACTTCATCCCACAAGCATAAAAAAACTTGAAAATCCTTCAAAATATGTTAAAATTTCTTAAACTTTTTCTAAGGTTTTGCGAAGTGCACACCAGAAATCGACATATTTTTTAGTCTTTGCGATATTTACGAAAAACGAAGATCTCGTGATTCCGTGGGTTGGGCTGCACAATGTCAATGTCTCCTGTGCAAAGGTTTTGGAAGAAGAATGATTGGCTAGTAGCTACAATTGGCAACTATGCGCAAAATATTGCTATAGCATTATAGCATTCAGGAAGATCTCAATATACAGCTCTTAAATGAAGGAAGTAAATTGAAATTGGCAGCATCCATTTTGCACGCCCTGCACACTCACTAAAACCACCACTGGTCTGTAGTTGATGAAGTTCAAAACTGTGAGGCACGCAATCCAATAAAATTATCCTTTCCGCTTATTGACTTCTAGGCATGCACAAGATTAACGAATCATAGACAAATCAAGCTACACGTCTGTACTCAATCAACAAACACTTGATCCCTTACTCTTCTCATTTATGTCCATTCAAGTTCAAACAAGATTACAGGAACAAAAGTTTTAGATTTTAAGCCATATTTCCAAGGTGGAGCATGCGGGCGCATTTCACGTGATCAACGGCTCTGCTTCATACTTCCAGACTGTGGTGTGTACGGCCAGCCAGGCATTTCCAGCAAACATAACTACTTGATTCCTTTATTTTTGCAAATTGCGTTTTTGGTCCATGCGATACTTATTCTCAACCATTAAAACGAAAACTCACGACAATTCTCGTTATTCAAGAACATTTGGTTGGTAAATATTGCAATAGCTCAACCTTTCTCACTCTTGAAGAAATGTAGCAGATGAAGATTTTAACCTTCGCAACCGCTCGCAGCTGTAACTCCGCCAGTCGTGAACTATCTGTTATGTGCAAAAGAATACGGTTTCTGTTCGGTGACCGTCAAAAGTTACTTACCTTTTGTCAGAGGCAGTGCTTACATGGACAAGTCACTGCCTTTCTTGCAGTAAAAATTCACGAAACTTCGCTCAATGCCACGAAGTGTGGCAGTGTTCTTCAACTGAGATTTGCTAGAAGTATTTTTGCATTCTGAACTTGCTCGCCGCTGCACACCGTGATACTGGAACGCGCGAGAGTTTTCTCACAACTTTCTCGCAAACACTTCTGTGTAGAAATATCTGTCAATGACTGATAACTGCGACTTGGAACGAGTGCGATGTGTATCTGACACTTCGTCAGATGCGGTATCTTCCTATCTCCTCATCAGCTTTTACAGGCATGTTCCCAACAGATACGAGTTTTCACAACTTGGCGTGAAACAGTCAGGAGATATCGGGATAATAAAGGCGACCACACAGTCATGACCAGATTGCTACCAAGGCGTGTCTAACGTCGCGACCGGCAAATGTAAATATGGATTTTAGAAATGGTCGACAGCAAAGACAAACAAAAATTACCAATGATTAACGAAAACCTATGGGATCAGCGGATAGGAGTGGCGCAAAAACGCTTATCCTAAGCCATTCGTCCGTGACTAGATTGGTCAACAAACCATATTTGACAAATCAGATGAAAATTCGTAACATGTGACGTCGTAACCTAATAATCTTCTCAGGAAATTCGATGAAACGCAAGTCGCGTTAACAGATTGCGAGAAATATGAAGTGAATGAAAACGACGACGAGGAGCATATTAAACCCAAAACGATTTTCAACCAAAATTTTGTAGTGCTGACATGCTACAATCCGTTTCAAGACATGAAAATAACGTACAATTAATATTACAAACATGGGCGTCGGGACAATTTTTGCAAGGAGGGGGGCACAAATTGGTGAAATTTCATTTTTTCCTCTCTAAGCTAAGTAAACAACCTTTCTTTGCTGAAATTGGAGAAGGAAAATGTCAATTTTCAAGATCCAGGAGGGCCAAGGCTCCCCCTCCCCCTTTCCGACGTCCATGATTACAAAACAATGACGAGCTCGATATTTGAGGAGCAAAAATCTTTATTATTTGATGACGATGGGTCACATTAAGGCAGGTGATAGTTAGTTTAAAAAATATTTGGTTGTAAAGTCATTTTTGGACGCGGGATTACCAAACAAAGTTCTGTAAAAATCAGCATACTGTTATGGCCACAAGTGACCATAACATGACTAGCTCAGAAAATAGCGAAATTAGCCGTGAACCAACATTGAAGAAACAGACTGTGCGAGTTGCTGATAAAGACATGGAGAAAGTGAATTGAAAAATAGAACAAATAATGATAAAATGTATTGTATATGTGTTAACAATGTATTGTATTGTTGTTTACGGATAAAAGTTATAGTGTGGATTAAGATGAATAGGTTGTATGATCTATATTTGGTGTATCTGGGAAAATGCAACACATTTCAGGAAGTCAAGGGATTTAAAAAATAAGAAACTCAATCACGAAATTTTCAAACAGTAATGGAATGGCTAAAAAACTTCCAATTTTACAATGAAAACCGAAAATGATGTGGTTGAAATTAATATCCAAAACAAGGCATTTAGAATGTTACATTTATAAGTGGGAATGGCAGAAAGAAAAATTAAACGCAACATCTGTATAACCCCATGAGATTCTATTTGAATAAGAAAGAATATGTAAGTAAATAAAATGGAACTGATAAATACTTTAAGAGAAAGTCAACGCCTGAGAAGCGGCGGGAGAAGAGTATTGCAAAAATACGGGATCAGTAATGACGCTGAAATTTCGCAACCATTTGCAGATATGGACCCTGGAAAAACAACAAGACTAATACGGAACTGGTTGACTTTAAATGCTAAGAACGGATACGACATTGAATTACGAATAATGGTTCCTGAAGAGCAAATGGTTTACAAAAGCAGAATACGTATGCGAGTTGGAACCATGTTCGTTCAACAAACACGAGAAGCGCCGGAATTAGTTGGCAAGGCGTTACATCAATGGAATGATCATGTTAATTATCGTACGCTGACTTTAGAAGAAATAATAAGAAGTGTTCAACGAGCTGATCTTACAAACAGTCTGCAAGAAGACTGTAGTATTCTACAAGAATTATATTGTAACCGCCGTGACAAAACAAAAGGGCAATTCCCGATAATAAAGGCTGAAGGTGTAAATGACGCTGCAGCGCTGGAAAAACCATAAAAATTGATTCAAACGATAGAAAAAACTTCCTTACCAATGTTGCGTTGGCCTACAAAAATATAAACTAAAAGTGATGTGTAATGGTGTTGAAAATGTTTTATCGCAAGGATGTTTTTGGTCAGTGAATATGTTTTGTTGCAAAAATGTTTTCATGTGACAGATGTTTTCATGTGACAAATGTTTTCATGTGACAAATGTTTTCATGAGACAAATGTTTTCATGCGATGAATATATTCAAGGTTGTTTACCAATGATGTGTGTACAGTGCACAATTATTTTTGAGCAATGAAACTAATTTATTAGGGAATTATTTTCAAGCAAAAATCGGGTATATAAGCTAGCGGAATTTTGAAGTGAACTCAGACTTTGACTTACGGTTTTGCTGTATGGACACGACATCTGTTCTACTGATCTATGCTCCTTGATCTCGTGATTGGCGAGGGGTCGGTTGGAGATGTTTTGTCATACATGACAAGGGAGGTGCCTGGTGAAACAGGTTCCCTTGGGCAAAACAAAACTAAAGGAGAAGAGTGTTGCCGCTCTAACGCAACTGTGTGCAGAGATTGTCCTGATTCCGGAACCAATACTGAAATTGTACCAGGCAAAGACGCTTGAAGTAACGTTTGAAGGCGAGACCAAATTGATCTTAAGTTCGTGCATAATGCAATTGTGCGTACTTGTCAGAGATTGCGAAACCCATAATTTGTGTTATGAAGGCTGAAGAAAGGCCTGAATAAACTAAAAGCAATGAGACAGGACAACATCTGAATAAGTTTTGTTTTTACAACTGCGTAGTGAGATTAGTGAATGCAGTTGAACGCGTTGTGTAATGGCGCAGTTTGAATAATGAACGCCATTCATGTAACAATGTACGTGTTGCCGTTGGTAAACTAAGAATACAAAAGCTCTGTTTAAAAATTGTATCGGTGATCCCAATGCTTGTGGACTGCAGGTATTGTTGGTTACTGTACTGTCTCTGCTGTTGTCTGTGCATGGTGAAGGTAAAGAGGGGTCTTTTTTAGAACTCAAAAATGGATAGTTAGAAAAACGGTGTAGGATAATAAACTCTAACTTTTCTGACTCTTTCTCTAGCCAAGAAAAGAGTTACAAAAATACTTATATTTTGTGCTAATATTTGTGTCGTGATGTCATGAAAACTTAATGCTTTACTGAAAATATATAGCATGTATTAATTTTTTTCCATTCTTTTAGACGTCTATATGCGTCAACATGAGGTTCCTAGAAGAAATACAGAAAATATTTTATCGGAAAGTGTCGTGGTTCAATGCAAACGCCAAACTATCATTGAAACACTGAAACAACAATCAAAGCGACGCTTAAAATCATAATAAAGTCATGTTCAGGTGTCAACCTCGTCAAATGCAATTCAGGATTTGATGTAATGAAAAATAAACCGGTATCGCGGTATCTGAATGCCTGAAAATGCGAACGTCACAATATTACCAACGACAGAAAACTGCAAACGGATTATATCGGTGTCGGTACTGGCCAAAACACGACACTGGCAAATCTTTAGCTTTGGGAGAACAGCACTATCTTTAAACCACACAAACAAAACGTTTCCATTTCAATACGAAGGAAGTACAGTCGTTCAGATGAGTTTTTTGACGTTTCTTACATCTCTACCTTTTTTATTGACAAAAGATCGAAGATAACTTACTCAATCTATATCTAATGAAAAACACAGGTTTTGAACAAGAGACTTCGGCGGAACAATATTGCACACCGTCTTATGTTTAATCTTGTAAGACCTGTCACACCTTTGCAGGCACACAGATGGATGGTATTCCTGATTACCACGCATTTAAACTAATCTGCACCAATCCCGAAACAGCGTTTCGGTTGCTCTTGCTATCGAAGCAATTTATTTTTAAATGAGAGTAAAATATCGTTTGCATTGTTCTGGTAAAAAGCGAAAGTTCTGCCCTTGTTCAAAGAACCGCAGAACTGCGCTCCGAAAAAAATCCGTAATGCGCTGCAGTTTAATGCAGTTGGAAACGAAAAACATTTTCTCGTTAATGCCTTTCTATCGCATAAAGGCGCAGCTAGAAGGGACTGAAAGTCATCAGTCTCCGTTAGAGTCCCTGTTTTTTCTAATACAGCAGTTTCAAATTGAACCTAAATGCTATAGAATTTCGCAATTCCATGTCTTGAGCCCGACCCCTGAAAAATCTCATCTGTACCAGAGATGATCACGGAGCCGGAGTGGACTCCGGCCGGAGTTTGCATTTTAGGCTGGAGCAGGAGCCGGAGTCAATATTTTAGGTTCGAGCCTGAGCAGGAGCCGGAGTCAACATTAAGGTCTGTGCAGGAGCCAATCAAAATTTTTAAGGGACCTAATTTCTGTAATGATGCTTGTTGTCAAACAGAATAGACTTAATCGAGACTTGTTTTCTGACCAGTGTCGTCATATATCACAAAAGTGTGACACTGGGTGGGAGTACCGAGCATTTCACCACTAATGATGGTTTCAAAGTTATGGCTTATGCAAAATATAGTGCGTAAGTGGCAATGCAGTTCGGGAATTTTGGAATCCATGCCGTAAGTATGAGAATGTTGGGCTAATGATGTGGGCAATAACACAAGACACATGACAAAAAACAATGGTTAACAAAACAGATTATAGAGAAGTAACAGTGTGCCGAAATGTCCTATACACTGTAGGCCTTGTGACAGGATTTGACGATGATGTTAGAAGTGAGTAATGTGCTGTAGTACAACACAATGTCTATTCGCATTGTGCAGATTTCTAGTCTAGCCACCGCTTGCACAGGCCAACCTCTGCTCACATTTTGGAGCCATACTGAACAAAGTTGGATGTTTGCCCTAGTTGCAGCTTTATAGATAACTTACATTGTTTTGCATCTCTATTGCCTATGATAAATTTGAAAGGTATTCAAATTTATAGCCTAATCTATGCGTAATGTAAATGTTCATCTTGTTAATTTTTTTGTACGATTTGCTTGCACATTCATGTTAATGGCTCAGTTTGGCACAGTCATAGTTCAGAGTTTTCTCTGAGCACATTAAGCATCGTCTATTTTGCCTCATGAGACAAAAACAGTTCTGAAGTTATTTTGTCAGTAGCTGCACACATTTGTTAGAAGTGATCACATGACAAGTTTGGAATGCATGACCTACATAGCAGACCGCAATGTCTAATTTAAATGTGGACAAGCTTTTAGTGGCTGTTTGTCTACGTTGGGTAGAGAATAGGCTAAGCTATAACTTTAAACCTCAACATGTTGTGTCTCTCTGTATTGTGCTAGTCACGTGATCATTTCAACCATTTGTGTTCTATCACAGGCAAAATAGCCACGACGTGTATTTTGCCTCATGAGGCAAAATAGACACTATCTTTTTGATACGAGTTACTTGGAAGTTTTCGGAGTTTTAACAGGAGTCGGAGTTGAAGTTTCAAAAATTTGTGGAGTCGGAGCAGGAGCGGAGTCTGAAAAATGTGACTCCGCTCATCTCTCATCTGTACCTGTGACTGTAAAATTGCGCATCACGTTCGCATGAGGTGCTTAGACAATAACTAGCAGGCGATTCGCGTGAGTAGCCGCAGGCTATACATAAACGTCCTATCAAGTCGTTTTGCGTGCGGTTTGGCATGCCAGCACAAATAAAACGAGTAGGAATTTTCATTTTTGTCGCTATGATTGGGTAGAGTTAGTTTCGAGCAATCACACCGTTAAGCAGAGAGTGACGAAAGCATTAACATTTCACAGCGCCATTAATATCATTTCTGATTGCTACTAGCAGCGTAAATCCACATTAAAATTGGAGTCAAACACATAACCAATCTGACTTTAATACCAAACGTATATGACGTAGACTTCCAAAAAAAAACTGTTTCGAAGTACTTAATACGCTTTTCAGTATACGTCGGTGCATGTAATGATTGCAGTAGTGTACACAACTCACCTACTTTGAAAAAATCTCCAACAGCAATCATTCTACGCTTCTTTAAAATGCTGTCGTGCATGAGATCACGACGATTAACAGTAACCGAAGTAAAACAATTTGATTTCAGCGAATAAGAAAGATGTTAGGAGTCAACTGACCGGTTTATCAGCAACGAAATCGTATCAGCATACAGTCTCTATTCGCTGCAGCAACGCCTGTTGTTAGCGGCGTCCCCTTTCCTTCCTTGCTGGATGTGGTGAGTTTAACTTTTAAGACGTTTCGTTGCTGGCATGTGCCTGTGTGGATGCCACTCGCCCTGGTTTCAGCTAGTTTCACTTCCATGCAGGTGGCTGCTGATGAATGATGCAGTTTACTCTCGAAGCACAAACCAATATTAAGATCCTGCAACCCTTGTTTATAACAATTCAACACGAAGTATGTTGTGCATTACAAACGTAGTCTACTGCCTTGTCGCTTTGTCACAATGTAGTGTTGCAGCTCGTGTCTTCAATGCCACTCCCGATTTATACTTTCATAGCTTTTTGAAAAAACGTTACTGCAAGAGGTACACGGCAAAGTGATTGTTACCTATTTGGCTAAGCAACAGAGACAAATTCAGTGACTCTTCATTCACGTCAAAATATATTTACCTAGTGTTCACATCAGAAAAGCTTTTGGTTTTTTTTTACGTTTCTTGAAGTAGTCTTTTATTAAAATCCAATCTTCTTTATTGTTCAATGCATGTTGGGGGAATGCTTGAAAAGCATTCCAGAAGGCCCCAACAACAGACAACTAACCACCTTTTCGTTTCAAAACCGCAGCTTAGCGTAAGTAGGTTTTGCTTTGGTTGGTGTGTAGGTAGTTTTTTTGTTTCACATTGGTCCATGTTTAATTTTAAGCCATACTGCATAATAGTGCTTGGCTTAACTTGATGCGTATCCTGAATGACAAATATTGATGAATTAATGCTAAGGTATGAATGCACATTTTGCTTGTTTTGCTTTTATTGTTTCAGTTGTAACCTATCTGATTTGCGCTTTGGTTCGTTGGCATTATATGTTTAAATAAACTCAAGCGATCATGCAATAAGCAGTACATAGAAAATATAACCCACAACCTCTCATGAAATCTTTATTGTGTGATGATTTTCATACCAATCTTTGTCGTCCGAGGTTGTGGATAGCAACTGTGTGACCCGATTTCGGCAAAGGGATATACAAGAGGTTTCACTTTTAAACACAAAGAGCGTGGCCGCGGTCACTTGCTTGAATCAGGCTCGTGCTTCGCATAGCTGTGAAAACGTAACGTTTCTAATGCAACAATCAACAGCTTAACAGTAGGTTTGCAGCAAGCTTTTGAGGAATCAGGCAACTGGGCTCTGCTTTCTTAACTTTGCAATGATTCAAACTTGCACATACAGTATCTGCATTCAATTAACCAGTCTCCACGAAGGCGACCAAGTGGAACTAACTATCTGCAAATTTTGTTATTGCTGATAGATTCACTTTTTGTTTTTGCTCATAGATTTGCTGAATTTAGTTTTGCTGATAGAGTCACTTGGCCGCCTTTTTGGAGGTTAGTTACGTGCCTAATGCAGTCGTGGTTATTCACGTAAACTCATTCCATGCTGTTAAGGCCAGTAGTCTCGTGTGCTGATTGCTGACATGTATCTCAACTTCTAAGGTCACTTCTAGAAAATGTAAAGCGCACGGCAATAACCAAACTGCATATGACCTTTCTGATAAATGCTTATTGGAACTGAAGCTTCACCAGCTTGATGACTTAATCACAGCAACTTACGCTATACTTTGACATTCCCGCATTGCATTTCATTTGCACCAACTCTGCCCTGTATTCAACAACTTACAGGTCAGATTTCAGATGTGATTTTCACCTGTCAGAAATCAAAAAGTCTGCCCACATATTTAAATAGGCGCATACACGGCGTGGTTTAATTAAAGTGTAGCGTCACCAAAGCGTTCCCGATAAACAATCCTAACCCTTTGTCACCACAAAGCTGCTGGTATCAAGTTGCCATCAACTCCCAATCATACTGCGCATTCTCTGTAAACAAAAACGTTTTCAAAACTTGGTGCGGTTGAAACTATCAAGTGTTTAAAAGAACGAAGAGTGGGGATGAACGGCCTGTCGCTAACCTGTAGCAGAAGTACCAAGTAACACCAAAATAAGGCCTAGAAAGAGAGGCCCTGACCAAAACCTGCTATCTACGTGCGGTTTGTGCGCTCTCTAACCATTTGCCTGTGACGCCATAATCTCGTCCACAACGTAGTCGACAAATCGCATCGTCACTTCACGCGAGCGTTTACCGTCTCGATGCGTCGAAACACCCTGCTGACATCCAGCGAAGCATGAAAAATCGGTCAGGTCTCTGAGAGCTGCTTCAGCCGCTTGTCGTGATTTAAGTTCATGTGCACATAGAAAACCGTCTCGGGTAAATCAGCGTCATAATCCGATTCTACAATCTCCACCTGAGGTAGTTTTTCGTTCCGATTGATTCAAATATCAGTGGGCAACAGCAGGATTCCTTTGCTACATAGGCCGGAAAAAAATGTGTTCGGGGCCCACTGTAGTCAAATTTTTTATGGCATCATCTGCGAAGTTCGTGGATTGTTCCATTGCGTTCCAGAGCGTGTCGGAGAAACGTCCACCGACAAGTATTGCAAAAGAGGAAGATTTCGAACCTTTCTTGTTGATGCAAAACAAACGCAGATTCTTTTCGGCAATTCTTTTCGTTCCTTGTTTGGGTTAATCTAGAGGTTTCTGGGCATGGAATGAAAATAATGAAACTAACCCCCCGAAGTCTATGATTACCAAGAACACCCTGTCACGGACGGCAAGACCCCACAGCATGAGTTAGCAAAGCCGTTAGGAGTGGTCACCAAGTTGTGCAAATTGGAAAATTGTCAAATGGCGACAGGTTTTCATTATAACTACTGGTGTGACATAAATCATAAGCTGCAACTCATGCAAGACAAAAGTGATATAATTTGCAATCGCTAAAGCGTACTTTCTATATGTGATAACTAGGGCTAGTTTTTGCAACTTTTGCAACTTTTTTTTACAGCTTCCTAAATTCTCAAAATATATGTAGTTCAATGTTTTGAGCTGTTTCCAGGAATTTTGTATTGCAACTTTTTCTATTTTTGCGTGCAACTTTTTATTTTTATCAAGTATTGCGCAAAATTTATAAGGGTAATTAAAAAAAATACTACAAAACTATTTCAGTTTAGTTCTATTCTCTTTGATTGCATGAAAAAGAGCTATATGACGGATTAACTGCATCTCAATGGTATCTATGACCAAACAGTTGGTTTGCAAGCTAGAAGTTTTACAACCCCAGCCAAGTACGACAGTGCCCGAACTCAGAGGTGGAAGTGCGGAAAATCTTGGCTTTGGGCCAAGTCCGCGCGAACGAAAATAGGTTGTGTCAAGTCTTTCACAGTCAAATAAATGCAACTTCCTGGGCATAAATGCAACTTTCATTGAAAATAAATGCAACTTTCTTACTTTTTTACTGCAAGAAAAACTTGCCCTGTTGATAACTTAACCAAGCGATGTTGACCACAAGTGGCTATTTGCACGTCCTTTATTTTTTTAAACTTTAGACCCATAACAATTTTTTCAAATCTGCTAAAATTTTTTGCAGCCGTACCCCATCCAAGACTGTGTAAGCATGGTTGGATATCAGAACTTGGAGCCCGAGGCAAACTCTTAGAAAAGGGCCCAAAATATCGCCACTGCCAAATGTAGATGTGGGACCAAGTGGATAAAAGAATTAAATTTATTTCAATTTTCAATTTATGAACTATTTTCAAGAGCACAGAGGCCGGTAACTAAGGAGGGCGCAGGCGCAGAAAAATTGTCGCCCCATTTGGAAAAATGTGTTGAACATAGTAAAATTTGGGCCCTCTCAGAAAACTCTTTGCACCCCTGGTGCCCCAAGCTGGTTACGGGCCTGATAATATACATGCAAAAACACCAACAATTTTCAAAGTTTTGAAGCTGGACACTTGGAAGATGCCCACAATTTGCAATGATACTAACTTTATTCGCTGAAAGCAAGTTAAATTTTTTATTTGTTTGGTATTTGCTTCTGCGTGAAAGTTCATTTCACACTGTACATTGTTGGAAGTCATTTGATTTTAAATTGTCATTTTTCTACACATTAAAGTTGTTGAAGGGTCCCCTTTGGCACATTTGCGCATAATTTTTGCTTTATTTTGAAAAACATATGACTTGCTTGAGAGCTTATTAGATGTGGCTCTGTAGTGGTTCATGAACTTTTTAACAAAACAATGCAAAAACTAAGTGCGAAACTCTCTGGTTCGCTCTCCCTAATATAGACCCCTATGTGTAAGTATTAAAAACAAGGTATTGAAACTAGAAGTGTAACCTTCGTTTCATGCCGTGACAAAAGCTGATCATCGTAGACACGGTAAAGAACACTGGTTAAACGTTTTATACAAGTTGCGAGCGCTCCCTCCGACGGTGGTTCTCCGGAAAAAGTAGTCTTTGTGCAATCATTTGAATATTGTGTTTATGTGGTACTTTGTGTATGGCATTTTCGATTGTGGCCGTCCAAAACGCATGGCTAACATCGGCCACAACCACGTGAGCATCGGCCACAGTCCACTGATGCTTTCGAATTCTGGACCCTCTCGCAAGTAGGACCAGGAAAAGCCACAATCTGAGGGATAACTCAACAAGAGAAGAGAGACAAACACGGCAAACCTATTATTTAACCAAAATAAAATGCATCATGTAAACACAGTAAAAGAAGCCAAATTTTTTCTCGAGGAAGTCAATGCTTTTCGATGGCAGCGGCTGCGTATAATTAAGTCCCAGTACCATGAGTTGTGTCTCGGTCATTCGATGCCCCTAAAAACTAAGCGGGCTGAGTCATCGCTCCCGACTTGCCGTCAGCATGCCACTGGAGCTACGCGAAAAGAACTGCTGAAATCACCAACTATGAGCAGGAACGTTGACCTATTTAAGTTTACAGACGACGCTTCATGTAAGCCAGAGTAATTATACTTACCCTGTGGTGGAGAGGCAAAAAATGAAGAACACTCTCATGTTGAAATACATGTTGTTATAAAACAATATCTCACGTTGGTGTTTTCTTCCCGTACCGGTTTGACTGGAGAGAGCCGTTCCTTTATGTACCTTCAAATTCACAATATTAGGAGGCAGTTTTGTCCCAGTCTGAATAATGGTTTCCAAAATGATGTACTTCAAACTTGACAAGTTTGTAAACTGCAGTGAGAAAATTTGTTTCTTGATGTCAGACAATAAAGACAATTTGTCAGTCATGCGGATTGGCTATTCGTGACTTAAAATATTTTGGCCAACTCATTTAATTAGTTGGGAGGTTTTTGCATAGTTTGCAGAATGTTTACAGGATTGCGAAGATCTGGACGTCTGGTTGAATTTTATGCTTCGTCAACAAGTACTTTTCATCACAATAATGTTGTATCAAGCATGACTTGCGACGTTAATGCAGCGCCAGTTAATTATAGCAAAATTGCTTTGAAACTCTCACGCCATCGCCTAAGTGCTATTTGGTTCCAAAACAATTTAGCGCTCTGACTTTTCGACGAGCTATTAGCGGATCCAGTGGAGATAAGTTAAAACTCAAATGTTCACTTGCAGTACCAGGTGCATCCGACTGTGTGCAGCAAACAACGAATGTTTCTTGCAACCCGCCAGTGGTGGTTTTATGTTGGGGACGCCAATTTAAACCAACTGCATGGGAGACCAGAAAGACACGAACGGAAAAGTAGACACTGTCACTGATGTCAGCCTGACTCGCACCGAGGTTGATATCGTACCAAACGAGCGGCTATCAAGCGTGACCAATAGTGGGTGGGCACATGCCAAGGAGCGCAGTCTGCAGTCTGGCAAAACAAACTCCTCGTTTTCCGGTAAACAGAAAAAAAAAACTACAAAAATCATTCGTTTATGTTCGTTATCCAAATAACAAAATAATCGCAATTTGAAAGTTTTACAAACTTACTTTATCAAATTCAATATGACCAACTAAACATTAGTACGAGTACGACAACAAAAACAAATTGTGTAGTAACTATAATTAATTTCGTGACTTAACTAGCGAATAATTGTGCTATAATAAAGGCGAAAGTTATATGCTGCGTCCCCTGAATTTCAGAGCGAGGTTCTGAAATGACTGACATCCGTCTTATCACGCAAAATCCTCCTCGCTGTACCTCGCGTGCTTTTCAGAAAATAAAAAACGCACGCATCTTCAAGTTTTACAAGAAAACACACGGCTCCTGCAAGTGAGAAATCTTGGCGATTTTTCCCGAACACTCTGGCAGTCTTGCTATAAAATTCAGGCATTTTGCGCGAAAACAGCGCATCATTATGTAAGCAACAGTCTAGGAAAAGGCAAGTCAGATGGGCTATATTGTTTATAGTTAATATGTTATGCGGTGTGTAACCGAGAAACCAGAAGAATGAGGTATTTGCTTTGAACAAAATTGACTTCTGGGATAATTTTTCCAGTTTTTTTTTTCTTGAAACCCCCATTGTTTTTTCCAAAAAGCATCGATTTGGTCGGATTAAAATTATTAAAATGTGTGGTCGCACTGACCAGCTTCTCCCTTCCAGATGTGTGTAAAAGGGTTTGAGCTTATGCATTCGCTAACCTGCATGTTTTGATTCGCCTTCATTACACGGACGGAAAAGTAAATACACTCCACATGTGAGACAACCAAGGAATCTATCGCAAATTTTTAATATGAAATCCATTTCACGTAACAATACGCATGTCCGTAGTCACGGAGGGAGGGCATTCAGGGGCGGAGACCCCACAAATATTTTTGTGCTCCCCCAAATTGTGCTGTGTCCAGGATATTTTTATGAAAACATAGAATGAAAACAAAATCTTGGCCCCTAAAGATGTATTTTTCCCCACGAAACTTTAAAACCTGGTTACGAGCGTGACACTGCGCATCGTCAGTCCTTAAATCTGTAAGCAATGCTAACAGGTAAAGGTGAAATGTTGAAAGGTAAAACGGACGGAGAAGGTTACTTAAGCATACTTTAACGCATCGAATTCCTAAAGGGTAAAGGATAACTCTTGCAGTAATCAGAAAATTCGCGCTACCGTAAATAACGTATATACGCATTATGTCTCTAGTCTTCGCCAGCGGATTGGTGGTAATTTTATGAAAATGCCACAGATGAACAAAAAGTAGTCTTTTTTTATGTCTCTGAGTTGAAAAGGTTAGACAAATTTCTCATTTCTTGTGATGTTGTACCTTCGTGAACATTTCCATCAGAAATAGGACAACATGCAATTGTTATAGCAGGGACCACACTACATCTTTTAACTTATAGGACATTTTCTTCTTAGTTTACAAAGTAATTTTGTTTTATTGCTGTTGCACAGCAAAGACTGTTATAAGCAAGGCTACATTCATGCTTCTTATCACGTAGCAGAAATTTTTGAGTGTTATGAATACTCATTTTTTCTACAGATATTTCAGGTATTTTAGGTGGTTTGATTTAACCTATGCTTGAAGTCACAGGTTATTTGAAGCTTGACTAATAAATGGTTGGTTTAAGGTAGACTTGTTAGCTGATGTTTAAGCTCTTTTGCCAGCTCTTAGCCAGTATAACTTGAACCGTTATTTTCTTAGCACGGATTTAATCAATTGTATAGGCTACTTGCTGCAGTAGAAATGTTTTCGACAAAGTACATGATGAATTATTTCCTACTATTGTACATTTTTCAAACAACTAGTGGCAATGCAAGATAAGGAGACCCTTGACTCATACAGCCCCGAAGCTTTCCAAAACAAGTCTCTAACTGGATGCTTTTTATGCTATGTTTTTGCAGTTAAAAAGATGAAATTTGAAACAAATTTAGTGTTTTAAATCTTCTTGGTTGTCTTTTTTATAGTTTCATGGATTCCCACAAAGACATGAATGTGAACAAGTTAATGATACCAACTACCAAGCATTTTTTCAAAGGGGGAAGGTGCGAAACTTTCAAAGGGGTAAACTTTGTAGTTTATTGATGGTGAGTGCAGAGAAATGGGGCGCGAAAATAAAGTGGGGACGATGCCAACTTGCTATTGCCTAATTTTTATGTGTTGCCAACCGTGTCTTCCCAACTTTCATCTTTTCAAAGTTGTGTATCATGAACACCCTTTTGCATTTTCTCCTTCTGCTATGTCAGTTATGCCGTAGTCTCAGGAACATATCCTAGGGTGGCCGTACCTCAGGCAAATCAAAAGTGATTATCACGGTTGGCTGAGTAGGATGACGTCATCAGAGGATCCTTTTAGTCTTGCCTCGGGCCCCCCAAAAACTAAACCCACCACTGTCCATATCAAACTATTTTTTGCTTCCATATGTCCATTGTTAATCACTTTCGCAACAAAATTTTATCTGCGCAGCGAAACATAGGCCTACATACTATACAAATTTTATGCAGGGTACCACCAAAAAAGGCACTTTTTAGAGGGGATTTTTTTGTGCGTAGAAAACGTCATGCAGGTGTTAAATCCGTTTTTTTCATATAAAATTATGGGGTAGGAAGATTCTTTACTTATCAGGTATCGGTGGTCATATCTGGCCAAATAGGTTTTGCACTTAAAATTGCATTGAAATGTTGACTTAGTAAGGTGTCCGGAATTTGATACATACCAGGTAACCACGGGTGGTGTAGTACCCCTATATCCCCTCTACAAGCTTTCAGGGACATTTTTGTGAAAAAACTCTGGTACCATTCCATTAGTCTCTGAAAGTCAGGAAAAGTCATGGAAGCACAGGTTTCTAACGTTTGTCTAAGTATATAAAATCTACAAAAAAACAAAAAAAAATATAAAATCTACAAAAAAATGGGTCGGGGCCGACCCGAGTTACCTCAGCAGGGATACTAGCTTGAAAATCAATCTTTATTAGCGGTTTTTAGATATTTTAGGGCAGTATTTTTTCAAGCCATGTGTGAATTTATCTGCAACTGCTTTTCGTGGCATCAACATCCAGCAGAGCTGCCAGGAGTGGGAGATGTGCCACAGCACAAAATTTTTTTTCGAATTGTCGTGTCAGTAATAAATAGGGTATACTTGCATGATGTATCTGCTGTAGCTACCCAAGCTGCATCTGGAGACGTGAGCGCCATCTTGCTGTTTATGATACTTGTGTTTTGGGGCTTGAATTGTCACTTTTTAGTGTGAAAAGAACGACTCCACTTCAAACCATGTCGGGAATACCTTGTAGACATCCCTTTTTCTATCTTTCCAGCGATAGCCAAAATGTAACACGTACGCGCAGCATGCTTCAGGGTATATGTTTAGAATTTGTAGACACAAGACGTTGCTGAGGGCACCTACAGCGCTTTAATGACTGTGCATCGTGTGAAAAATGAGTCACATCCTTTTGGACCTACAGTATTTCAAAAGTTATGCGAATTCATTATATATGGTACTTTTCAAGTGGTGATTACCTGTGCATAATCCATAGTTTGACCAACAAAGTTTCATGGCCATGATAAGGTAATCACTCTTGTGTGATACCCATTATCCAACAGTGGTCACTACCGCACAACCTGTGATTTTTAATGAATGAAAACTTTTTAGGTTAGACCTGTTCCCACGACGTCCAGCCTGGATCCTGAAATTTTGTACAGGCTGACATTACAACTTACGCTGAGAAGCAGAGCAGGTTTGTTAGTCAGTAGAACTCAGATCAGCGACACAAACCAGCAGAAGGCACCGACTTGTCATTATGTAGAGTGTTGGTGCATTATGTGGTTCTATCGGTAAAAATGAGACGCAAATCAACGACGTTTCCAGGTAGACTAGTGGCAAGTTTGTTGCAACAAATGTGTTTTTCACATAAACGTGATTACATTTAAGTCGAGGTCCCAACAAGAAGACAGTACTCGCCTTCACTTCCAAAACATCACCGAACCAAATTACAAAATTAACACCTGCCAAACAGGATTTGCAATACAGACCAAACTGATAGCTGATGAAAAGTGCTAGGATCACAATACCGATAATACAGAATATCGGAAAGTCGTTGTCGGCAAAAAGCACCGGGTAGTGATCTGCAACATCACCGTGAAAATGATGCTGCTTCCTCTTCAACCTACGAAGCTTCAACCTGAAAACCCGAAAAAAAAATTCTGGCAAATATTTTGTTCAATTCGTAACGCGCTCCTACGCACCAAGCAATGCTGGTTGGTTACTTTGCCGAGGGGAAAAGGCAGATGAACGATCTTCGCTATTTATATCACAGTCATTTTTTAAATTTCGGTCATTTTCGGAATACAAAATGGATGCTTGTCATGCGCGGGCGAACAAACTCTCAGCGAAATTTGTGTCTTCGAGATGAAGACCCTCCCCAGCCAAACAAAGATAAATTCTGAAAACGCAACTGAGCACAGTAAGAATGTATTCGCGAGCAACAGGGCAGCAGTAGTAACAAGACAAGTAGTGCCTGGATGACAAGTTGGATAAACACTGTTTTCATTGGAGTCCATTCTCACTTTAAATAATGGTTTATCAAGCAAGATGACAAAAACCACGATATTACATCGTGTTACCAAATATCACCGTTAAGCTTTTGCGTTGTGTGGCTCCAAAGCAGAACGCGGACAAACTGCATCTTTTTTTGCAAGACCTAAGCCATGTACTACTCAAAATTTTGGCAAATATTTAAAAGTACCCAAAACCCGCTACTTTTAGGCAGACAAAAAATGCTAGGCACAATTCATAAATCAATAAAATTCGTTGGCTTGCTGAACCCATGACATATGTTTCAAATACAATTGTAAGTCTTCACACCAATGTACGACCGACAACAGACAAGGTCTTTGCACTTGTAAAAAACAACAACAAAAGAACGCCAAAAGGCAACATATAACGCTTAGAAATCGGCCCAGTGGGAGCCGGCGTAAGCTTTGCAACAAAAAATGAGATTAAAGAAAACAAACCCAAACAAACGGCTTTAAAATAGTTTCAAACAGACAAAATTACTGAAAAATTCACAAATGTTTCTAGTTAGACGTCCGCCTTAAGTTGTCGAGATGAAAGCGAAATCTTCTCGCCTGGTTTGAACGCTGGCATCCCAAGATATGGACAGCTGGCGCATCGAAAAGCGTCGCCAAGGTAACACTGAAAAAAGGACGCTAATCATTAAAACGAACTCAGCAACTGCTTTCAAAACACCAGAAACGCGCTACTATTTTGTTGGTTTCGTTCTAGATTCAACACGCGGAAGTCTTTTTCAACAGCTTTTCGAGATCATTAGAGAAGCACGAAATATTATCTTCTAACTGCTTTTCTCCAGTCTTTTTTTCCAGCTAACTTCGTTGCATTTTCGATTTCTTCAAAATGGCAATAGTTTCATTTTAATAAGAAAACTTACACTGCCGCATGCAGACGTCACGGGCTTCGGTTTGGGTGCTGCTCCCGCTTCCAGCTCCTCCGCCAAACCGCAAGTACTGTGAAAGAAGCACTTTGAATAGGAAACTGACAGCGTAGAAAAGAAAACAACGACAATCAACGACTCCACAGAAATACACAAGAGCGAGAAACGCTGCTACTTCAGGTTGTGTCCGTTTATTTGAGAAAAAACGTGAGTGGACAGATTTAAAGCATGGGCGCCGGAAGGATTTTTGCCAGTGGGTGGGCAAATGGATTTTTTCGGGAGTAGACAAAAAGATTTTTCCAGGATGGGCCAAAAGTGGTTAAATTTCATTTATTTACTCGAAACTAAGATGAGAACCTTTCTTTGCTAAAAAATTAACAATGTCAAATTAAAAAATCAAGGGGGCGATCTCGTTCCCCCCCTTGGGACGCCCATGATTCCAAGATAATTACCACCACTGCGGGGCGCGCTGCCTCTCGTCCTTCGACCGGGCTAAACTGATTAGTGTGTTTGCAACCTCCTGCTCTCGCCAGGACAACGACAATCGGAGCAAACCAGCCATTTAATGGCAAGTTTGTTCAACACAACCGCTCTCAGCGATCTGAAAGAACGCAGAGAAGTTTTTCAAAACACAAAACAAAACACGTCCTGGGTCTCTCGTGAAAGAGGTACCGCGTTCTTCACCGGGCCTTGCTGCAACTTCAATGCACTGACAATCCATGAAACTTTACAGGAATTGTTGACGCTAACGTCTGAAAACAACGGTTTAAGCCAAGTTAAAAAAAACGTAGAGCAGTTCTTTGTTCATACTACCATCGTTTTAATAATGTGGATCCATTGTGACGATTGGTGTGACGTGACAAAGAACACTTGCAATCATTCCCGTTTTACCAAGACTGAAGACATTCTGATAACATGTCGCTAGACTCGAATTTGGTATCAATATGGATGGATTTTTACTTTGGGTAAAAGTATCTCGCGGGCCATATGTGGCCACCGACTGGTTTAAGCGCTCGATTTCCTGCACCTATTATTTTTTGATGTAATCATTGGGCTAGCATCTGCAGGCAACTTGACAAAAGTCATTATTACCATAACAGTGACAAGCAAGACCGCAAAAATTATTTTTTAGAAATTACCAGTTTTTGCACGCTTTTCTTTTTTTGGTGCCATCCGTTCCACAGGGCGCTTTCAAACTCGACGCTTCGGGTTTCACGAGATCTTCCTCCTCGAGAAGCGCGTCATCGTCTATCAGTTCCTGTGACAAATTATGTTAAAATCAAGAGCACAAATGTTTTAACCAAATTGGGAAAGAAAGCGCAAGTGAATCTTTCTAAACTTGAAATACGTTTCTTATAGCTTTTACGTCCATAAACGTGTTTGTGATAATTACGGCAAAATAATGCTTGGAATGTAAAACAATCTTCGAATTATTTTTCTGACAATTGCCATGTGACTGACATGACACGATTTGATCACTCTACAACCGTGATTCTCAGCGTTGGAATTTCTAGTGGTCCACTGGGTGTTCCATTAATCCTTTATTGAACATGCCTATGAGTTCACTGACCAATGTGCAATGCAGCTTCGACTGGTTGATCATGAGGTGTCAGCGTAGGCATGGCAAAGTAGTTCTTCGGATATTTTTTTAAAAGGTGGGGTCCATGGGCCAAAAAATGTTGAGGACCACTGCTCTACAATACAGCATTACATAAACAGAACACTCCACGTCCACAGGCATGCAAATGAATTGCCCAATCAATGAATCTGATAAAAACGTCACAAAATGCATAAACAGCCGAAATACCACGTCATCATCGTTCATGTCCAAAGCTGAAAGACTCCAAACTTGCTTGGCATTGCTCGAGTCGTTGGTGGATTCCTCGTTCGCGAACGACAATTTTAGTCGCGAGGAAGAACCAACTTCATAGGATGGTTTGTTTGCCACGAGAAGAACCACTCGCGAATCACCAGCACTACCATCACTTTGTTTGGTGTCGGCCTGCGGAAGAACAAGATATGTCCTGTTGGTATTTCGATGAATTTTTATGGAAGTGTGCCACCAGCCAACAAAAACGAAATTGGATTAAAAAAGGTTTTACCTCTTGAACGTTGACAAAGCCACAGAGTTTAAGAGATGTTGCGATGCTGTCTTTGCTAGCGTCTGTGAGAACAATACAATACCCATTACTCTGAAAAAGCTACAGAAACGGAAACTTGATGTTGCACACTTATAAATGCCGTAAGCGCTTTTTTCAGTATATAGTGCTAAACCATCAAGCACAATTAACGAACTTCATGCCAGCAAGGTGAGGCCAAGGCAGCGCAGATGCCAAGAAAATTCAGCCTAGTTAACTTTAGCATTCAGTTCCCGCATTGAAAAAATTGTCTGAATTCAGTTGAAAAATGCAGCTACATCGTACATCTGCAAAAGCATACTTGTGTAAGTAAGGTTTTTTGGAATCAAGAAATATTAAACAGTCTTACTTGACAAAGTGCAACGCAGAACAAGCTTTCCATTAGGTTTCAAAATTCTAGCTGTTTCTTCCAATACTTCATCGGCAAACAGCTCATCCGCAGAAAACAATCCAAATATAGCAACGTCGAAACTGGATGCAGGGTGGCCGGCTGGTAAAACATTTCAATGATTGCAACTGCACAACACTTTATAAACATGTTTTCTTCATATTCATTTTTAAATAGAAGAGTAAGAGTCAACTGATCATGCATAAACTGATACTGGTTATCTATTCCCCATGGATGCCTCAGCCGTCAAAGAACAGATTGCTGTTATTGTCACTACTGCTATTTAATTATACCAGTGCCATGGCTCATCAACCAGTAGCTTAGAATTCTTCTATAGCAGCAATTGCAAACTTTCATCAGGTTTAGTGGCATGGACATTAGTATACAACACATAAAATAAGCATTAATCAACACAAATCAGATTAAAAGCTGGCAAGTAAGGAATCAGACAAAATAAAGCTCTTCAAACACAGGATGTCAGCTGATGCCAAATATATTCACCTAGAGATAATCTTTCCACATTCTCCATTGACACACTACCAGTATCTCCTGTTTTGGACTTGATAAGCTGCAAACCATCCTTTATTGCTGATTCAGATACCATGCTTTTCCACACAACGAGAACACTTTGGTTTTTATCAACAAAAGAATCCATTTTAAACAATTCTAATTCCACTAGATAACAAAAAAATGGAGAATAAAAGTACATGCTGGTAATTAAAACAAAAAGTGTCACTGATTTCCAAAAATTTGAACAACATTGAATCAACCTTAGCAACACAAAATAGTAAAGGGGCAATCTCTTGTTTTAATTATATATATGCCTAATAAGCGTAATTGAAAACTAACATTGGTTTCAACAGAGTTTTGTTGTACTCTTCCAGTCATAATTAGCTTACATGGCCAAAAACACAAAATGCAATAAGACTCATCCGCCAAATCTTGCAGTTCTGTACTGTGTAACAGTTTTATTACATGAGTCTGTTGATATTTTCTAAATTATCAGAAGCTAGGGCAAAAGAGTATTAAAAATGTAAAATAATAAATATTGGTCATATTTTCACAGAATAATTGAAACAGTGATCACCAATTTTGTAAATTTATTCATTTTTGAGGTACAGTAGAACTTGCCTAATTCGTCATCATTTAATTCGTCAATTCACTTAATTCGTTACTTTTTCGTCGGCCCCAGAAGAATTCCTATCTTTTGTGTACATTTGTTTGTCTAATTCGTCACCTCTTTCTATCCCTGAGAAGTGTTTTGTTCGGCTAAAACGTCATTTGCAGATTTGCTTTTGATGTCTAAGCAGCTAGTATGTGTGGGAATTCAAACAAATTAAGGATCTTTATCTGAAAATTGTTGCACCTCGCAATTTTTTTATTGAATTTATGGACAAGGTACGACCCGACTACCCATTGAAAGAACGTGGGAAGTCAATGCAGTTTGTTAAAGATTTGAAAGGTGCTAGATTAAATGGAGAAGTCCAGATAGAGTAGAGGAATTAATTGCTGTATTCAACCATAATGTAACAAACTTGTATTTTACTGCAAATAAGAGCACTATGTAAACGACTTATTACAATGAAATATACGAGCTTCTATGATAGAGTTCTCAACTGTTTGCATAATTTGTCACTTTGCCTAATTCATCATTATTTTCTAATCCCCTTGAGGTGACGAATTAGACAAATTCTACTATACTACTAAAAGCTTCAAGTTTGTTGTAAGCTGTCAAGGGATCAGCGAAATGGACTCTGCTTTCATTTTTTGCGATGATTCAAACTTGCACATATCTGTATTCAATAAACTAGTCTCCACACAGGTGAAGAGTTTGAATCAATCAGCAATTTTTAATAGAAATTGATTTCACAGCCTTAGTCGAATAGGCTGCTCTTGCTTTAGCCTTTCAACATTTTACCCGTAATCATAGCTTGCAGATTTTATGACCGGGGATGAGTAGTGTTCATGAAATCAATTTACTATTGAAAAAAAATTGCTGATTGATTCAAATCTGTCAGCTTTATGGAAAATGGTTACTGTATCATCACAAAATAGCCTAGGCTAGCAGCCAATAGGTTATATATCTGAGATTGTAGCTTGAGTTTGCCCAGAACTAGATAGTGTACTGTAATCTACTGTGTCAGGATAAATTATATCATAGATACATAAACAATCAATGTAACAAGCAAGTCAGTACTGCCTCAGAAGTTGAAATAAAAAATGAACATATGAGAATGTAGTAGTTTCACCACAGGCAGTTAGTCACAACAACCAATCCCAAAGTGTGAAGTAAGTAAGAATCAAAGAGCTGTTTGTGTGAAGTCGGTTGATTGAAATAATACTTCACAAAAGGTTAGCAAAATTTGTAGAAAATTAGCATTTGGAAAGCAATACCCAAATTTCCATGAGGCAAAGCAAAATGAGGATAAGTGGCAGTTAGCAATACTGGTTAGCAGGCTGGGAAATGGAGATGACCCAGGTATAGGCACGACTTGTCAAATTAGGCTTGCACACAAATCAAACTATTGGAAGCATTCTTCTCTGACCACAGCCAGAGATAACCACTAGTACAGCTATCTCCAACCCGTGGGCTGTATGTGGCCCAGTCAAAGGTTTTGTGCAGCCCTGTTTAGGTTTTAGCTGCAGTGAAAGTATCCTACATGTACTGACAACCAGTTCTTATTTTGATAATCTTGAATTTGACATTTTTGATGCAGGAGGTCCTCAGTACCACTTTAATATGTCTGTTACCATAGCAGTTTGGATTCAAATGCATTCAGTACATTAGCTTAAGCTAAATTTAGTTTGCTAAGATCAAAGTAAGGCATTCAGTGTGCAGACCTCACTGATATGTCACCCATTATGTGGTCCTGGTTAAGACAGTGACACAATTTTTGGCTCAGTAAGCCATTTGGGTTGGACATAGCTGCACTAGTACAATCACTGTCATTCTCTGGTGTAACCAGTCATGTCAAAAGTTTTTTTCAGGTTACTCAGTAACGGAGCAGTGGACTTTCCATAGACAACGGCAGTCTATATTTGCAACTGTTTAAAATATGCAAGCATTTAAATAGGTTAAATATTGCATTTTCTCAAATTTACAGTTTTTGCACAATGCTTGGAGCCTGCCCGAAGGGCAATGTTCAGGCAATGGCATAGAACAAACGTGTCCAACACTATTGCATCCCACACCAGGCTACAATTTCTGATCCATGAGCTGAAGTTCAACCTATCAGGTTTCTTACTGCCCTCCATTAATATGACAGGTTCTAAGATATGGGTCATTAAGTTAATGACCTTTATTTTGATATAATAGCAGGGTTTTGTTAAGAAAAATGTTAGGTACCCCACTACGCACCTGTAGGGAGTAGGGACTTGGTTTCTCTGATTTTAGGAACCTGATTTTCTGTTATTCTAGGGATGCGATGGTAATTTTTTCTGATTCTACTTCTTGGGACCAAAATCAGTTGCCTAAAACATCTTTAAAAAAAACTGATAATAGAGCTAATTGCTGAATGTCAGGGGAAGTGACCAGCATGTCTGAATGGAGTCTAATGAACCTGGGGCTACCAAAAATTCTACTGTGGCACCAATGAGAACAGCAAATGCAATGAAGTTCTTCAGGGTTAAGCAGATTGCTGCCTTAGGCCTATTTACATGGTCTTGCTAACAAGTGTGCTTGAAGTGAGCTGTGATGTCAAGAGAGTACAATTGAATCATAACAAGAATGCTGAAGCTGCATGTTTACATTGAGCTTCAGAATGACTGGGTTGGATGCTCTGTGCTGCAGTCCTTAGGTTAACGGCACCAGCTTTTCAAGCAAACTGATTCTTTTGGTTCTAGTAGTAGTAGTAGTGTATTGGTTTTTGTGATGAAATAATGATTCACATAGTCAATAGATCATACAGCACGGTAGAATGCAATGCAGAAGCTATAGCATATGAAGAGCAAAGTTCTACACAAGCTACGACATTTACTGGTTTCTTTGTCACAAAGGATTGGTGAAAGACCATAAGGCCATCTAGTCTACCAATCCTGCAATACAACTTTAAGTTATAGCATTTAGTTATGTGAAAAAAAACAAAGTGATAAAAATAAACACACAAAAGCATTTGGTGATTCAGCAAAAATCGTGTCATGTGACCAAGAAAGCGAGCTAATGAGTTCACTTAACACCTTCTGTTCTGGTAGGCTAAGGCTAAAATCCAGCAGTTTTTGCACGGGAATATCTCTGCCAACGATTGCGCTAGAGAGCTGTTCAAACCCTCAAAAGATTCGGCAAGTCTTCACGTCTGCAATGAAAAAATATTTTTGGTTTTTCATTTCTTTTATGAGTGGCATCATAAGTAATGTAGGTTTTTGGCTGTTTTTGGCTGAACTTGGGAATTGTCCTAGCAGTATAGGATACTTTTACTACAGCAAACACCTAAATTGGGCTGTACAAAACCTTCAACTAGGCTACGTGCAGCCTGCAGGTTGGACATAGCTGCTCTAGTGGCTAATATTTAAATGGTCAAGCTATGACTCATGCCAGGATAGAAAAAACTCTTATGTTGAAAGTTTTGGGACCGCTGTTGATGCACAATCTTAAAAACATTTGAAAAGGCATGGGTTTAGATTTACCGTAACTTGGGATCAGGATTAAGGTTTAGGTTAAGGGTTAGCATTTAGGATAAGGGTTTGGTGTTAGTGTTTAAAGTTAGGGTTTAGGACAGTGGTTTTCAACCTGGGGGTCATGATCCCTGTCTGTGGAATAGTGAACCATTTTTGGAAAGGTCACGAGTAGATATTTGATGTCTACAGTTCTATTACATTTTTTTTATTCGAGTATTAGGTGGGGGTCATTGGGCTATAGTGGGTTTCACTAATGCGTTACAGTACAAAAAAGGTTGAAAACCACTGGTTCAGAGTTAGCATTAATTGTTGAGGGTTAGGGTATACACTTAGGGATTAGAGTGTATAGTTAGAGTTTAGTTTCGGGCTTAAAGGTTACAAAAAATTTATAGGCCTAGCCACTTCAATCCTTTACTCTAAGAAGCAACTGATATATTAAGAAGTGGTCACATATTTTGCAGAGGCCAGCAATTTTGCTGGATTTGGTTTTGGTGTTGCTGCAATTTGAAAAATTTTAACTCATAAATCCAGATTTTTGAAGTTTTTGAAAAAAAGGTAAGGCATGGAAGACATCATATTTTTGATAATGAACTGAAGCAGAAAACAAGATTTAAAATTTTGGAAATATCTGTTATTGGCTCAAGAATGGCCCATACATCGGTATCAGACCCAAAGCAGCCATATCGGTTGATCTAGTTTAGACACTGCTAATTTACAAATTTAAGCTGGTGTCATATATAGAAACTGTCACAAACTTTTCAGATTGACTGCTTCCTACCATTCCTCCCTAAAATAGACATAGTCTTGAACACTCAACCTACAAGTGCTACATATCATTTTATGAATACTATTGCGTACAATTCATGTGGCACTGTTTATAAAACTTTCACATAACTTTTCTCAAATTATGGAATAACATACATGAAAAGATGAAATCCCACAGCTTTCAGTGTTTTTTCTTTCATTACATTAAGTTTCTACTGTATTCTATTACAACCCACACAATTTTATGATTCCAATGCTATGATCACAGAATAAAAGACATCCGTAGCTTTTAAAGGAAGTGATTACTGCACATAATCATTTTAAAAATCATGACCTTGCATTAACAACTGTGAAGAAGTTTAATGGTGCTAATTGCAAATGCAAATTTGGTTAAGATATTTTGCTGGTCTTTTGTAATGCAATCATGACCGTATGCAGGTGTACACTACAACATTTCAGTACTGTATTTGATGTGAGTAAAATAAACTACTGTTGCTGTACTAGCTAAATTAAGGACTTTGACCTTGTTTAGTCATCAGTATATTCTCCAAGGATGGGTTTAGACTAGGCCAGTGGTTCTCAAACTTTTTGAGATCGCGTACCACCTGATGTTTTTTTAATGTTGGAGTGTACACCCCTGGTTTCAGAAGAAAGTAATTTGCTCAAATGTACTTTACATTAATATAGCAAATAAACGAATTAGCAACATTAGCATAACACACGAACGAATTATAACACAGAAACGAATTAACAAAGCTTTTCGAATATGACAGGAAAGCTGCTCGAGTACCACCTGAAAAACCCTCGCGTACCACTAGTGGTACGCGTACCACAATTTGAGAACCACTGGACTAGGCCTACCGAGTAAAATCTGTCAGCAGCTCATCAGTGCATCATCTCATGTATGCCACTCAGGTTTTGATGCAGGATTGCCAACTTGTGACTTTCACCAAAAAAACTAGACCTACCTAAGTCACAGGAAAAGCCAAACAGCAAATACAAGATCCAATACTGTTTTACACCTTGTCAGAACCTTTGATGTAATACAAATCTAAATCTTCAAAAGAATTTTTTTCCCGTGATTATATTGCCTTACATTTGTTTTTATTAAGAAGTGGTTAAACATAGTTTTCTATACTGCTCTTTAGTCTCTTGTACACTGTATACCAACTGTGAAAGCTCATCTCATGTGTACAGTCCTGTTTATGTCTTTTATTGGATAAACAAACAGTAGCAGTAATTTTAGGCAAGAATTTCGAACCAAACTCTACACGAAAAATGCAGTAGAGAAGTTCGCACCGTCCATGATCATAAACCCTTGTCAGAAAAGATTTGTAATGTTGAGTATCAATAGGCTGTCATATGCAACTCTGAAAATTCTTCTTCAGAGTCATCAGTCAAACCTTTCCGACTGAAAAAAGCCAGAGAGAAAAAAAAGCCTGATTTTTCCTGGCGGTTTTGAAGCACATCAGATCAAAAATATCCAGAATTCAAAAATCTAACTTCAAACAAAAACCAAGTTGGCAACCCTGTTTTCATGAACAGCAGATATTCTTCTTTCAGATCTCATGAACAATGAAAACCACAACCGTCAATCACAAAACATAAGACAGGGTGAAAATGACTAAGCAAATTTGATTTTGCACAGGGCATACAGTTTTCGGATACGGTTAGCAGAGATGAGAGGACTGTCGTATTTTGCGAACTAGATCCAGCCCTGATTTGCTAAGTCAGTCCAAGTCCAAACATAGTCCAAAAAGTTTTGAAACAAAAAGTCCAAAAATTTTGAAAATACAGCATTTTCACAACAAAAACGCAGCATTTCTTTTAAATTAACACAGTCCAAATCCGTGTCAAGCGAAATTTCTGACTTCACACCGTATGTACGCATGCACAGAGTAATATTCTACATATCAAATATCCCGAGAAAACTGTTGATTAGGGATTAGGGATTCGTGTTTAGGTAAGCGTGTCAGGTTAGTGGTCCGGTTAGAGTGAGGACATAAAAATAATTGAGGTAAAAGACTAAGTCCAAAAATATTCAATGGTTGAAGTGAGTTCCGTATTATAGCTTGTTGTGGGTACCTCACATCCAGAGCTGGGCAGTAGCGAGCTACTAAAATAACGAGCTAATTTTCCAGAGGCGATAGCGGTAGCGCCGCTCATTTTTGAAAAAATAACGCATGCGGTAGCAAGCTATCACCATTATATAATTACCGCTATTCGCTACTTTGGCGTGAGTGGTGGCCAAGGGAAAAAGTTCGCAAAAGAGCTCTTCCGTCAGTACACATTTATAGTAACTGCTTTTCTAACTGTTTGCGCTGATTTTGGATGATTTGTTTGCGGTAAGATAGCTGCATTAGGAAAGATTTAGCTCAGGTTGCTTTTGACCTGATCGATAGGTTCCACGTTAGTTCGGTAAAAACTCAGCATCAGCGACAAACTTAAAGCAGTTGGGGCTTCGAAACAGAAGCACTGGCTACTGCTAACGGTAAAGTTGCGTATTACTGAATTGAATGCTTGTAAAAATATGGCACTGGGTTCAACATTTCACTGCATGTGCAACTACGGTTTTAGTTGTGAAGTACATGTCAGTATGACAGTTTTTGTAGCTTGCTTCGACTTCAGGATATTTGGCTGTATGCATAACTTGAAGCAAACTTATGATTCTTGTCTTCAAGACAGTGGCGTAACCAAGGGGAAGTGGACACATCTGCCCCAGGCGCAAAATTTTGAGGGCCTAAATTGAGGTTGGAATGTCACGTAACAACTACGAAATGTCAAATGTCAGCGGATGCTAGTAATTACGATTTGCAAAATGTTGAATGCAAGTCGCTGATACGCAGTTGCAAAATCTCATCAAGATCACCAAGGTTCGCAAAGGGAGCAATTACGAACCTTCGTGATGTTTTAAGGCGTCGTTTGTGTCTTCAGCAACCAGCTCCCGCACGTGCTTTGACTCACGGTTGCATCACAATGCTTTCAGGTAGCCAGGCTTGCGAACTTTCTCATTTCGATCTCATTCTATAGTTGCGTCACAATGGACGGGAATCCAGCATTCACAGTGCATGTTTTTAGAGCAGCGATATACCTTAATAATATTTTTTTCGACAACATATCTCATGTTAAGGAATTATTTGATCTTTGATGGTTTGCCAAACTTCATGTTGAAATGGATTTGATCTGATTCTGAAGGTAATTATGATGATTTTTATTTGTAAGATGTTTAAACAAATCCTGACTACTTTTGCGAACTTCTAATTGCAAATGGGCAACAGCCTTGAGTATATTAGTTATACTTGTGTACTTTTCAGTTACTCTCAGGGACGTGCGTAGAGCGGGGGCATTGCTTCCCTTGTTCTTTTATAAGGGAGGCAACGGGGGCGGAGCTAACTTTTCATCACAGTATCATAGGGAATTTCATGGTTGACATGATCTAGTTCAGTGGTTCTCAAACTGTGCTACGGGTACCACTAGTGGTACGCGAAGACCTTCCGGGTGGTACGCGAAGAGGCTTACTTTCTGTTTTTCTTCACAAAAAATATATTCACAGCTGTAGTTTTTGCTTGTCGGGTTCTGTTAATAAACTCCTGAATTTTTGTGTTGCCTACTTCCCTTGCTGTTTTCTAAAAACGGCCATTAAATTTTCTCACAGCCATTTTGTTCACGTTGCATTTGTGTCAATTCTGGTTTTCCAGACTTTTGGTCGAATGATATTTGGCACATTGACTTTTCCTGGAACATGGTGGTACGTGATGACAGTACGGGACACACAAATGGTACGCGATCAGAAAAAGTTTGAGAACCACTGTCTAGTTGAAACAAATTTATTTCAGCTATTCACGCACCCACTACATTCAGAATGGTGTTCTATACTCTTTGCTATTGTTTTTGAGGTCAACATTGTTGCTTAACAGAAACAAACATACAGGGTGTTTTATAACTGTTGAAACAAAGCGGCAGCTTCTAAAACCTTTATCGATGACCTCATTCATTTTTCTCTTTCCAGATTGTCATAGGGAAATAGTTAACCTTTCTATATATTAAACATAAAATAGTCTAATAATGCCTTGGTCGATGGAGCAGATCTTTTGTGTAAAGACATATTACGAAACGAAGTCTTTCCAGATTGTTCAAGCAAGTTTCAGAAGGAAGTTCAGCTTCAACAAATTTCCAAACGGGAGTCAGATTTTAAAGTTGGTCAAGAAGTTTGAAACTCATGGCACTTGTGGAGATCGTAGGGTAACAGGCTCATCGCCCTCTGGGCCTCCAATAACGATTCGAACTCCCGACAATGTCACTAAGGTTCAAGAGTCAGTCGGTCGGAGTCCGAGCAAATCTCTGCGACGAAGGAGCCAAGGAGCATGTACTCTAGGACTCTTCTTGACATATTATTTCTGATTTGAGGACAAACAGTTGCAGATTATAAAATGTTATCTTTTCACCTTTCAATAAATGTAATCATCATTGTGGTATCATTTAAAATCCTGGATTTGTGCCCAATCGCTTTGTTTCAACAATTGTGAAACACCCTGTATGAAAACAGTAAGTGTTTAATTTGATAACTCTAAACCATTTTTTTCTGGTGGCCTGGCTTTGCTTGTAATACATTTTACTTCAATTTACTGTATCACCGCATTACCCATATTACATTTTATACCCAGAGCAAAAGACTTTTACTAACTATTATGCACTGTTCCCTTTACAAAATAAGCAGTTTCGCCCTTGGGAGGTCTGCAGCGTAGATGACCCTTGGTCCTTCGCAGCCTCCCACTCCCTCATGCATTTTATAAATCGATGTACTTGGATGTCATCGCAGTACTACATTATAATAAGCGTGATGACGTCGTTCATGTGTATGCCTCAATAGCTTGTGTTTCATCAAAGTAAACGTATTTGCGCCATCAAGCGTATACTCTCTACTACCGCCATGTATGTATCCTCGTCTTCATGTATTTGCGTTTTCCATGTTACTGCGATGCATGCTTAAATTCAAGCGACTTGCGTGTGGGATTGAAGACGTTACTCAATACAACAATGATGGCGAATGTTGTTCATTGTATTCCTGCTCATGAACTTATGTTTGTATTAACAACATTACATCAAAATCGTTTGCCGTGGATGTTGCTTTTTCGCAAAGAACAAATAATTTAAACGCATCTTCGGTCCTTCTTCAAACAGAATCACTGTACGCAGTAGTCAAGGAGATAAAGGTCAATGGGTCTGCTGAGAAAGACTTTAGACTTCTTGAAATCTCCTCCCACAAGCTTAAATACTGTTGTCAACATTCGGACAACAAGCTGAACACAAGAAGTGCACCGAGAGCTCGATATTGAGCACTGTAGGCGCTGTTTCGTCTCAACGCAAATCTATGCAGGAAACGAAATATTTCCACCCTGAGTCATAATCCACTCCAGCGTTCGAACTTTGCGCTGCTGCAGATACGTGTTATTATGATTGTATTTCGAGGAGGCTTTGCAACAAGGTAGATTACCGGCTGTGTGAGAGCGGTATAAACTGTTCACAAAAAAAAACGCTTTTAAGGCACCAGCAGCAGCTCGCTAATGTATTGGGGAAAGATTAAAGGAGTGTATTGTATACACAATATATTGTAAAAACATTCAACCGATAAAATTTTTTTGCTATTTCGGCATTTCATGGTTTGCGAATTTTGCTGTCCTGTGGATATAAGATCTTGAAGGGCTTCTACCTTGAATTTTGCACACTATCTTCATCGATTAAAAACAGTTCAACTATTCAGTGAACATATAAATGTACGTGCACGTGCCTTTAAGCTGCTGCTATCCGAATAAAATACATGAAACCGCGGCTCAGTGTTCCCTCTAATAAAATTTTACGCTGAGCAAATATTTGTTTTAGTGCGCGTGCAATTTCTTCACAGCCATGTAGACACACAACCAGTGAAACGTTTCAAGCGTTACAAGGGCTACGCGATATATACGATATCAAATTTGGAATATTGCAGGTGCGCGAGAATGAGATTTCACTGCGCAAATGCTCTGGTAGTGCTGCGCAGCTGCGCACCTCAGAGAGAACACTGCCGTGGCTGATGTAAAATCGCTCTAGAAGTTGATGCTTTAATCCACAAACTCCAGGGAAAACAAAAATTGGTTCCTTTTGCAGAAGCATGGTGCGAGCAACTAGACAAGTGTTCAATTCGTGGCAGTAAACACAGTCGCAAAAACCAGCATTTGCCGGACGGCCCGTTTCGCTCATAACACGTGGTGTGAGCAGCAACAGGCAAATCACGAGCAATCAGTTCAGACAAGTAAACAAAGAGAGAAAAACTTTACCAGTGCTTTACGGCGCAGGTTTTCGGCCGTAGGGGAACCGGACCCGCAACCGAGCCTTTGAGCTAGTTTCGAGCGCTACTCTCGGTGAAGCCAAGCGTAACGCGGACCTTGAAAAAGAAAAGGCGGATTCCTGATTTGATCCTAGTCTTGCTGAGCTCCGTCTTGACATTTTTTTGCATTTTGGGAAGAAGTAAGGCTTAAAAAACTAGTTTGGCGGTTCTCACACCTCAAGATGGAGCGTCAAGATGACCTTAACTTAAATTTCCTAACATTTCTTTGCTGTTACGTCATGTGTAAAAAGAGGGTGAAATCGGTGGGAAAAATCTTGGAAAGATTTATCATTGTTCAAGCTTTAATGAATGAGTATTAAAAGTTTATTAATTATCATAAAACTTTAACATTGCGCGCATGCCAATATTTTTATTAAACTGCCACTTTACTGTGAATCGAGAGGAGGTGAAGTCTCCAAACTTTTGATACTGACTGAGCATTTTTTCTTCGGTCAGTGTTAATTGTCAACTGAATAGCAGCGTCATTAACACCAGCAGATTTTTGTATAGTATCAACGGTTGTTAACAGAATAAACAGGATTAAACTATCTGTGATTACGTCCAGACGATGGTGGCTAACCACAGGTATTTATTCATAGCAGGGAATCTTTTGGTAAAAGCTCCATTACACGAATGACGAACGTCCATTATAATTATACTTTTTAAACCCACTCTTCAAATGTGCCACGGAAGACTTGAAAAAGCAAATGAGGAGAGGGTAGTTTGTTACAGAAGATATATTTAGAATCAGAGCTACTTCTTATTGCGAAAGCTATCCATGCAACGCAAGCTGTGCAAACAACAGCATGTGCAGATAGAAACTTTGAAACATATTGAACTTACGTTGCCGTTCGCAATCAGACGAATGTGAAGCCGACGATCCAGATTGCACCTGCAACCGAATCTGCAAGCAAACGGTAAAAAGATGGCGTTAAGCAACAAGATGAAGAGCTAAATGCTCTACTGTTCAAATGCGCACGCAGGGAGGACTTACGTTTCGAGGGTTTCTGAATTAAACCATCTCACTGATAAGTAAGTTCATAGTGTCTGCAATAGTTCAATGATTTATTTTAGCAACAAAAAAGCAAAGCTCATTTAGACGAATATATGCGCTGCAACCAACAGCGACAATTTCAGGAGCATTCGTTTCTATCAAAGTTAAAGACAGACAACATTTGTGGATCGTTAATAAGTTATTTGTCAGGCAGTTTCTTTTCTTTGCGCCAAAAGTGCCTTTGGTTTTGAATTTTATAGTCTTCAATATAGATATATGCCGAGTTTCTTTCTCTGACATCCAGAATGAAATAATCAAATCTTGACGCACAGCACACCGCCAGTCGAGCAGTAGAAATATTTATTGCACTTGCTTGGCAAAACTACAATTTACTTTTGCCAGCTTGAAGACAAGCGGAAGTGTTTCTCAGCCTACAAAAAAGCAGCCAAGAAGCCGTTGGGGAACTGCAGGTACGAGGTCAACTATAATAACCAAACCGCCAAACACACGCAATCACTATCACCACGCAGGTTAGCACTGAAACTTACAGCGTTGTGCGTAAGGCACAATTCAAAATACTGTACCTCCTGCAAAACACACCTGTTAAAGCGTTTTTATCAATCTAAAGCCAATGCAGGTGTGTTATGCTTAGCAGCGAAAAAATCAGTGTGTGACAAACCAACCTTTACAAGATCCACTGGTGCTCCGATTGATACTGACGCCGCTCCAGCTACCATGGCCGCCGCGCACATGTCCGAATATTGCGCAGGGTGATTCGAATCGCAATATCTCCATTGACAGATAATTTTTGTGGTATTACTAAGAATAAAATTGCATCAAGGAAAGTAAGACCACGATCGGCGTGCTTGCCTAGGGGGTAATATTTAATATATGTTGTATAAACGGCTCGCCAATTTAGTCTAAGATGGGACAAAAGCAGCCAAGCAGGGCTGCGCGAGAAGCGTACCGCATTGGAGGCTAATCTTAATTTTAAAATGGAAACTTTTATGATTGTCATATCTTCCTACTGCATAAATTTCATTGAGCTGCAAGAACTGAGTTGCAGTGGGAGAACTGCAGCAGTAATTCTTTTCTTGTTTCAACTGTTTTGGCGTTAACTGGACTGAAAAAAAAGTTTTGCGATTCTGATCTCGTCAACTGCATTAGCATTTTGTGCAACGAGGTAGCGTTTTTGCAGCGTTCCAGATCACCTAAGCAAGCCCTTTCAACTTTGCGAAAAGTTATGCAGTAATTCTCTTGTGCAGCCAGTGGCAATTTCCATGACATGCAACGCTTGGGATTTGGAACTTGCCGACTACCACAGCAAAAACAAATCTTTAAAACCACCACAGCAACACTTAAATTCATGAAACAAAAGTTTTTCACTTTGTCATAAGTTTCTCCACGCTTATTTAATGACATGCTGAGATTCAATCACAATCAATCTGCTCTTTAGCCCACATCTTGATTCAGCATACCATGAGTGAATCATTTTATTTTCTGCAGTCAGCAGGTCGCGGAACGACACTTGCGTTTGCACAACAGTGTGCGAGACATTGCTGGGCTGCTGCGTGCGAACGATTTTATCCAAGCGCGATTGCGCAAAAGCTGACACAAACGAATGCAAGGACATTGGTCGTTGAAGTGTTTGGTGTGTACTTGTCACTTATCATTTGCAAGCATAATGATGTTGCAGACATTACCTTACTAACACGGCGATTACATGGTTGTGGGGTGAAACTTTATCAATTGCAAGTTTAAGAAAAGCTAGTATAATATTCGAACTGGTCACCGAAGATATTTTTCAATCATCTGCGTTGGGAATCTTCTCAAGTGCTTGCTTCAAAACTTCAGCCAAACCAACCTGTATACGCCGAATACAAGAGCGTTATAAGCTGCAACAGATGCAAGTGGAAAGGACATTCCTTTATAGAATCCTCGCACTCCTTCCTTTTTGAACGTTTTGATAACGCAGTCCATCGTGCCCTTGTGCTGGGTGGATGTTTGCATTCTCACCTAGAAAAAATTTTAAAATTATTGTTTCCGCAGATACAGAAAATTGTACATTTTATATACATGCAGTTCGTGCTCAACGGTTTTCGCGGTAAAAAATTTAACAGTGCTCAGGGTTAGACAAATATGTGATTAAAAACTTCCCGAGAACAAAATGCACAGAGGTTCGGTCGGGAGAATAAGAGACAGGAACGAGGTACCCGCCTGTTTCGAAAAGAGAACGACGACGTCATCTTGCTTTTGATGTGGCACCAAAATATCGGCGATTTTGTTGTTACTTTTTGTAAATTTCTTAGCAAAACCATCTTGCATTTATACGTTGATAGAGCATTACTTCACACTTTTGGCGGGACTAAACCAAGGCAAATGCAGGTCGAATCGAAGTGCAGAAGATTTGCAAACCGAATATCATCTATTCCAGCTTTTTTATGCTCTGCTAGAACGACATTGGTACCAGCTTTGTTTGCATGTTCAGAAGGCTAACATAAGAAAGGCAAAACATTTTTGTGGAGTAACGGCATTGCAGAAGTCTGTCAAGCAAAGTTTTGAGCCGTACAAAAAACAATTTTAAGAATCAACAATTAAGAGTTTCTGTTAAGTAGCACCAATCTTCCACAATATTAAGATTAGACCAAGTATTAAGTTAAATCCAATGTCTCTTTTTTAATGCAATGCTTTTTAAATCCAGTGTCTTCTTTAAATCAAGTGTTTTAGCATTACCTTGATGGTATCAAGAGGATGACTGGCTATCACTCCAGCAGCGCCTGTTCGCAAAAATATCACGGGTGAATAAGACTCTGTTGTGGGTACAATTCAACTAAGAAAAGGCAGTATTACGAGCTGGAAAAACCACGACGCTATATTTCAAATAAAATTAGTAGTGGCAAAGTTTTTCTTATTTCGCTGAAATCACAATATAACCCCATAACAACATTTTAACAACTTTCATAGCTCAAGCGTAACCTTTGTGGAAGTAGTTTATTGTTTATTGACATAATAACAGATTTAAGGTAACTTTTGAAAGTTCCCAATAAGAACTTGGGGTGGAATGCGCTCATTTGACAAATCTTATTACGCAAACGGTTTAATGCAGCTTTGAAAGTTTCTTCCAGCCTTTCAATCGATATGGACACACGGCTCTTTCATCACGTTTGTTTTCTCACCTCCAATCCATCCAGCAACAAAATCGTCTGCCTGCATACCCATGTCTTCGCTGAAACATAAAATTCAGATTTCTAGAATAAAAAGATTTCCTAACCTATGATAGAAAGGAATGAAAAGTGATGAAACGCTTTTTTTGGGGGGTAGACAATATAAATATTTATTGTTATTCAACAGAAACTGTGCGAGTTTCAGTAAAAAGTGTAGTTTCACAAAAATCCGAATTCAGACAGCATTTCCTACATACATGAAGTTGGAAAGGTGTTTTCTCACGATGTGTTCGCAGAGGCGACAATGAGTAACCACACACAGGCCTATTTCATGTATAAGTTTAGCTCAGAGGTGAACATAGACGAAATGGCACTACAAGCAGTACTAGCTTAGTCTGCTCGCAAAGCAAATTCACATTTCTGTCTACTTATGTGTTTCCCTTAATCTAAAATTGCCGAAGTCAGTCACACTGTATTTGTTGTCTGTACATCAGTTGTTACTTTAAAGCATGGGTCTCCAAACTACGGCCCGCGGGCCATTTCATCCGGCCCGCGAAGCCATTTTGTCAATGATGAAAAAATAATACACAGTATGCTTACGAAAGATTTGTTGATTTGGTAGAATGTACCATATCCCGCAACAATCACATTGCGTAAGGCGTCCGGCCCTTGACATGTTCTGTATTACCTTATGTGGCCCTCGGACAAAAAAGTTTGGAGACCCCTGCTTTAAAGCTAAGATTTAGAGTAGGCAATTCTTCCTTTACTTACATCTCACTAACATTCGAAAAGTGTAAGCGAAATTATGAAACTGAACCATTCAAAGACGTAGCACGAATGTTGTGAACAGTAAGCAGGAGGCATATGAGCAAACACATACATTTACTTGCTACATCGTCGCAGGCACAAACACAATGTGAACTTCAACCCACAACAATGTAACTGAATTCTAAATCGCCTGGCCAGTGGTCACTTTCCCAGTAGTAGATGTCAGCCATATTTGATCCAGTGGAGATGCAGCAAGCATTTAACACAGTCAGAAACAATGTTTTTCCTTGGAATCCTAGATCAACTACCGTGATGAAAAAAATACCAGACAATACCAAGACTTTTCAAAACAAACAACGCTCACACTCTTTGCTCGAATCTGGTCTTCTACTTTCAGTACCCCTGCTGCTACAGTAGTAGCTTCCTCGTCAGTTAAAGCCTGTGTGACATCAGTTGCATTGCTTTCAAACTAAGCAAACTTGTTTCCGTTTCGTCTATTGAAACCAGTGCGTCTTTACCCAGACCTCATTACCACTGGATACACTGATCTGAAGTACAGTTTTGGCTACTTAGCAAACTTTAACCTGAATGTGGGTGCATGCACATCATGCGTAGGAAATAACGTAACGTCTCAACACGTAATGGTGAAACGACAACGTATTTCCGGATGCGCACTATATTGCACAGGGGTCAAGCAGCGTTTCTTCAATTATCTCATTCGTTTCAAAAGTCATACCTCAGATATTTTTCTACAAAATGCGGTGGCCGCTGTGCCTAGCAAAAATAATCTAAGCTTTTTCTTTCGCATCAGATAATCCTCGCGTTAGAAAAAGCCACGTTCGAATTACAATAAACCGCTACGAGTAACTAGCCGGTGCCACGTTCGAATGACTGCTAATTAAGGCCTACTATGAGACACTAACGTGACACTTTCCGCAACTTGGGCCAACCTGACGTTTGTCCAGCTAGGCCACTAGCCAAGCCCTAACACCGAGGCCCTGGTGGAGAGCTTAGTTTTACATTCGAACCTTCATACCACACCAGTGTTGCCACTTCTGATGCTTTTTAACTTCAGATGATGTTTTCAGAGAAATTTCTGATGTCTGATGTTTTGGCGACAAATCTGATGTTGACTAGGCTGTTGTTTTTTCCACATTTCCTCACCTTTTAGGATCGAAATCAGTTAACTTCATAATTTTAAGTTTTTCTCATCAGTCTTTCATGTTCGTGTGTGTTTGGTTGGTTGTCGTTCCAAACTGAAGGAGCTCCCTTCGCTGCGTTGAGAATGACATTTTACGTTACGCATGACCAACTTCCAAATTCAACGACGACACTTCGCTCTATTTCGGATTCAACGAGGTTCATCGCGCTTTGTTAGGTATTAGCAGTGGTGAAAGTAGAATAAGTTTCTCACCGGAACGATCCAGTATTTATCAATACCCTTGCAAAATTTCAGCCATAAATGTAAAAAAGCAATCAAGAGCACGTCTACTTTTGACCCACCCTGTATTGTACATTTTAAAAATACAAAAAACGTACGGTGCATTCTGAAAATCACCATTTCAAAATCAACCAAAAAGCGTCAGGCTATAGGCTACGTACGACAACTTGCGGTCGGTATCATCGTTGCTCGACCTGCCAGACCGCATGGAAGTGATCGGAGCCGGCGACAACGTGGACATGGCGCCTATTGTGGACAGCAGCGCCCTGCCGTTGGTCGTTGGCAGCGGCACTGAGCTGACGCCGCCCACCACTGCCTTGACTCG
>Ga0210059_1000766_pt1 | contig 44031 bp, 30 predicted proteins | sample Ectturendosymbi2_FD_188042 | JGI IMG/M metagenome (GOLD analysis project Ga0210059, IMG submission 188042) | Ecteinascidia turbinata endosymbiont from Florida, USA - Sample 2 (SPAdes) (version 2) | ecosystem: Host-associated > Tunicates > Ascidians > Unclassified | place: Key West, Florida... | reverse complement strand
TGAAGTTTTTACTGGAAACTAGGCTACAATCCGAGTCTTTTGATACTTTGGATGACCTGCTGGGGTTTCGGGTTCAAAAGTTGTGATGTAAGTTAGTAAAAATATTTGACTAATTAGATAATTAATTTGTTTATTTTAAATCATACGTTTTGAACCAGAAACGCTAGAAAGTCGATCAAAGGCTCAAAAGACTCAGACTCGAGCCTAGTTTCCAATGAAAACTTCAGCGAAACACTTTGGCCTAGCAGTTGGGCCCTAGGCCAGGTAACATGAGCCAAAATGACCCTAAAACTACTTCAGTTATGACGTCAGTCACAAAAAAATCTGCACCCCCCAACCAAAAAATTTTTTTTCGAGTGCAATCTACTAGACTGGCCGATCCGTTTGAGCTCTTGAACAGCTCTCTAGTGCAATCGGTGGAGGAGCTAGGGCGTTGGTAAGGCAACCGAAAACTGCTGTTTTTTGGGCCAAAATCCAAGTACGAATATACTGTAGACCGGCTCTCAAGGAGTTAAGGAATTTGATTATTTTCCAGAATTGAACAGGAGGCTGAGTTGTAGAACTTTGTATGTCTCTCATTCAGGATTTGCTCATTATGAGGTAATTTATGACTTCACAAAAATCCCTTGAAACAAACTAGTTTCAGTTATACAGTCTACACTTGCGTGCATCAGACGTGTGCTCTTTGAGTGGGGCTGCATGGGCCAGGTTGCAAATAATGGCAAAAATTAGTACAAATTTGAATAATGTCCCACAGCATGCCGGTATGACCTATAAAACAAAACCATTTGACCTTGATCGGACTATAGCCATGAGAAAGTTTGAACTTTCAAATAAAATAATTGTGGTCATACCAGGGTTGCGGAGTCGGACGTAAAATGTCCATCTCCAACCTTTTCAAAATTTCCAACTCCAAATTTCCGACTCCGTAACATAACTTGAATGAAGTTTGGCTGTCAACAGTTTTGTAGCAAGTAGCAATCAATGTAAATTGTGGTACACAACAAGAATTCTCTGTTTCAATAAAAGTTTGAAAAGAAATTGCACCATTTCAACAGGCACGAGTTAGGAGTGCAATGTAAAAAAATGATTCAATTGGACTGTCAGAGTTGGATAAAAAATCTGACTCCAACTCCTAGTGTTCTTAGGAATCTGACTCCACCCAAAAGCCTCTGACACTTTGTGACTCAGACACTGACTCCCCAACTTGGATAAAACACAGGAGGCATGTTGGATTTAAAGCTGAATTGGTGTCAAAACAAACACAGAAAACTAATTTGTTTGGGAGAAGAAAATGAGATCCTTATGTGGATAGGGCTTCAAGGATTTGTTTACAGATAAAAACTTGTTTTCTATAACCAGGTTAAGATTCAGTTTGGAACCTGGGCTTCCTGTATTAACATGATCATCGTAGATGTGAATATATTACAATTTGATAAAAACCATAAGATGATGAGGATCATCAAAGTGCATTTCAGCAACAAGTTTCCACAAGGGTGACAAAGCTAAGCCTGCTCGCAAAATGCTTTGCTAGTGTTGCGATCAGAAATCTCAAGCGGCATGTACGCAAAGCTTCGCACTGTGGCAGCAAGCAACCATAGAGATCATGCTCGTAATCTCTCTTACTATTGCTTGCTCGCGCTACATATATAATGATGCTATTCTTCATGCACATCCCGTTCGTGGTGAATCACACGATCAACGCAACACCACCGGAGAGGTTGCAACAACATCCCCTCCTTTTTACAATGAACCACACCGATCGCATGTTCTTTGTGTGAAGGCTGATCTCGGCACGACCTCCACATCCTGGTCACAGCACCATTTTGTTGTGATCAGAAATCCTGAGTGGCATGTACGCAAAGCTTCGCACCATGGCAGCAAGCAACAATAGAGATCATGCTCACAATCTCTCTTACTATTGCTTGCTCACGCTACATATATAATGGTGTTATTCTTCACACACATCCCGTTCGTGGTGAATCACATGATCAATGCAACACCACTGGAGAGGTTGCAACACTAGGAAATCAATTTCATGTCATTCACACATCTTCAGTCCTGTGAATTGTGATCAACAGCTTAAAGGGGAAATGATGAAAAACTAAATGAAGACTTAGAGAAGCATGTCCCTGCTTGGTTGTCCGTCCGTCAGATCGACGATGACAATGCTCAGCGCATTCCTTTGTGTCAGCGCATGCGGCTCCTTAGCCCAAAGACTGAGGTGCAAACATGGCCACAGACTTTACAGGCGGATCCCTGCTGCCTTGAGGGGGGTGGTGGGTTGTGCTGTTGGTGTCTGCATACACGCTTTGCTTCTGCCACATCAATATGTTGCCAGTCCTTTTTTGCAAACTACACATCAATTATCTCGGTCCCCGGCCAATTCCTCAATTCTGGTGAAAGGGATCCCGTAGGGTTTGCTTAAGGACAGCTTAATGTGGTCCTTAAAACACTTCTGACACCCTGCCAACGTCGGCTGCAGGGGCGTTTACTGTAAAGTAGGTGGGGGGAAATCTGTTTCCAGGCATCCTTTATAAAATGAATTTTAGTGTGACAGTTTAGGTGCTCAATATTTATTTTTATGAAGTTACAGGTGCTGCAGCACAAGGTAAAAAAATCACATTTAGCCATCGACCTTTGTTTACTGGCTCCTGAACAGCTTTGAATTTGTTATAAGCGAATCAGTCTAACCTGTTGTTGCTTGCTATCTGAAATATCCCATATGTTGCAGGTGCAGAAATTTTTGAAAAAGGGAGAAAAAGGTTTTGTTGTTTTTGCTGGAGATACAAGACCTATTGAAGTTATGTGCCACCTGCCTATCATGTGTGAAGATGCTGATGTCCCTTACTGCTATGTTCCTGCAAAACAAGTAAGTTTACCATGTGTTGATGGAGAGTCTCATCAAAGTGATGTGTGATGGCTTAATATCCTAGTTCAGCATGGTCCAACTGCTTTTGATCTACAGGCTATTTTACAAAAACGTGACAACTTGCAGGCCATGTTGACAAAATGATGTATAAAACAAAAGGTTCACAAGATTTAAAACTAAAAAAGAGGAAGATAAGTGAGTGCGTCATTGAAATTATTACACAATAGCAAATAGCAATTTATTACAAATCCCTCGCAGAGTGATGCTTATGGTCGGAGCTTCTCTGACACTATCATTCCTTTATCAATACCAGTGTTAGTGGTAGCAAACTGGAAACTATCCAGTGTTCCCCCTGCTATCCGATTTCTGTTTTTAGATTTGACTTGCTCTATTGTAGAAAATGCACTCTCACACGCATGTATTTCCTAACATATTTTTATTGCGATATCTTTCAGTTTGGGAACTCTATCTTGTACTGACTAATTTCCAGAAGCTCTCTATAGTCTAGTCTAACGCCATTAATATTGTCCATTTTTGTTAAAAAAATGTTGTCCTTACTCTATTTAAAATTACCTACTGCAACACATACGCAACATTACAAAAAAGCTCTTGGGCCTTAAAAATTATACGGGCCTGTAATTGGACCACACTGTGTCCTAGTTTGTTGATTTTTCTGGTGTGCAAAGTGCTTGTTAACCTCAAACTGCATAATACTTAACACATAACCAGTCCAACGAAAGTACCACCTAACTTTTTTAAAAGACAATGTGCCAACAAGTTTGTTCCTATGTAGAACACTTGCAATGTATTGTGATGTACTGATGCAGATGAGAAATACGCAGCAACTGTTGTGACTGAAGGTTTTTCTGTTTAGATGCATGAATTAGCTGTTAGTTGCAAGATGAAGGTGGTAAAAAATCACACTGCCCTCTTTCACTTAAGTCAGTTTTTTCAAGGTATTTTAGGGACTCGATTCGGGTAGAATTGAAAATCAGGTCCCTAGAATCAGAGAAAATTCATAGCCTGACAATGGTGCTCAAAACACCTCTAATTATAAGAAATTTAGTCAGAAATTTTTCGGGTCCCTTCACGTCCATACCAGGTACCTAACATTTTCCTTAAAAAAAAACTGCTTAAGTCGTCGTTAGAAGTCTACTGGTTGATATCTATAGACCAAAACTCTTCATGTTCTACTGGTTTATTTCAAACCACCTTGAACATAAAATTGCAAGTATAATTTAAGCAGGAAGTACTGGAGGCAGAATAACTGCATTGCTCTTTGTGTTTATTTATTTATTTGTTTAACGACAATCTTGCTACAAGCGGTAGCCTAGCTGGTGCAATCTTGTCGTGTCACGTCGAGCTTTCAAAATGCAACAACGCAAGAAGAATTAAAAACCAAACGGAAATGCAAAGACGAATACACTGCATTGCTAGCATCTCATACAGCACTTCAGGAACGCATCAACAGCATTGAATACAGCATTGAAACGAGGTCGACGCATCAGACACGTCATATAGATATAAGGACAATTGCAACAGATCGGCATCAACAAAAAAAAAAAGAAAAAAAAATACAACAGGAAAGCACGAATCTCCCATAAATAGTGTACAAGGTCGCGCGGATGTTATGAAAATTTATTACAAGACTATTGCTCTTTGAGTGGTAATTGCGTATTTCATTAATGAATTTCCTTTTTTTACACTTTTTGGTGTATCCTTTATGCTTCATCTATGCTGTTGATACCTAATACATGTAATGACCAGTAACACTAAAAGCCTTCAGTCCATTTGTTTAACGTTTCTGGATAGACAAGAAAAAAAGCAAACAAAATACCAAGCAGAATAACGTCAAAAATCACCAGCAAAAACAGAAATGAGCACTGGTAAAAAGCAATCAAATCTAGCTACAAACTCTTGCCCACGACGTGTTGTTGACTAATTCTTCTGCGTTCTTATAATGAAGCAGACAGCATCAGGTTGAATGAAGACTCAGCAGAAAAGTGATCGTCAAACTGACCTACTAGCGAGCACAGCAATCAGTCATGTTCGACAAGAAGCGACTCGAACAGTGGAAAAAGTCAAACTTTTGTTTGTATAACATACCGAAAGGTACACACGACGAGATTTCGTAGATTTAAGTTCACGTCATAAACTTTCAACTACGGTTGTCTCGAAATCACAGCGACTGACACACAAAATATTTTTTGAACGTAAGCTAAACTACTACTCACCGCCACCATGCCGATTACAAACTAAGCGAAAAAGATCTGGGTTATCATTAAAGGCGAACAGAGTTATTATTAACCAAGTTCATCAAACGAAAGTAAAGTTATATTCCGCAGCCGTAAAATTGATTTCATCTGGTTTGTTAGTGGTATCGTGAGCGAGAATGCTTCTGGTGTTCACGAAAGTTTGTTCTTGCACGGATCTTGGTAGATACTTGGTAATGTTTTTCTTGAATTGTCGTGCTCTTGCTGCCAATATGAAAACCAAGTCTTCCATTTTGACAAATTGAACAACTTTTGCTGGAGACTGAAAAGAACTTGTGCTGGGGATTGTGTATCCAAAGTATGTTTTATCAGTTGGCGAACATTACCAATCAATGCCTTGCTGAGATCAGACTCGGGGAAACGGCAAAGTGTTAGAATTGATCGAAAGACGTCCTTACTCTGTTCAGGGCAGGAGTCGGGAGGTTATAAAGACAGAACATAAAAAGAAGGTTGAAGTTTTTCTTGGGCCGATTATTTCTCCATTTAACACACATAGCAGCCAACGTCATCTTGACAACACTTGAGTTCAGATTTCACATCAGAAATTGTGTTGAGAGTAAGCACCAACCGGGATTCGGCACTCAGCAAGCATACCTTGAAGTTTGATTCATATCGAAAGGTGTTCAGAATATCTCTTCTTGTTGATTGCAGAAGATGGCGCACGTCGGATAATTGTAAAGCGTCGTGTCCGTCAGGCATTTGATCGGCCATGTGCTTTCTCTGAGTGACTCCACTGCTTTTATCCATTGTTAATGTTATAAATGATGATTATTACCAACTTTCAACTATACCATGCTCAATTCAGCGAATAGACAGAACTATTAATGTTATGTTGAGGATAACTTCTAAAAGTTCGAAATCTTTCTTGAAAAAAAAAAACAAACCCAGCACCAAAAGAGCTGAATAGAAAACAACCTGCTTGTTTTTCTTTGGTATTTCACTTCTTTGCTCTTGATTTACACCGTGTGCCAACTTTCATCTTGCTCAACATAACTCTGCGCGCTCTGCTCGTTCTATAACGTGGAACTATGAACATGTATTCAATATAATTGCCTCCAATTCTATTGATTTTGGTTTTAGCCTGGCTGTTCGAATTTCAAGCTTGAGTCGCTGCTGTAGATGAATACACTGAAACTCGTCGCGTGATTAAACTCCCGTAAAAAATCCGACTCGCACGCGTATATCAATGATTCAATGACGGCTTGTTTGATGTGTTTTACTGGTAACTGTGTACTCAACTGCCTGCACGTTCAATTCGAAAATACCTACGAGTTAACGTGACACTCCTTGGCAAAAATGTTCGGTCACTTTCGCTGTAATTCCCTGCATACATTGATTTAAGTAAAGTACTGTTAAATTTTGCACTGGCAAGATAATAGAAAAAAACAGCTGTTGGATTAACTAGGTGTCAGCCCGCGGCGGATATCCCGACAGCCAGGTGGAAATCTAGAGTGGCAATTGTCCTAGAATTTTAAAAGTGTCTTTCCAAAGGGCAGGCTTGGCGCACAGGTGCGTACCTAGATTCGATGGCGCCCGGGGCAAGAAACAAGTTTGGCGCCCCCATGTTCGAACCTAACGTCTTATGGGAATAAATGTACTGCGTTGAAAAAAGTACTTGCGACATTGTTGAGACTTTTCGGCGCCCGGGTCATTGTGCCCCCCTTGTTACGCCCCTGTTGGCGCGAAACATAATTTCAGCGGAAAAAGCGTTGGAGTTCAAACGAATTTGTGTCCTGATGTAGTTTGTGTACCCTTAAAGTTTAAACTTGTCATTTGGGTGTTTGAAGTGCAAACTTTAGATTTTTGACAAGAAACGTTTGTCGTTTAGTGTAATTAAATTGCGGTTGTGATGTTTACTTCTTATTTTGAAAAACCGTAGAAGATTATGCACACGTTTTGAGCCACTTATTACCTCCATATCTTACCGTTTGTCTTAGTGTCATTGTTAATTCATCACGTACAGCGCAAGTGGTATCGTGCCAACTGCTGTCGTAAACAGTTTTACGAAACACCTTTTCAGGACCTCGGTTCAGCCACTGGCTCGAAACGGCCCACCTGTTGTTTGCTGGTGAAGTCGCATTCCGGTTACGAAGAAGCTTACCAACAATGCCTGGCGGACATTAAAAATTTACCTCCACCGTACTGACACTGTCCACAGCGTCGAGCGAGTTTTCTGGGGGCGGAACCATTCTCTCCGGAGCCGACACATTCAAACTTACTGCCTTCTGGTGATTGAGAGTCTACCACTGTGGTGTGGTTTGGCTCCATTTCTACGCTTCGGTCTAACTATTACTTTTGAAAAAGGATGTGCGTTTAACGATATCCTGCCGGACAACGAAGAACGGCTCTGTTTTTTTTTTATCGCAAACAACGCGTTAAATCAATCCTGCAACTCTTGTAAAATCTCGCTGGAATCGTTCGATACATCAGACGTTGGACGCGACGTGAACAGGGTCCGTTTGTCCTTTCGATTTGTCCTTGCTTTTTCTTACCCGCAATAAATTGAAAACCCACCGTTTCGATGTGTTGCTGCTGTGCATCGTCTTTACGAATAACTTCACGCCGTAGCAACTAGACTCGAGCTCTTTCTTGGACAAAACGCTGCAAACTCATTGCGTTCGCCATATCTCGTAGTTGACCGATAGATTCTAAAGAAGTGGAAGTTGTGTTTTGGAAATCGTCAGCACGTGATTTTAGCGAAACCTTAAGTTTCTTCGTAGTTATTCAGGTCATCATCTCAAGGACACCAAACATCACGGCTTTTTTATAGCCGGCAGGCTGTTTCATTTTCAGTATAAAACTCGGGTTTTGGTGGCAGTCGCATCGATCCCACAAACTCCTGGTATCGTTACCCCGTATCGTGGAACGTGGATGTAATAAAAAGTGCCTTGGTCCACCAGAACGACGTACTTATCATTACGTCGTACAATTATTGTTTCAAAACGTCTTTGTCTGGCTTTGCGCGCCTTTCTTGTGAAGCCGTGGCGCGCTTGGCAGCCAAACTAGCTCTTGCTTGTAATGTTCTGTAATGACCAATCAATCCTGTTTCGATATCAGTGAAACTGGTGCGCTGTGTGCTCCAGACCGGGCAGAACAAACTGATCTGTCACCCGCAGATACTGTATCGTGGTGTTATCAAGCCAGGGCAGCGTTCATTGTAGCTTAAGTGAATGGGCGTTGATTCTTACATTCTTAATGTAACTCCTTCGATCGAGGCCCTAGTCTCTCTGAAAAAACGTGACTGCTGCACCTGTTGCAAGTGATTTGCAAGGGAACCGCTGGGATTACCACTCATTGGGAATCAGTGGATTAGGCCAGTGTTGGTTTACTTGCGATACAAAGAGGATTGCTCCAGTTGACAACACAAGATTTTGGTCAAAATGTTTAATCAGGAAAACCTTCATCACAAAAAAATGGAAGTTCACTTTCCTCTGAAATAGATGCCCGCTTTTGTGTAACGTACGGAGGTGTGTGTACAAAAGTATGACAATTTTTGAAAGGGGGTATGCATATTAGTGTCGGAAAGCAACAACATTTTATGGTTCCTTCGTCGCAAAGGGTTGGTTTGCGGGTCCAAGACCAAGAGGTCATCTTGTCTACCAACCCTGTAATACAACTTCCATTACTATCATTAGTCGTGTGAATAGAAAAGACAAAGGTGATAAAAGCAAACAAATGATATTTAAAGATGCGTGCATGCCTATGTACATAGAGTTATCATGGTGAGATAGTTAATTTCACAGGTGTGGAGAAAACTAAACACTGAAATTATTGTACATTTGTTTGAGAATGCGAGTGATAGTAGGAGACAAAAAACAAATGGGAAAAAATATCAAATGGCGGACAGATGAAGAAGACCAACCCCCATTAGAAAGAAACTTGGTCCTATGCATTTACGCACTACGTAGCCCCTCGCAAAGATTGCGCTCCGGTGCCGTGCAGCAAGTTAACCTGCTTCAGAACGCGTTACGCCAGAGAAAATTGTGTGCAACTTGCCTGGTGGAAAGCTGGTAGGCCGGTGATCCACACCTGTAATCACAGCAGGTAACATCCATGTCTTATTTTCACATCGAAAATGTTTTCTTACGATGAAACGGTTTTCCGAGCTTACCTCCGATTACGATACTGCACTCACCAGTGTACCGGTATCAGTTCGTGCTGTGAAAGGAGTATGGTTTAATTTTTCGTAAGTTAGCTTACTGACATTTCCAAATCCACCTCGAGTGTGTCCGAAGGTGAAACAACAGCTTTACTTGCTCTATCCCTACAAAATTAGGAGAAAAATGGTATGCATTTTTTATAATATGTAGAAAAAATTCGTTATCTTTATGGTGGGTGTCAGTATGGGCGTACGAGACGTAGAGCAACGGAGGGTAGCCTCCCTCTAGCGCTGCAAATTTGTGAAAATCAAGTGAATCACTTAAAATTCTTAGGGCAAAGAAAATCCGTTGATGTTAGGTAAAAATATTCCGGTTAAAAAAACTGATTTTCATTTTTTTCTTCACTTGTGAGTAAATTTTTCGGTAGTTCGATCAAATTTGAAGCCACGGAGGTGCAATTTGTCTGTGCACCGACTTCTTAGGCCCAAAAAACTGGCTTCAGGAATCGGGGCTGTGGACAGTTTTAAAGCAAAGAGTTTTCCTGATTCCCTGAAAAAGCCTTAGCCTGTATTTATCAGCGTAATATTTGAAGTAATAAAGTCTCAAAATCATTGTGCCCCATTTGCTGAAGATCGATCGCCACTTCTGCCGCCACCTCTTAACACGATCGTTGTGCAAGCGAAGAAGTTTGGAAACTGGTATATTTTTCCAAGTGAAAAGCAAAAATTAATCGATTTTTGCAAACCGCAATCGCCATGATTGTAAGCATCAAAGCAGTATGAAAAATTATGTTGTTCAAAGTTTCGGGATGAGTGAGCCATATATGCACAAAGGCATAGCCTCTTGCGGATTACTTCAATATGTGGTCAACGCACTGAACCAAAAAAACGAGGAATTGAGGAGTATTTTGCCTCAAATCAGCGAAACCGGGTTTGTGGCGAGTTGCTGGTAGGCCTCCTAGGTTGGAAACCTTACCAGGTGACGAGCAACAATGAAGCTGCATGTCAAAATAACTTATTTTGCAGGAAGCAAAATAGTGATGAAGGAGCTGGGTTTGCAAGGGTACAAGCTCACCCTCAAAAGGTTTGATTTGTCAAAAATTTGGGCACGGAAGTTTCGACACTTTTTAACAAAATTTATGGAAATACACTTTTTTTGTTGAGTGTATAAATAAACTTTTGTTATGTCATAAAAAACACAATGAATATGCAGTTTATGAAATCAACAAACTGTTTTTAGTAACTTCGTGTTTCAATTTGTGAGAGTTGATGAGTAGCCAACAGCTACAGAAACTTTGTCGCATAAAAGGTTTTCGAGTAAATTTGGTAAATTCGGGCAAAGTATTCTTGGCACCCAAAAAATTGCCTGCTCCTGAACCAAGTCGTATCAGCCGTACTCCATACCCCCCAATTGGGGAGGCCCACCACTTAGCCATCCAAAGAAAGCTTCGATCCCCGAAATTGAAAAATGAGGCACAAAAGAAATTAGTGAAGTTGGGGGACCCTTTGAAAGAAAAGTGCTTATACATTACAGTTACTTTGGGCCCATTTGAAATCAAGGTATTTACACATTGCAACTGCTGTTGGGGTCTCTTTTGAAAGCAAAGTAGCCTACTTATACATTGCAGTTGCTCTTGGCCCATTTGAAAGCAAGGTACATTACACATTACAGTTGCTATTGGGGGCACCTTTGAAAGCGTAGTGAGCCTACTTACATATTACATTTGCTATTGTGGCTCCTTTGAATGCAGAGTACTTACACAATGCAGTTGCTCTTGGGCGCCCTTGTAAAGCAGAGTACCTGCATACGATAGTTGTTATTGGGCTCCTCTTTGAAAGCAGAGTAGCCCACTTACACATTGCAGTTGCTCTTGGGAGCCCCTTTGACGGAATGGGACGTTTCGGCGATGGACTTTAAATCAACGTTCTTGCTTCCAAATTTTTGAACTTATCCACAGTGTCATCAACCCTGCTCAATTGCTCTAGGAAAATCTCTACTGTTGGTATTCATGGCCAAGGTGGCCAAGAAAACTTGTCAGACGTCCAAAGAAGAAGCTTACTTGGCATTTGATTGTAGGTATGTGAGTTGGAGTTTGCCTTTGAGCAAACTCTGGCATCCCGCTCCGCCAAACGCGTGTACGCGTTCGCCCAGAGGCAATCTTTGGCACCCCTGTTGGAACAGGAGTTTGCACTCCGGGAAGCAACTGTTGGCAAGGGATTGGAAGTACGAATAGATTCGTACACCGACAGAAAGAAAGCATGAATATACTCTTTTGCAATCAGAATAACTACGCGAAAGCTGAAGCAATAATTGCCGTCCAGGTTTAACTTTTGTGTAAACTCAGACACGCCTCATGCCGGAAAAAAAACGCCGCAAGCCATATTTCCTTCCACACATGGTCACGGTCGCACTAAGCTCTTGCAAACTTGCGGCGGAAGAGAAACCACACCTGACCTCAGGATGACAACAAAAACGGTTATCAAGCATACATCATTTACAGTCTAACTATTGAAGTATATCAAAAACACATTTATTTTCGTATAAAACACCTCCGACAACCATCGCCGAAACGTCCCGTCGCCGAAACAGCGTCGCCGAATCGGCGTCGCCGAAACGGCATCGCCGAAATGTCCTAGACCCCCCTTTGAAGGTAGAGTGCTGAATTATAATGTGATTCGGAAATACCTTGAGGGAGGCCTCTAAAAGTTGGGGGGATGAGGCAAGTGCCTTGCTTGCCTTCCTTTACACACACCACTGTATATAACCCTGACAATGATCTTATATGAGAATATGAAACCGATTGAACATGTTCTGGTTCATCCTATATGCGTACTGTCTTACCTGATGTTCGCATGTAAACACTAATAAAAAGTTATCTTTAAATTATTGAACACATTGAAGCAGCCAGAATGAAGAGGCGCATGCTCCCCGAAACAAATTTGCTAAGATTTTTACTGGTGCTTTATACACTATCAATTTTCAACTGTTAGAAAATCAACGGAAGGAACAGTCGAACTCAAGACGACGTCATTGACTGGCTCCTCCCGAACAAAATTTTGGATGCGCTGTTGGTAAACGAGGGATCAGTTTTATTCTTTTCCATAAACTTTTCTCCGTTTTGGTTTCATTTGGATGGCTACAGCTTTCATGACTAGTAATTTTCACCTGTCAAAGTCGTATTTTCACAGGACAGTAGGTGCTTATGCAGGCATCTGGAAGTGCTATTAAATCAAATGTGGTTTACGATTTGTATTAGCAAAACATCTGATGTATGTTTGGTGCAAGAATGCTCACGAATGCGTCGCTTCAGTGATAAGTTGCTTTTCCTTTGTTCAAACATGAAAGTTAGTGTATTTTTTGTTGCCCCACTTCGTCTACGCAACGGCATGATGATTCTATAGAAACATTCAAATGGTTGGTGCTTCATACAAAACTAGGTCACTTTTCTGCTTGCATGTAGCTTTTCTTCGCATTTCGTTTCGGGCGCCTCCTGCTGTGAAAGCACCATTCAGCGACAATTATTCTTCTTAGCGTGACAAAGCCTTGTCCTGATTTGGCGAAATAAGCAGCTGACTTGTTACTCAGAAATTAAGCAATTCTCTTAGCTCTTAGTGTTCATCCATCAGATAAAATTTTATCAAATAAATATGGTTGTGCCGTTCAGCCAAGCGATTTATCGGCGAGATCTTCGCTATTTGCCTCAATTAACGCTAAGCGTTTTGCCTGCCAGCGCAAAATGGTGCTTGACTCTTTGCTTCGGAAACCTGCGCTGTGAGCCAAAAACCAAGCAAACATTGTTCAAGCCACTTGGTCCAGAGCTTCTTTTCGGGTCAAACCCACACCCATGACATTGCCACAGCACGTCTGATGTATTTTTTAAAAAATGATACAAAAGTACAGTATGAACAGAAGAGTACCATTTCCACCACGCCAGTTACAACGCTAACAACCACAGTGACAAAACAACATCGACGATTACAACACTGTCTATTGAAAGAACTCCTTTCTCGGCACAGAATCAGACACTAAGATCTTGCAGAGTATATATTTTGCCTACGAAGTGGGCATCATCAGCTTTTATTCAAATAGAATTTTTTTACAAGTTTCATCATCATGAACAAAATCCCCTCAGCCGTCAGTAACATGTCACCAGAACGAATACCACAGCGCACGCGACCAATACCAGCACAATAGCAGCGGCGTGAATGCTTCAAGTCGTGCGAAGTGTTTTGTCACTATTTGGTTTGAGGCAGTATGGTTGCAGATGTCGTGATTTATGATCACATCGACAAAAGAAACATGATTTTGTACATTTCGACGCACCTTTACAAGTACAATGAAACCTTTCGCTGCTGTACACAGGCGTTGCAACAAGTTTTCAGGATCATTTTATATTCTGCATGGATTGGACTGAAAACGCAAAAAGCGCCTTTAATTCGTTTGATGCTTAACCGTTATCTGTAACTGCAATAGGAAAGCAAAAGCTTCCTTCCATACATTTAGTGCGAACTCCTTTTTCAAAAGTGACTGCAACGCTTTCACTGCTAGCACTCGGTTGATCCAGTTAGCAATGAACAAGCATTGCGAACATTGCAAACAAAGGCAATATTTTTCCATTTCTCGCGCATCTTACCACATAAATTGCGCTTGTACTGAGATGGTAACTTTTACAAAATCCTAATAGCAGGGTTTTTTAAGGCGTTTTAGGGACCAGATTCGGGTCCCTAGAATTGAAAATCGGGTCCCTACAAACAGAGACAATCATCATCGGGTTCCTAGAATCAAAGAAAATCGGGTCCCTACAGGTCCACATCGGGTACCTAACATTTTCCTTAAAAAAAACTGCTAACAGTGTTGGAAACTTGCAGCAAGCAGAACTACACAGACGAAAAAGTTAACCCGAGAAGAAAACAAGCACCAAAGCGCTTTGATACAAAAACATGGCGAACTGTTCACAGCTATCCAACACCTCAAGCAACAGCGACGCTGTCAAGCGACAGTGCAAAACGAGAAACATGTCATTTTTGACTTGATCATCACTGATGATCACGACCAGCTAACAAAGCGTGACACTCAGTAAAAAGCAAACAGCTGCGGGAAAATGGACACAATGTCAAGAATGTACACCACAAGGGAAAAGAGTAATAGTAGTCGTGGCAAGGTGACGTTTTCGACTGGTAAGGAATCGAAAGAATAAGAAATCGTCACAGCAAGACCAATGAACGCTCGTGAAAGTCTGCAGTGCGAGCATCAAGGCCACCGGCAAGCTGACACGCTAAAAACCAAAGCAAGTTGTGCGTCAAAAAGTGAAATTTTAAAATTATTTTCGCGAAAAATGACCCCGCAACCAAAGCAAGCACAAGTTCGGCGAAGAAACGTAACTCGGACCTTTTCCTTCGATGGGAGCGCGGTCATGCGCTCAGCAACAGGCGGGTGATGTCATTGGCAGGGATTTGAGCGTCTGCCGTCTCGCCAGCGATCCTAAACGCGATGTTGCGATTGTACGGCAGGCTGACCATTCCCGTCGTGTCTCTGGTAAACCAGCCGCCGCCCCCGCGTTTGTACATTGTGACGTTTACGGTGGGCGCGTACCCGACAATCGCCCACAAGGTCGCCGAGGTCGCATTTCGTTGGTGCGTGAAAAAAAGCTCCTCGACGTCTTGTCGATTGCAGCTAAGCTCGGCGCAGCCTTTGTAGTCTCCGACCAGCTGCTTGCCTCCGTTCAATTCCAGTATGTCCCAGGTGCCGATCTGTCGCAGCGCAGATCTTGTTTGGTCGATTTGCGTGTAAGACAACTGTCCAGTAAAGAAATAAGGTATGAGAGGATCTGTTATCACGTTGGTCCATGTGCGAGCGAAGGATTTGGCAAATTCTTCGACCTTGTCGGGTGTGACCACGTGCCCGTCATTTTTTATGCAATCGTCCAAGTCACAGTTTTTGTTGGTCAAAATTACTTTCGCGAAGAACTTGTTTGCACTCAGACAGATGCCAGCCCTCATAAGATGATTCCTGAGAATCTCTGCGTTTTTTTTGGCCTCCTTTACCGGATTAGGGTGCTGTCTGAGACTCGAGCTCGATCCGCTTTTGGTTTTGCCCTTCTGCCAGTATTCCGGGTCGTCGCAAACCGATATTGTTCCGCTCCAGTTCTTGACCTCAATGCAGTACACGCCGGAACCGTGCAACAGAACGACGTCGATTTCGTGCCGCCTGGTCTGGAAAGCGTCGGGCACGCGCAACGCGTGAAACAAGTCGCAGTCGCAGACGCCGCCCAACGTTTGCAGGTCTTTCACAAATTCTCCTTCCGCCTCACGTCCAGCTTTCCTTTGTTCTTCGTCCACGTGTTGAACGGGGTTGGTTGCCTGCTGGACTTGGACCAGGCGGCTGGCGATACCAAACATGGAGTAGGCGCCTTTCGCAGCAAGAATCACCTGTAAAAGTAGTTGACAGAATTTGTTTTTTTTTTACATATTTTGGTAATTCAGTTCATCAAAACTTGTGGCAACCTGCCTAAACCAGTTTTTTCCAAGTTCGTGTTTCAATCCAGTTTGTGTTTCAATCCAAATTCTGAAGCATTAGTTTAAGTATCACTAAATGGCTACATACATCATTAATAGCAACCTTGTTTTGATAATGTGATTTGTTCTCACTTGAAGCTCCTTTGATGAAATATTTATACCAGTGTTTCCCAATCTTTTTTTGACTAGCACCCCCTTTTCTGACAAACAAATTTCCATCGCCCCCCCTGCCATGCCTAGCACACACATAAACACAACTTTTTCGTATTGTATATTTGGGATGTTTGAAAATGATCGAAACAAGAATGAGCACAAAGATGCATTTCACTATAAAACTTAATTTAGTAAATTAACTCATTTAGCAGTCGGAAACCGTGAGAGTTCATAAACGTCTCGGCTTTGTTTGAACAACTTGGACAAGAAGGTGAAGATTGCTGATTTGGCTTCAATGAGGTTAACACCATTTCCCTGCAATTGCAAATTAGTTTCGTTGAACTTCATGAAGATATTTGTGGACTGTGACAGCCAAGATACTGTATCTATAACACCCTTGACAGTCACCTTCTGTGTGCAGCAACTGGCGTACAAACTCTCTTCATCATTATCCTAGTGCACCACATTGTCTAAACTTAGCAGAACACTTCCAAACCCTTTGGTGTCCTTTGATCAATCAATCCATTAATACTCTGCCACATTATTAGTAAATTTTGAATTAAAAAAAATCTGAATTTAAGGACTGAATGTAATCTGCATATTTTAAAAGTTTTTGAACTTAGCTGTGACACTTGCAGTCGTCCACTGGCTCTAACATTTCTCTCTTCCTGGATTTCCTTGGCGCTGCTCAAGATAAAGTGCGTTCTGAAACAATTCTCTTTTCCAGAATCCTTTCGATTCCCTTTAGGTAACTTACTCTTGTTGGCACCTAACACTATCTGTAAAGAAGTATAAATTGCCTTTCTACTTTCGAATTGAACTCGTACAAGGTTATTATTGTATTTGTGATCTTTAAACCACTCCATCCAAAATTAGCTAACGCTTTTGGTTACAGGCTGAGTCTAAGTGCAAGCGTGCATTCTCAAACCTGACCAGTGATGGTCACTGCAACAAAACGGGCATTGTTAAGTAGCAGTTTACCCATGCCAAAAAGTACAGCTGACGAAAATTTCAATCATGATCATTTAATTATAGGGGAGAACAGTTTTACTGTGCAGCTTACCTTCAGTGATGGAAACTGCAGTTCATCAATTTATCTCCTAGCATTTCACCTCTGTTTTGTTTCCAAAACGTGAAGTTTTTGTTTACAAATTACATACATACATGTTTGTTGATCATACTGTTTTTTCATGACATTTGGTCACTCCAAGTTAGTAAGACAACAGAAATGTAATAATAACTGGGTGTCCTATCGCCCCCCAACCGCCCATTTCTGCTTCAACGCCCCCCCTAGAGTTTTTCACCGTCCACTTTGGGAACCACTGATTTATACAGTTCAGCTGGCTATCTCTGCAGAAAAGCAGCCAAGAGTAGACCGAGTAAATTAGACCAACTTCAAAAAACTTAAAAAATTGTATTGCAACCTGCTAACTAGACTGCCATAAAAAAACGAACATAAGCAACATATCAATTTGCAACATGGTTTATTCACAAATTTCAATGGGAAGCACCTTATTGGCAAAGTTCGGTGCAGTGAATAAAAAATAAATTAGTCATTAACTTTCTTTTGAAAACAATTTTTTCAGTCACAAATAAGTTGTCATTTAAAATAATTTTTAAAAATAAACTTGCTTCATGAAAAAAGTATTTATGTAAAAAGTATTTCAAAGTGATATTTTTGTAATAAAAAAATTTGTATGGGGCAAACAGGCCAACATAAATGAGTGATACTTTGTTTGACAAGGTGGACATTTCCAAAAAACAACTTATGGACTAAAAATTTCACTTATTGACTTAAATTCTCTCAGACAACATACAGTAACAATTTAAGAGAAATTTTCCCTTTGATATTGATGTCAGACCCACAATACCTCTTACAGAGAGTCAAAAAAGTTAAGCGTAGTATAAAGTGCATTGGCACAAAACAAGGAACAACTGTCTTTCATGGATGTGCATTGATGCAAGCTATTATATTGATTATAACATTGTTAATGAATGAAAGGTCTCATGATCCATAACACTTCCAACATATAATATCATGAAATTATTTTTGCCCAAAATAAAGCTTTTTGCAGTTGCAATATCAGGCATATTCAGCAATAAATCTTAAATGAAGTTGAGTTCACCATATGTAAATACAGTACAATCCATCTACTTATCAAAGTTTTTATAAAAAATGCTATACAGTAATGGTGAACCACAGCACAAAGCATTCAGCAGAGCAACAGGAAGCCAAGACTAACTGCTGTGATGTAGGTTAGCAGGGTATCATGTCAGCTGCTGGGCTCTTTGCAAACAAGTCTGTTGCATTGAATCATGCAGAGAATGCACAAAATATTAAAGCACAAACGTATGCAATATGCAGGGTTGGTAAGGCATTGGCAGAATGACACAAGAAACGTTTACTTTCTCCCAGTCATTTATGCCAAGTATAAAGCTGGAAAGGCTGCAAATACTAATTTTTCAAGTCTCCAGTGTGACCCAACTGGATATCAAACCCAGTGTATCGACTTGAGGTGGGTACTTATGTTGAAATTTGTTATTTCAGAAGCTGAGTTTCAGAATAGTTGCCATTTTGTATACAGGACTGAACTTGTTAAAATTAACAGAGTAATTAGACCGATTTGCTTACAATGTGAAGCAAGAATGCAACTAAGACTTTAAATTTAGTCATATTGAAAATTCATAAAAACAACTGTTTTCATCATCAAAAACGTTGCTGAAAACAGTTGTTTGTGTAAACGAACATTGTCTTGATTCAAATCATTACTGTTTCTGCCACACACCACTGTTTCTTTTACAACTGTGCAAGACCTTACAGTTTCACCTTGCTGAATACAAAAGCATTCCAAGGTAAAGCTTTGTTTATAGGATTTAACAAGTTGCTAATGAAACACCTATGGCACACAAATGAGAATTTCATGATGTAAACAAATTTCTTGAAACACTTGTAAAAAATACGAGAAAGCACAACATAGAGCACATATGACTAGTCTATATGAAAAAAACCCTAAAGCAACAGAAAGGTAAACAGGTAAACTTCAGGCAAAAGTTCACAGCTATTTCACATGTTATTCACAAATGTAAGGATAAACTAACTTTCTGATTCTGTTCATCAGTTTTAAACATGTGGATATGGCTTCATGAACGATTATAGGATGCAGTCTTAGAAGTGCAACTAAGATACTCAGTTTAGTTGATTTTCTTTGGCAATAATTAGTATTCCAGCATGATAAATTCATGAATTAGTGCAAGGATGCCAGAGCATTGAAAGAACCAGAAGGTTATCAAGTCTATGCCCTTCAACAGCTGAATTAGCTTAGTTACTGTCTGTAGTGTGGAAAGTTTGGGACACTCATGAACCTTGTTTCAAGAAAATTCCAGCAACATTCACTGTTGCTAAATGTCACAGGGCATTGCCTGCTTACCTGATATGGTATCCTGTACTAAACTCATTTGTGAGAAAGCTTCAATAAGCATTATAACATTATTGTTACCCTTAACTCAGAAACATTTAATTGTGCCAATCCAAGTCACACACTATACATCACATCAATTCGGCACGTTACTTGTTAGTGGACCAGAGAGTCCACAGACCTCACCCAAGAAAAATATGACTGGTATACTTCCCAAGCAAATTTTTATCACATACTTCAGCATTGTCACAGCCACACACCAGCTCATTTGAGACCTAATTTGAGAATACTGTGTAATATTTTGCTAAAAATGTACATATCTTCCAGTTGCATGGAATCAAGCACTTCTGAAAATTTGAGGTATCTAGTCATACGAATGTGGTATGTATGATTGGTAGACATGACAAACCAAGAAATGTTTTGGAGCACCAAGCAAGCATCCAGATTAAATGTAATTTTAGTTATCATGTACAAGTAATCATCAAAATAAACTTTCTGTTGTAGAAGATCAAGATAATCACACAGGCGTAAAGTAATCATACAAATCTTTATCAAAGCATGAACATGAAGATCTGAGATATCACAAAAACTTGGAATTTCAAATGAAAAAATATCAGATGAGAATATATTTTTGAGCATTTACAGTAGTGGTGCTCAAACTTATTGGCTCGTGGGCCACATTTGTCTTTCAGAAACCCTTCACGGGCCACAAGAATTAATAATCTCAATAAAAATTCTCTTAAATGATTAAAGTGTCAAGTTTTCTTTCCAATGAAAATTGCTTCGCGGGCCACTCCAGAGGGCTTTGCAAGCCACATGTGGCCCGTGGGCCACGGTTTGAGCACCACTGATTTACAACATAAAAATCAATGACTAAGAGCATATATGCCTTAATGACTAAGAGCATATATGTCTTACTACACTTTGTTAAACATGTTTCTGACCATATTTGGTTTTGTAGAAAAGGCAGTTAACACTTTTGTCTGCCAGCGTACGAATATTTCATATTGGGAATTGACCTAAAATCAAGGATATTTCAGTTTTCTTGCCAACCACATAGCTCCTCAGGCGATTGTGCTATGTGCTAGAGAGCTATTCAAACCATGAAAAGACTTGATAATTCTTTGAGTCTGCAATGAAAAAAAATTTTTTGGTTTTGGGTTTCAGGGTTTTTGTGAGCGACGTTACAAGTGACGTAGGTGTTTGGCAATTTTGGCTCATGTTACCTGGCCTAGTACCCAACCGCTACGCGGAAGAATTTCGCTTCAGTTTTCATTGGAAACTAAGCTGGAATCCAATTCTTTTGAGCCTTTGACAAACTTTCTAGTATTTCTGGTTCAAAACTTATGGCCTAAAGTAAGTAAAATAATGAATTATCTAATTAGTGGATTAATTTCTAATGTTGTTGTTTTTAGGTCATAACATTTGAACCCGAAATGCCAGCAAGTCATCCGAAGTATGAAAAGACTTGGATTTTGACCTAGTTTCCAATAAAAACGAAATACTACCATCAGACAGTTTGGGCCTAGGGTTAGATGAAGGGCCAAAAAGGCCTAAAACTACTCCACTTATGACGTCACTCACAAAAAAATGAAACTCAAAACCAAAACAATTTTTTTTCATTGTAGACTAGAAGACTTGCCGGGTCTTTTGAGGGTTTTAAGTTTAACAGCTCTCTAGCGCAATTGCTGGCAGAGTTATTCCCACACAAAGACATGTGCAAACAGCTGGATTTTAGCCTCAACTGCCCAGCAGCTGAAGTGTTTCATATTTTTCCTTTTTGAAGACATCTTTTTATTCAAAAAAACAACACTAGGTTTTGTCAAAATCTAACCAAGATTTTAATGCATTAGGACCAGTAAAGCAACTCACCAACTGTGTTAAAGTCACCAACGCAGCATGAATATTCTCAAAAAAAACAAGGTATTTTTGGGCAATTCCAAATGTAACATGTATGACATTTGACAATTTTTAAAAGATAATTCATTATAATTTTCATATAGTGCATTTCTGAAACTTCAGTTTGGTATCATTGACAAACTACTTGATTTGAAAAAAAATTTTTCTGCAACTTCCCAACCTGTTTATATTTTATTTTGAAAAACGTGACATGTGCGACATTTTATGTCAGTGACTTTTTATCTACATTCACATACCACAAGAATTCTATGAAGTAGGGCCACTTCACTGAAAAAGTTGTACAGACTATATCCATAGCAGTTAGACAAGTTTTCATGTAAAATCGCAACTACTGTTGTATAAATTGCAACTATTGTTGAGCTAGGACAGTAATCAAAACAAGTGTGCGTCATATGTGACCTAAAAATGTGATATGTGACATCGCAGGAGTCCACATTTGCCAGTTTGACCATTTCATGGCAGTAGTAAAAATTGGTAACTTGTGATTCATTTTAAACTTGTTTCCAGGGCAACTAACCAATGTCAAATTGGAGCCTCTCTATAAACAAAAATTCATGTCTTTAATATTATTTTTGTAACACTATCACATGCGCAAGCAAATACCACAAATAATTCAAGTAATTTCTTAATTCTATATGTAGAAAATGGCAAGTGGACTACCAAATGAAAAAGAGAAAGGTAGTCTATATCTAGGGTAAGCAATTTATAAGCTAAAAATTGTTCCACAGTAGTGATTGGTCAATTGGAATGTAAGTGAGGTACTTTAATTTCTTGTGGTGCCAACTATCATTTTTGTTCTTACAACAAAGATTTTTGTGAAATAATAATGCCCACTGTTTATGCTAGAAAACATTTGACTGCTGAATACACATGTTTATTATAGTGTCAATTTTGCCTCATGATGCCAAGGCTATGTTATATTGCCTTTAGTTGAACATAATTGGTTGATTTTTTTAGCCTTGACTTGATTATAGTTGTACTTGAGGTAGTCACAGGACAAGTACGATACGCAAAGAGAGAAGGAGTTAAGGTTTAGCCTACAGTTTACGCAATGCAGACAAAAATCTACAAACAGCTTGCCACCACTGAAACTACACCAAAACTCGTCCATCGGACTGAGCCATTACAGACACAACAGTCAACTAAGCAGGTCATGCATTCCAAACTTGTCATGTGATCCTTTTAACCAGTCGTGTTCGGCTAAAGGAAAAATAGCTCCAGCAGTGCTTTTGCCTCATGAGGTATAATAGACACTTCCTGTGTCTAATTCTGTAGCCAGATGAGGTTGGGTAATCTGCAGAATGGGCCAGGTTGTAGAGTCTTGTGCTAAAAGAAAAAGGGAGGAAAAAGCAAGAAAAATAATAAAAGCAGCAGAAGTTATGAATTTAAAGCTCAGGTTTAATCTCATATAAGTAGCAATCAGTTATAAATTTAAAACTCATATGAAAGCACAAACACATGAAAGCAATAATTTGATATTTTGAGGCAAAAAAGTTTAAATGAAATGAGCAGCCATGATTTACTAGTCAGTAAAAGAAAAATAAGCTGAAAGGAAGTGCAAAAGAAAGCAGTTGAAAAAGAAACTTGAAGATTAGCATGCAGATAATTCTACATAATGTTTACACTTTCCTGAAGCATTAACACCATGCAGACTCAAGCAATCATTTAGAAAACCTTTCAAGAAAACAAAGCAATCCCTACCCTGAGATAACAAAGCCAATTCCATTTTACTGCTAAATCCCTAGGAAAACCAATTTTACTGTTAAATCCACAAGAAAACAAAGCAAGTCTCATTTTGCTGTTAAATCTTCTTGTTGTCAGCTTTCACCTATGAAATTTATTGCTAACTAGCAAGTGTAACTGTTCTGTTGGTTGCTTTGCTCTTGATCAAGCATTTGGTTAAAAGTTGCATCTGAAAACCAAAATGTGCCATATAAATATACCTTCTGCAGAAGGTAACCCTACAATAATACAGTTCTTGCTCTGATTCTTGTCAATGAGCACTGTATATGATGGACATTCCAGCCATGATCTAACAAGCATTTTGTGGTGATTAAATGCATAATTGTAATTTGATTGTCACACACCACAGTTTAAAGCTATGGTTTGCTAATATATGCAAGGACATTTTAGTCACACACTAGAATGTAATAAGGAAGCAATGCAAACTATTGTCTAAATACTGAATGTATTTCACACACAGAACTAATTCAATTCTTTTAAAAATTGTGCACTTAAACATGAAATGAAGATGGCGTCACACATATCACAGCACACATGTCAGAGAGCACAACGTGTGTGACCAATTTATTTTATTGTTTATATCCAAAATCTAAATAGTTGGGATAAGTATGTTCAGTAAAGGTAATTTAAAGATAGTCTGACATAAAAATAAACAGTAACTTATAAAACGTCTGCAAAAAATCTTAATGCAAAAAAACGTGATATGTGTGACACAAATGTTTGTCAACAAAAGCTGCGATATTTTGGAGGTAACATGCAAAATAGAAATTTCAAGCATTGAAGAACACATCATATCTCTTGCACTCTATGCTGCCCCATTTAATAGTTGTGAACAAGTTTTGCCAACATCAAAACAATTTTGAAACAAAATGCGTATACTTAACACATTCCAACTTATTCACCAAATACTATTCTCCACATGTCACCATTAGATGATGCTGTGCATAAAATTTGTTCTACATACAAGAAAAACTTCTTTGCTTTTAGTTTCAAGATTTAACAATAAAATATGTCTGAACTTCATTTGAATACAAAGTCTGTGGTTGACATTTGCATGGAATCGTCCTTTTCTGCCGTCAGGTTGCAGTTGTTGATTGAACTTTGGCCTATTTGTAAGTTTATATATGTTTCAGATAAGGCTATTTATAACAGTTATTTCCCACAGTATATGTTATCTTCTCATTAGGACTCTTGGATTTGACATTGGAGCATGCGCCCATGTAACAAGTTACATTTTGTCAAATCCTTGTGCTTAATCAGCAAAAAAATGTATAAGTGTAACATAGCATAATCAACTGCAAAAGAAAATGTTACTTCCTGAAGCCAAACAATGTAGAAATGACGGAATTAACATAACTCAAAATTAAAAATAAAGTTTTTAATCTGATGAAAAACAGTCATACTTTACTTGATTGTGGGTTTGCATGTATTTTTCAGTTGTCTATTAAGTTTCCATCATGAAAATTCATCTATGTTAGTACACGGCTATGAAAACCAAAGTTATGAAACTGCAAACGATATTATATGATTGGAGCCAGAGAAAATTACTTTTAGATGCCAGAGCTAAAGCCAAATGCACATATAGAATTTTCAGTGCTCATTTTAGTGAACAAATGTTTTTGGTTTCACAGTTAGCTAACCATAAAAAGTAAACTAAGTGTGACAATTTGAAAATGTTCAAGACATTGATCTTTCACAGTTGAAAAAGCAAATGAGTTTTTTGTTTTTATACCTATGTTATTTCAGGAAAAATTTCTAAATTTCTACCATATTCATGATTTCTAAAGATGCACAAACAGAAAAAGGTACAGTGTAAACAATGGATATCTGTCAGTATGGATATCATCAACGGATGTGTGATGACGTAACCGGAGTAGAAATATACCTCATTACACAATAAATAAAGGTAAAGATACAATACAAAAAATAATTTGTCATTGCAAATAAATATTACCTTCCCCAAACATGTAATGATAAAAAGTTGGGATGTGGTAATTTTTTATATTTCATAACTATTGAAACCTAAATTTGCATCCCACTGGAGCTTGTTATCAAGAATGAAAACAATTACAATCTTGGTATGAGAGCGATGGTGGCCTAAATAAGACCTAGGCAACCAACAAGTATTATTTTTTCTACTGTAATAGTGTCATTGCTCACTGTGAAATATTGGTTTTGGTGACTCTGTTTCAGCCATTTTGTATCTGCAACCAAGATGGATCCACTGACTACTACTGTAGTGACAGATATCTGTCTTTTACAAGATACACAGAAAAAGACAATTTTGCAGCAGATGAGCAAAGAAGACATTTTTGCAGAAAATCATGCATGAGCAAGGCATTTTTATGTACAGATAATGAAAGTCCAAACTGTTATCTGGTACAAAGCGAACCATCTTTTCATTTGAGTCAGCAAACACAAGGCCTACACCTCATTACCTGTTGCCTGCACTACAGTGCCTACACTGGACTGGCTGTCGATTAGTGGTCATTTAAATATCATGATACAGGAAAACAAAATCTTACATCACAATAACAATAAAATCATAAAATCCATACATTCAGGAAAATATAAAACTCACATTAACCATTGGTGTTTATATCCAGCGGAACTTGCAATGTTGGCATTCCTTTGCAAACAATGGGTCTTCTCTCTGCTGCTTGTTCATCACCAGCTGTTCTTTGTTTACATCGGTCACATGACCTCCTTGAGCCAATGCACCACTAGTTTGCGATAAATAACTTGAAAACCTTGCTCCGAACAGAGCAGCCACGAATACCAAAAATATATACTTCATTGGACGTTTTGATCTGGCAATCTTCAAGACAAAAATATTATATCAGTGATTCAGCACATTTGAATGTGTTGTTTGACAGCATTTATTTACGTTGTCAGTGATAACGTGATTCGAGTAACGGTGAGAAACAATGGTGACTCGACTCGATCGACGTTTTTTAGCGAATGACTCGAGTCACAATGAATGACTCGAGTCAGAGTCATTATTACAAAATCTCCAAAGAACTGATTGACAAACCCAGTTCGTTTACACAGAAAGAAATGAACTTTTTGCAGTGATATGCCTAAGTTTTTTTGTCGAGTCAGAGCCACAAGCCGTTCGAGTCAAAGTAGAGTCAGAGTCATGTGAAATTTTTTCGAGTTGAGTCAGAGTCGAGTCATGACTTCGTCCAGTCGAGTCTAAAAACTGCAAAGTCATTCCGAGTCTTTGGTTTGTAAGCTCGAGCCAGTGTCGAGTCAAATGAAATTTATCATTTTTCCTATGTCTTTTTTTGCTAGGAAATGGCGCCCAACTAGCTATAAAATGGCACCCATAAGTTACAAAATGGTGCCCAATGTTGTTTTAGCAATTTTGATTCCAAGTTATTTCTATCTAAGTTTTTTGTGAAAGCAGTTTTCGTTTCACTTCTCTCCTTCACTCTGTCACTTCCACAAGTCTAGCCCAAACTTGCTGCAAGAAATCAGGCCTATATTGTTACGGCAGCTAGCCTTTAGTTGCGAGCCGTGGGGAGCTAGTCCGTAGAAATTTGAGAAACGCGCATCTGACAATACTTCACCTGAAGCCTGACCCTTACGAAATCCGCGCACCAACTGAGCTGTAGTTGCTTGTTCCCTAAAGTAATTGCAAACGGAAGGCAATCAGCACGATTTCTTGTTACCAAAATCCAACAAGCAGCAAACTTCAGCGGCGATTGACCGTCAGACACGGTTTTTGAAAATACAACAGAAACAAAATAAAGCCCGTAGCTCATACTACCAAGAAAAACTTCGTCGGATTAGCTAAACGCGCGACAAGCGATTAACAAACAAACATGCACACGATTCTCACGACTGCGGCTATTTGCAGTAGATCATAGCGCATGACTGTATTTCAACTAACTGCACTGAACTGCAAAGTGAAAGGCTCTCGTAATTGAGCAGGCGTGTGAGAATCACAATTCATGATGAAGTGAGTACACGGCGTATCAATTCAACAGTTAACAAGAGAAGAATTTGGCTGCGACTATTTTAATGAACATTGAATAAACACGAACTCGAAGGCACGACAGTTAACTTGCACTAAGCTTTACTGTACTAACACTTAACCATAAACAAAAGAAGTTTACATACCAAGTGGTGTGATTACCACGGCTCAGATATTTGGTCTTTATGATCAGAAAACTTGCTGCTGCGGTCAGAATTTGGTCTATATCACGCAAAGCCAAAAATCGTCACTAACTATATTAAATCGACCTGCATTCTATCGTGCTAAGCGCGGCAAAAACAGAAAAACAACTTTCTTTATCCCAGCTTTTACGTCACAACAAAACAGATCCTGTGTTATCAGATACAACACGTCGAGTGAGTAAAACGACGGAAATCATATATAAAATGCTGTCAATTAACGTTCGACCGTTCGCCGAAACGAACGGACTCCTTTGAGTTCGGAAAAAGAGCGCAATAAATTGGCCACTAGCGGTGTAACACAGCGATAAAGGGTTATAGAAAGGTGAAGATGTTTGGTCGCTGCGCGCCTTAACATATACTTCCTTGTCTTTCACATGCCCAATAAATGACCAGAGATGAACATGGACTTGGATCTTGCCGCATTCCAGAATTTTGATGGATTTGGATTTTATCATTTCAACTTAACCAGATGTGGATTGGAATTGATGATATTGATTTTAACTTCTTCGCAAGTTTCAGTTCAGCTTTGGGACTGCACATTACTGCATTAAAAAGTTTAGTTCAGTGGAGTTTCTCAAATCCACCGCGATTGCATAATATGTTTGTTTAAAAGTTGAACGTTGTATATGACCAGCGAAACAAGTTTGCTCTTTTACGTATCATGTTATCAAAGTTGTTATTAGTATGAGTGTCCGACTCTCGTTGATCCAGTCCCATCCCTTGACTCATCATCGTTATATATGCCGTAATACCTAGTTAGACCTATAACAAATGACATTTAGCACGGTTCATCATTGTTTTTGTGTAGTCCAGTTCTCATTTTTATCAACTTGCGTTCTGCATAGTGTGTGTGTTCATACTATGGACTTCGTGTCTGCTCATAAACAAATAAATTAAACTTAAATCATGAGTCGTTTGTGTTGTATTCCTGTTAGTCTTCTGCTTTGACATCTTACACGCTATTGCTGTGCTTAACATTGCATTGCTGCTACCGCTAACCAGCTTGGGACAACAGGAGGGGCGAAGAATTTTCCAAGAGGGGCCCAAATTTTTTGATCTATGTCCAACACATTTTTCCAGGGGGGCGAAAGATTTTCTAACAGCGATTATTTTGACGTTTTTGCAGTGTCAGTTGGTATGATATTGTGAGCCAAAGGTAGAGCATAAGTTAACTTGAATTAGATTCCAAAATATTTATTTGTCTTTGAATTTTTTAGTTGGATTACATATGGGCGTACTCTAATAACAGTGATAGGAATTTGGATTCAAGCAAGATTTAGTTTTCGGATTTGCATTGGATTTTGAAATATACGCTTTTGATGGGATTTTGATTTAAGCAACCTGAATCCCCTCATCTCCGGAAAAGACCCAAAGTAAAAGTGTGATTGAGACCGACTGCCATGCAAATTCTACATTAAAACAACAGAATTACGAAGCAAAGATTATATTTATTGAAATTATTGTCATTTTTTCTTTCTTACTGATGGAATAATACAGCCAACAAAAAGCACTACGTGGGCAAGAGTGAACTTTTAGAACCCTAATGAATAATATAAAAAAAAATTTAGAGATGCCAATATATACTGTAAGAATTCCTTCGCTGAGGCAGGAGGCCTTGCCACGTAACAATGCTAGCCTTCCACATCTTTCGGTCACGGCACCAGGGCCCTCCACATGTCTTAAATCCGGCCCTGGCCGTGAAATCTCATTCAAATCGACCTTTTTGAATACACAGTTGGGTCTACAGCAGGGTTGCGGAGTCGGAGGTAAAATGTCCGACCTTTCCAAAATTTCCGACTCCTTTAACATAACGTGAATGAAGTTTGGCTGTTTTGTAGCAACAAGCAATCAATGGAAATCGTGGTGCACAACAAGAATTTTGTTTCAATAAAGTTTCAAAAGAAATTGTGCAATTTCAACAGGCACGAGTTACAATTCCTAGCTTTGGAGTGCGATGTAAAAAATATTTCAAATGGACTTCCGCAGACGCAAAAAATCCCGACTTCGACTCCACCCAAAAACCTCCGACTCCGCAACTCTGGTCTCCAGCACGAGCTTCCTTCCGATCGTCCTAACAACGCAACAAATTTGATGTTGTGCGCTCGTTTAACCGAGTGTTGGCTGTGGCCAACAGAAAGTCACTGGCATTTGACATTGTTTATTGTATTTTCGTGAATTAGATCAGGAGCTTGCGTGAGAAATCAAACGCCCTACACACTTTCACTTCCAAATATTCGCTGCACACTTTTCCACATCGCACGCAAACAGTGGCGTAGCCAGCCCAAAAATTTTGGGGGGCCAAAATGTTTGATTTTAGGCGAATAACACTATTTTGCTTGGAAAACGGCTCTCAAAGCACAAAATGGCTATATTTTCTAAAAATTTGGGGGCATGGCCCCTTTGGCCCCCCCTGCCTACGCCTATGCACGCGAATCACTATCGAGATATTGCAAAGAGGAAAACAAGCAGCAAAAACGCGCGGTAACAGTGTCAATATTGCAGCGATCCTTCTGCTCACCGCAGTGGCGTTTCTTGTCAATTAAAACTTGACAAACAAACGGACTCACGTTGCACGAAGCATTTTCAACTAATAACATGCGAAACGCACCAGCAGCACTGTGGGGCACGCGTCTTCAGAGACAGCGGAAACTTCAGCCATTTACTCTGTTCTGTTTCGATGAAGAAACCGCGACTTTCTCGGTGATCGAAGCACTCACGATGAACAACACGACATGTCGATTTGAGCGGATAAATAATGATGCAATGAAATTATGACTTTCACATCCAATGTTCAGCCACATCCGTGTGTAGAGACAGATGATGCTACTTTTTAGATGCGAAAATGTCACGAAGGCCTCCTGCGCACAAATACCATCCAAAGAAGGCGACTAGCACATTTATAACAGCAGTTTTTTCTTTAACTTCCTCGAAGATTATTTTCTGCTAAAATGGCGCAATCATCCATTTAAACAGGAAAAAACAGGACTGAATGGGTCTAGTCTGTCCAATACATGACACAATTAAGATGGTCCACGCAACGTATTACTATGGAAGTAACAAGCATTTGCAACCTCCACAACACGAGTGAAAAAGTTGTCCGGAAATGACCTTTTGAACCAAAAGCATTGACTGATTCGCCCCAACAACAACAGTATCCTCTGCGAGAACTACGCCAACATGTTATTCCAGGAGAGTAGTAGTGAAAGCGCTCGCCACGAATCTCCGTTGTTAGAATTAAAAAAAAGCACTGATGGCGACATCGTTGAGACGGGAACATTTATATGGAATCCTTTGTTCCGGCGTTAAAGCCACACCGGGCAGCTCCGATGTGGCGAATCTCCTTTTAAGACGACGCCGTTTTGTGGGAAACAAAAAGGATGTTTTTTCTGCGATTTTCCAAACCTCAATGTTCAAATTGTTAAGGCCCTTGAATCTGCTTATTTCAGTCAATTTTCAGTCATAGACCAATTGTTTTTAGAAATTACCGAAAAAATTAAGTCGATTCAGATAGAATCTCTGAAAAGGTAGACTAGTGAATACTGTTACGGCGCGTTTTAATACTATTGCTGAACAAACGACCGAAATGTCTTAGCGAATAAAAAGCTTTTAAACGTTTCGAATCCTTCAAGAAAACAGTGCTTTTCTTCACCGGTCGGGAGATTTGAACCCGACAGGCAGAGGTCTATAATACTTTTAGTGCAAACGCCTTTGACCACAAACTTTCACAGTGCGTCTAAGAATAAATAAAGCTGTGCGATAAGCTGGAAACAGCCCATGCAGTCCCACGGTAGAGGTGACTTCAATTGTCCGATGTTTGTGCCGATATCATTTTTTGAGTAATTTGTCTATTTTCAGTGGTGGGCACTTTTAATTCAAAAAGAAATCGTTGTTACACGGGAAGCCAGCAAGTTTCACTCAAATGTTCATCATATTGTGCCATTGTTGGTTTCACCAAATAACCAGAAAACTTGCATTTTTTGCGATCGGATAACACAGCCAAAATTTAATAATTATCATTTGCCACTTCAATCGATTTGAAGAAAACAATATATTTTGATTTTGCCTGAAATTAAGGCTTTGCCCACATTTTCTCACCGAAATGATTCATGACCAACGACAGAAAACTTTACCTCAACCAGTTTCACCTTGCACGCAGCAGTAAAAAGTGCAACCGACAATTGCTGACCAATATAATCGCGATTAGAAGCAAGCCACACCGCTGCATCGCCACTCACAGCTTAGAAGACGTTGCTGTGCTATTACCGTCCAACAGCTGCAGTACTTGACTGGACGCAGAAAGCCTTTTCTCCAAAACGTAAGTCGTGCTCCTTTCCTCCATATGTTCAAGATAGTAGCGATAGTTGACCATGATACCGAACGACTGATTGCAACCCTTGGCGGTAGAGTCGCCCAACCAGTTCAAGCGCCAAAGCGTGGCGCCATTACGCAGATGAAAATTAGCCACGGGATCGTAGGCGTAACCTCGTCTCTTCACCGAATAGAGATAAACCGCGCACAAACGCACCAAGGGATCTTTCAAAACGTCGACAAGACCTTGATCCGTGAGCCACTTGTTGCTGCCACCGAACAGCTTCGTTAATTCTCCGTGCAAATCTGCCTCTGAAACCTTCAGGCCTTCTACCAGACGGGCGACTTCGCAAGGCAGGAAAACAGCAGTGGGATGGTCCGCCTCAGCGAGTCGCTGCACCAGCCACTTGCGAAACTGCGGAATTGGCGAAAGACTTGAAAACTGCTGGAGGCTGGAAAACTCTTGACGCAATTCGCTGACAACGCCACGAATCATGTGCACACCGAAGTCTATGCCCTGGTGAATATACATTAAGCAACTAACTTAGACTTGAGTGTAAACAACAGTACAAGCACACAAAAATTGAACAAATTACTAAAGCAGTGGTTACCAAACTTTTTCGAGAAGTTACCCAAATCAGGTAGTGATTATGTCTTATTACCTTCAATGTTTTGCGTTGTAGTAAGAACGCAATCAGTATACTTGTGCCTATACATCGGCAGTCTAAAGTTTAGGTTCTGCGTTACCCCCTGAAGAATGGTATATTATCCACGGGGCGCAATTTACCCCCAGTTTGGGAACCCGTTAACTAAAATATAAGGTTAGAATTTTGAATTTCTATGGCACCTGCAACGTAACGTTTTGCGCGCGGGTTAGCTCTAGTAAATATGACTGAGTCTATATCTAGTATGGCTGCCAGGTGTAACGTACAGTATATTTAAAATTTTTGTTTTGTTTTCTCTGCGAACGTTTGCCGGTTGTGCCTTTTTTAAATAAAATGATTGAATCTATTTAACAAGCTTAATTTCACAGCAGTTCAGTTTACCATTTGTCACACCGCAACTTAAAATAAATCGGGCATCAACCAACTACTGTTAATGTGAGATCGTAAACTCAGAATATACTTTTAAATCAGGCTCCTTTAACTGCAGGAAAAGATTTTTTTAAAGAAAACAATCGGTTCCTACAAATTGATGCATCATGTTTCGCATAATTTTAACAAACTGCGTGACGCTCACATCAACTGATAAATGCCATTGTGAAGAATGCCACAAGGAAGTGGGAGACCTGAAGAGTAATCGGAAAATATCCTGAACAGTGGAAGACCTGTCACTAAGAAGAATCAAACGCAATTGTTCTATTCTAAACAAAGGGTTACAAAGCAGTGTCTTTTTAAAAATGTACGTTGCTAAGTATATGGAACGCAACAGCCATCTCGATGTCTTCGCATGAGTAAACCTAACAATCGTGTGGAACTGCCCAAGGTGCATCACATGCAGACAAAAGGGATAACTGTTCAAATCAATTTGAAAAACATCTTTCCTAGGCGGCGCGTTGTGGAAGTGGAGAAGTAACTGCATTGAACCAGAGCATCAAAGTTGCACCAGACACTGCCAGGAAATACGTCAGGATCACACACGCACAAAAAATTTTCCAGAAGCTTCCCGATGCGTTTCAGGTGGAAATTACCTGCAATCCTCTTTGGGTCGACGTTATCGAGTAAAAAATAGCAGTCGAAGGGTTGACCAGATCGGGGGCAGGAACGCTTTCGCGCGCTTTTCTGGTATAATCCACGATAGCTTTAATGTTGTCAGCGATGCGGTCCACGAGCGCGACGTGCAAGCACACCAGCGGTTCTCTGGGCATGCTGCTGTGGATGAATACGTAGCAGCGGCGATCCGCGCCGAGCCGATGCTTCAGATCGATCCAGCTGCGCACGGTGTGCACGGCTTCGTTCTTGCCGACCTTTTGATATTGTTTGAAAAACGCTTACATGCAAATGCTCAGCGAAGTTTGAAAAACAACAACCAACGTCAGCCGAGAAAAGAAAAGCTTTTTCCTCTGCGATGTTTTGCGCCGAATGACAAGACAATGAGCAGCGCGGTGCAAATAAACAGGAGAAATGGGAAAACATTCGATTAAACCGCAACATGCGGCTTGCAGCACTAAAAATGTGACTTGCAAGTCTCCCGCACACGTAGTTGAGAAAATTTCAAATTCAGAATATGCAACACACACGACAAACGCCCTGCCGATATGTTTTTGTCATGCATTAAAAAGCAATTCCTTCTGAATGCAATTGTCTTTGCGATTTGATCATCGCAAACAGCTAGTGTCGCCATTTTGTCACAGCTGCGCTTACAAGAGGAATGAGAAATCGAGGTTTTGAATATGTCTATGGCCAGTGTTTTTTAAGGTGTTTTGAGAGACCGTTTTGGCCTTTCAAAATATATGAGAAGCTCGGTGTATTACCACCAAAATACACCAAAGCCACGCTTTGCAAACATCTCAGTAAATCAGATGAAATAGTTGCGGTCTTTTAAAATGTCTTAGCGGTCACCACGGTCAAAACCTTAAAACCTTGTCTGTGGCTGCAGTCAACTTCAGCTAAGTCTCTCAACAACTCGGGTAAGGGTTGCATGAATTCGCATTTGACGAACATACACAGAAACCAAGCGGTGCTTGCTTGTAGAAAAGACAGCACACAGTGCAGTTAATCAAACAGACTCACCCTACCTTTTCCAGAATATCGGCTGGTGTTTCCCAGGTCACTCTTTTTAGCTGCAACAGACCGACCGAAAACCAAAAGGAAAGAGTCGCTCTAAGCTGTTCAGAAAATTGTCTGCAATGCAACCGTTTTTATATGTACGTGTCTCAGCACAGACATGGTCGGCAAATTTTTAATTTAAATTTAGCCTATACCGGCAATGCTATTAAGTAATTAGAAAAGTATTGATCAATTAAGTGTATCTTTAAAAATGAACATACGTAGGTTAAGGTGATCCTATACTCGAAGCCATTTGCTATGAAACCCATTTCAATGAAAGTCGGGGTGCAGGTATTGAACTGAGCGCTGTGTTTGTTCAGCATGTCAGCATGAGCGCAGTTTTGTTGCAAAATGTGAGGGGGCAGCTAGGTGTGACACCAATACATTACGAAACCTAAAGAGAAAAATGTGAGGGACATGCCATATTATATCCCCACTGTCAGAAAAAGTGGGGGGGCGCGTCCCCCGTGCCCCCCACCTAATTGCGCCCATGCATGTCAGTATATGAAAACATCTATGGCAGCGGTGCTCAGTTGGGTATGCGAGAAGGGACTTCTTGGGCTGCGAATTTTTCTGATAATACAAAAAACAATACGTCAAATGGTGAAAGGGGTGCAAAAAATGATTTTTCTTTCTGGACGGGGTGCGGGCTTCGAAATGAATTGAGAATCGCTGCTCTGGGGCTTTACACAATCGATCAAACGATGCTGGCCCCGTTGAGCTGACAAAGTACGGTTGACAATGAATGAATATATTCTGCACTTATGTGTGCCATGTTGGATTTGTTGCAGCAGGCGAACCTGGAGTTTGAAGGGTTGCGGTGAAGTTTAAGTGCTTTTTTCCTTTGAGGCCCACCTGAATAATTGCACTTGATTTTTAGAACGAAACGGCCATTGTTCAGCGATTCATATCATTAGCTTATATTCAAGGCGTGCACAATAGGGTCCTGCGCGGGTTGAAATTTCGTGTCCGCTCCCGCCACGCAGGAGTTTGAGAAATCTTCCCCGCTCCCGCCCCGCACACTTCCAACCCGCAGGCCCTCCCAACCCGCGCCCGCCCCGCACTTTTTCTATCCCAAACCCGCACCTGTCTGAAAACTACTAAAAACTGTGTGTGCGACAACTACTGAAAGCTCATCACTTCTGAAGACAAGTCTAACAAGCAGCAATATCAAGCTGCTCATTCTTTCCATTGGCAACCAAAACTTTTCCACACATTTGATCTTCCGCAGTCAACAGATTTGAGGTGATAAAAACCATGTTTCAGTCCAGTTGTGACTAGCTATGCGTTAAACGCTGTGTTAGACATTTAGAAGGGCTGCTAGACTGAATTATTCCTCAGGAAGTACAACGGTAGCATTGGAAAATGGAAATGGTCACTTGCTTGCCTAATGCCTACCACATGGCAAGAGTTTGAGATGACGTTTCGCAACAATGGGCTGTTGCGTCATAATGAAATAATTGCTATAGGCCTGCTGTCCTAAGTGCAATTCTGGCAAGCAACTTTAGTACACCCATGTGTTTTGCGATTTTTGAGCTGATTGTTATTGAGTTGAATATTCAGTTACCCGCACAATGAATTTCTCATCCCTTGCCCGCGCCGCACTCGCAACAAGTACAACTCGCTCCCGCCCCACCCCGCAGCAAGTTCAACCCGCACCTACCCCGCACGCATAGCAGTGCGGGTTCCCGCAACCCGCGCGGGTTAACCCGCCCCGCGCAGCACTCTAATGCACACATTTGCAGTTTCGGACTACTTCATGCAGTTGTTGTGAGTTTGCTGCTTTACATGTGAAGCATCAGCCTACATCATGAGTTCGCATTGCAAAACCCGAATGAACAGAAGTGTTGCAAGAAAACCTTATCAAGTGCCACGCTCAGTAGATACAAATGCTGTGACAGGAGATTCGATTTTTCATGAATAAACAGAGATAAAATACCTCAATGTCTTCGTAATGTTTCCATCTTTTTCTGCTTCAGCAAGCATGATTGCATCAAGTCTCATATTAGTTAAGAATTTGACACCATTATCAAGCCTTCCAATCAATTTGAATAAATGCACATATGTTGGTAAGAGATGAACTCTCAACCTTTCTTCAGCTTGCATGAGGGTGGCATAATCTCTCTGTCAATTAAAAAGAACTTATTGGTGATAATGACTAGTGTGTTTAAATGTGCAACATGTAACAGAAATGGGCTATACACTTCCATGACAGCATACCAAAGCAGGTGAATGCAGACAGCAACAATAGGTACTATAAACTACAAGATTTATTCTGCAGATACTCTTCAGCTTTAGATTTTATCTCAGTTAATTCCTAGGAGTATGAGTTAGCACACTGAAAATGAATAACAGACTTGCAACAGGATAAAGATAATGAAGAACTATACGGTTGGCCCAAAAAGTAGATAGACATATCTGCCATGAATGTACTTTTTTAATTCATTTGTTGTTTTGGACTTTTTCTAATACACCTTATTCTTTACAACCCCCAAAAAAGAACTACATCGGTGTTAGGTCAGGTGAGCATGGTGGCCATCCAAAGATTTCTCTTCTGAACCATTGCTAATAACTATAGACCTACTTTGATCCACCCTGCATGTTAGGTCAATTTTTCAACTAAGTTCCATTAATTAATAACAAATAATTACATATCATTTGCTAACCCAATGTTGATTGAACTTGCCATGCATAACATTCAGCTTGACCACAAAGTACCACTACTTCAGTGATGTGGTGTAACTGCCAGCACTACCACCACTAACCAGGTCGTACCCAAGTCAAGATTTGGGTCATACCCAAGTCAAGAACTATCCTGGTGGATAGAAAAAGATACAAAGGCATGAGTGCAAGCACCAAAAAACTTGAATTGAGCATGGTGGTTTCTCATGCTGCTACTTAAATAGTTGCATTGGCTTGAATAGACCTAGCTGTTGAAACAAATGAGAAAAAACATAACTTATACATTGTTTGCATATTACTTTCACCTTGTATATCCAAACCACTTGCAGCATTATATTTTCACATTAAATTCAATATACATGCATACAGTGTAATCAGTTTAAAATTAAAAAATGTAAAGAATGAGTTCTCACAAAAGATTTAAGTACCTGAAGTTAATTTCTGTACATTCCAAACTAGTATGTCAAGCTTTCCACTGCCACACATTGAGTAGCAAATTTATAAAACAATACACTTTGCAGCCTTTACAGTTGTGACACACGTACACTATTATATAACAGTTGAAAATAGATTATTTTTGTTGAAATGTCTATTTTTTACAGTTCTATTATTTCTTCACACAAACCCATCACCAGAAATGATAGATAGCACTGAGGTGGCCCAACTTAGTCACACACTGAATAATGTGTTATGTTTTCAATGTGGTTATTGACTCCTCATGGAGGGTATGCACTACAGTCCTACACTAGTTGAAATTTATTGTCCACTCTTGCAGGAATTTGAGATATCTTGCCTGCTCCCGCCCTGAACTCTGTCAAGTTGTACCCACCCCACCTTGCACTATTTCCATCCTAAACCTGTACTTATCACTGTGTATCTGAAAACCACCAGCAACATGCTTTATTACGAGTAGCAATTTATTCAGTGGTTAAGAAGCTCATGAAAACACTGTAAAGTAAATACTGTTAAAACTTTTAGTCAACTTTGAGCACTTCTTTTTCAGCTTTAAGAGTATACACTGTTTGAAAAGAGTATGTTGTTCACTTACACACTTTTTAAACTTGCTCAATTTTGGCAGTTCACAACAGGCACAGCCGTTCACAACAGGCACAGCCATACTAAACACATGTCCATCAGTTGCGCTAGGTGCCATCATGCAGAATGTATTTCCTGCAAGTTCACTGAGAGCTGCAAACTCCAATCTGAGGTTGCGCTACCACTAGAGTATTTTGTTACACCCTTGCACTGCAAGCTCTCTGTAGCATTGAGTTTATTCATGTCACTTCCACATGCACTGGGTCAACATTCAGTTACCCACACAAATAATTTCCTCTCCCACATCCATCTGGCATCAAGTTAAACTCGTGACGGCCCTCTAAGCATAGCTGTGGATTCCCGTATCTGTCCCACAAATGTGAGTACCAGCAACTCACACAGATTACCCACTCTGAGCAAGACTCTAGTGTGCACCCATAATTGAGAAACATTGCACACATGTGCATCATGCTCAATCTGAATGATTTTGAAATACATGAGTACAAAAAACACTGTATATCAATATTGGTAACTTAACATTGTTTGCAACAGTAAAGACTTTAGGCAAAATAAAAAATATAATTACCTTATGATGTAAGTTTTTCAAAAATAATTCACTTGCTGAGGCCACTTTGGAATGTTTGACACTATATTCTTGACACAAAAACAGCAAAAGAAGCCGCTTGCTAATTTCATCCAATTGAGAGTAATTTTGACAAAACCTTTTGATTGTTTTGCTTGAGACTAAGGAACTGTAATGAGTTGTTCTATCAGAAGCAAATGCATCATCCAAGCACTGCTTAAGAAGCGATTTGCATTCTTCCATAACTGAAGAGTGAAATACACAGTTAGAGGTAGAGCAAGTTTTACAAAAAGTAATTTTAGGTTGCTTCAAATAGTAGGTTTTGGCTTGATTTATGTTTCTTGTTAGTTGTGAAAAATCTGTTGCTTGCACTTTCTTCCATTTTGAACTTTTGGATACTGCATATAAACATACTTCTGTTCTCTTGATGAGAACATTTTTACATTTCAGCATTATGGTTGGATTAGTAAATATCCTAAAACTAGCAAGCAATTTTTTTCTAGAAAATAACAAATGCAATAGACTAGGCAGGATTACACACGAATAACCCTTTCTTGAACAGTGAAATAAATCTTCACTGAAGACATTATGAACTTGGTGTTCAGGCTGTTCAAAATGCCAGGAAACTACAGTAAGCACCAATCTACCTCCAAATCTAGTGCAAAAACTGAATCAGTGTTCCTGAAGTGGCAACATAAGTACAGTAAATCTAATTTAAAGTGTATCTTTTATACATTCTTGCACTTCCAAAGTGCTAAACAACTATGGTAGATGAAATACAGGACACAACACAAACAAGCAAATGCAATGCAAAAAACAGCAAATCAATTACTGTACAAAGAGTCTTCAGTCTAATTCCTAGGCCAATAATTCTTTAAAGCTAAATTTTGCTGGAAAAAGAAGAAACCCACCATCAAAATCCACATAAACAATATGATATCAGTCACACAACCACAAAAACATAAAGCAATCAGAGACAAAGGTACACAAATGTTGAATTATAGGCATATGCATTGACATAGCGCAGATGATGGTGGGCAAGCAATGGGTGAACACTTGAGGGTTATACAGAAGAACAAGTGAGACATGCACAGAAACGATAGAACTGAATTACAATCGGGCCCATAACTGCGAGGGCAACCAGGCAATACTGACCACATGAAATTTTCAATAGATCATATTTAGTTGTTAGGTACAAGTTGCAATATTTTTCCCCCTCGAAAATAGTACAAAAACAAGTTACAATCAATTTGACACTCCTGAGTAAAAATATCAGCTTGTTATGGCCCTGTTCAAAATGAATGTTATGAAGCACAAAGCAATGCAGCAACCATGATATTACAGAACATCGGCACATAGCACAGCAGAGACAATGAACAATTTTTATCAACACAGATCATGAAGAAAGCAATACAATTACACATGGACCATTGTGGAGTACCGCAGTTGCATGCATGTCCCACAGCACACATAGCAACCAAGGTGAAGTAAGCAGCAATTTTTTCCTCCAGGGCCAATCTGGACTCTGAAGTGGGTACATCTGCCTTTCACCTTCCATCCATGTCATGCAGATGCCATCCATGAATTCTTGTTTGTTTAGTGTATATCCAATCGCTTTGGCACGGCTGACAACCAAGAAGATGCCCCTTTTTCCCTTGTTACTTTTCAAAGTTGACTCAGGGGTCAGTTCCTCTAATAGTTTCTTACAGCTATTTCAGCATTTTGCTTTCTTCCTTTGTCATATTCTGCTTTTCATGTTTTTGGTATAATGCTGGTCTGAGGGGTTGTACTTGAGATTGAAATTTTTATTTTTTGGTGGCACACCATATTATTACACTGTATAATAGCTGCTTAGCGGTTTGAAATTTTCTATGCATACAGATGGCAGAGAAAATACACAGCACCAGCAGAATCCTGCTTTGCAAGCCATGCATATGCAATTTCTATCAGCCACTCTTCTCTAAATCTTCCACTCTCAGATGCAGTTCACCAACCTTTGGATGCCATTTGGCTGATTTAAAGTGCATACCTACAGCTACTGCAGTTCAGTTTTTTCAATACTTCTCAGCTCTGTTCTAGCCTTGATCTCCGGTTAGCGCTTACCTAAAGTGCACACTGCACACGCTCACTCGGACCATGTTAAGCAAAATTGCTAAATTGCCAAGTTGCCAAGTCCAAGTCCAGACAGACCTTTCAAACTAGTAGGAAAATTGCAAAATTCTGCTAGAATCAGCTAGAATTTTTTCATCACAAGCGGAAATTCTAGCTAGAAACACTCTGCACATTTTTCATGCTATTGAAAGAACAGGAAGGATAAAAAATTAATGTCCAAACATATTGAAAACATTAATCTGAACCAGCAAAAATCAGCAAACTTGCAAAGGACAGCTAACTTGATGGAAATGGCTGCGGAACCACCCATCCTATTTCAAAACTTATTTGACCATACCGCCTCACATGACATGGTTCGAATAAAGCAGTAACTTTGTCACTCAACCAGCATGGATGTGGTAGCCTAACAGATATGTTCCAAGTCTACCATGCCAATGGTTGAGGGTTAGCCTCTTGACTTGGCACCTTACGTTTTCATAATAGTGACTGCTTCCATATAATAAATACTACGGCCAAAGCAAACGATACAACTGACATCTTGCAAACGTTTCGATAACAACTGTTATCATCTTCTGTGCATAGCAATGTGACTGCTTCCACGTTTCAATTCATGGGACCAGTGTTTCTTTACTTTTTTCAAAACTTTCCAAACTTTTGCATTAGATGATTAGGGGTTACATTTTAGGGGTTAGCGTTAGGTTAGCATTAGGTTAGTGTTAAGTTAGCATTATGTTTATGCTAGAGTAGGTTAGTGTTAGCTTAGCGTTACCTTAGGGCTACAGCTACTAGGGTTAAGGTTTGGTTTACCTTTTGTGTTTACTATGTTTATACAAAGCCTACTGCATTCTCCTCGTGTGTTACTGTCATGTTACAAGAGATGGTCAAATAAGGTTTCAAATTTAAAGATCCATCGATGGTAGGCTATGTAGCCACTGCCTAACTTGACAGGTAACTTACAACGAACACATAACTTTCAAGAAAAGATTGCTGAAAAAATTTGATCAACTGAATCGAATGCTGAAATTGACTGCAGAGATTGAAGATATGATGAACCAGAATGAAAGTCAAGGGAAAACATGAGTAGGCAACATAGTAGGCAAAAGATGGGATAAGAAATTATGTACCCACAGCCTGCCACCAAAGGTCTTGTACTAGTACACATTACACAACACATACCATAGGTCCAGTTCTGTGCACTTTCTATCCTCAACAGTGTACACTGTGGGCTAGGCATAGCCTACTACTACGCTGTGGCCCATCATATACTACGTTTCAGTGGCGGATCCAGGGGGGAGCAGTTTGGAACAACTGCCCCCACCAAACCTCTGTGGCGCAGAGGTGCCCGTGGAAGCAGAAGCAGATTTTAAAATACTCTGAAATAAACAATGTTTTTGCTTAGTTAAATGTCAGGGTTTACGTGCTGGACTTTGCCCAACCTCTTATCGAATAGTGTGAATGATGCTATTGTTTTGAAATAGCTCCACTGTTTCATAAAATACGAGCAGCAAGCCAATTGCATGACATACAATAAAAAAACAAGCAAGTAAATTAGAAAAACAAGCTAAAAATGAGGTTTGACGTAAGCTCAAAAGAAAAGATACAAAACATATGAATCACAAAGAAATGTAACATTTGTCACTCAACCAGCATGGAGCTAAGAAAAACAGGCTAGTAACAAACTCAGGCAAATAGTTGGGAGTAAATCAAGTCAGCAAGAGCAATCAAGAAAAAAAACAATGATTAAACAAGCAAAATGACACAACATAAAAAGGCAATAGAAAATTAGCAAAAAGTTGCAAATGCGCAATTTTAGTCAGCGACTGTCTGAGTAAGACCTGGCAAGCGCAGGCAGGTTACAGTAAAGAGCAGCGATAAAAGGTTAAAAATGGAAAATTGAGCCGCGTTGTGGCATGAAAAATTTGCAAGTTCGTAAAGAGCTTGAATGCGATGTCGTCGCACGGCGTGGTTTGATAACGACAAAAATGCCAGCCGAGAAACTTTTTCTTCGATTTCAAAAAATGAAACAGTCTTACTTGGTCCTCGGCAAGTAATCGAACATTGCAGTAGCTCGGTCAGCAAAAGTTGAAACTTATAGAAACGGTGCGATAGATCCAGAAAGTTCCAGAGATCGCCGAAGTACATGAATCCAAATGCGTGGCCAGCAAAAGCCAAGTAGTCCGAAACCACGCGAGAAAGATGATCTTCTTCAGTTAGCGTCGATCAAAGCGAAGTGTACCACGGAAACTGAATGGAGGTTTAAAGGAAATTGCTGCTTGAAACTTCCACTTGCAGAATCTTGCTTGCGAAGAGCAAAGAAAAGCGTAGGAAGCAAGGTAGCTTTTCCAGTCAGCAGAACTAATGCAGAATTCCCGGTCGGATGAGGCAGTTTGAAAGTTTTGGTCTGGGAACCAATATATTAGTCCCGGTCTGATGAACCAATGTAGGGTTTCCTTGGTTTGGAAACCAATGTAGTGTTTCCGTCGTAGGAACCTATGTGTTGAGGTTTGGGTTGTTGCCCAGCATAGCAGTTGCTTGCGAGGAATGAGTGTCGTTGGTTTCCCCAAACGCTACCAACGAGGCAGCCTAATCGTTGTACGAGTACTGTTCAACTCCCGACTAAAACTGCCTGACATTCTAAGTTGCCGAGCCGAAGCAAGGGGTTTGGCTCTCACCACTTGATAGTTCGTTTCACAGATTTCCTGGTGCACAAATCTTTGTTTACAAAAGGCTTCTGATTAGCAGCAGCAGAAAAGCTTTACGATGGCGCGACAGCAGAAACAGCCAACCTGGTCCGTGCGCTAGCAACACACAACTCGACTCACTGAAGGCGTGGTGTCCACGCCGATGGACAAAACCGCATGCAATACGTAATGGAGGTTATTGTGCGGACACACGAAATCCCTTGACGCGAATGACAAGTTGATACAAACCAAATCTTGCAAGCGCCTTGCAGAGCAGCGCTTACATTGAGAGCGCAAGGAGAAGCGCATACCCAGCCAAAGCATAACATCCTCGATAGTGAAATCACTATCGGAAGCTTCCTTTGGCCTAATGGGTTGAGACGAAGTAAAATAAAAATCTCACGTACGGGATACAATAGCGAGTAGGAAACCGCAAGTCATAATGCGAAAAGGTAAATCCACTATACAAGTAAGTGTTGTTGGCGTATGTGTGAGGTAAGATGTACACATTGTTTTCACAGAGAGTAGGGAGAGAAAGCATATGCTTGACTATTGCTATCGATAAGTTTGCACTAAGGGATACTTTTGCATGTTACAACAGTCCTTTGAAAACGAAAGTTTATTTGAACAGAAAAGTAGATGGCGCATGTACTCGACCAATGGTTTTCAACCATTTTTGTACCGCGAC
>Ga0210059_1000765_pt1 | contig 44039 bp, 22 predicted proteins | sample Ectturendosymbi2_FD_188042 | JGI IMG/M metagenome (GOLD analysis project Ga0210059, IMG submission 188042) | Ecteinascidia turbinata endosymbiont from Florida, USA - Sample 2 (SPAdes) (version 2) | ecosystem: Host-associated > Tunicates > Ascidians > Unclassified | place: Key West, Florida... | reverse complement strand
GTTTTCTTTTCATTATGCCTATTTGATCTGCAACTGTTGTTTCTCAATCACTTGACAAAAAGTGATAAACGGGGTTGGTTGACCAGATGACCGCCACGGTCTTTCGCCAATCCTATGTGACACAGCTCCCCTCTTTGTTTACACTGATCAGCTATTGTGCCATTGTATTCTCATTTGCTCTAATGTTCACTAATGGTTGGTTTACTGCATGCGATGGCTTTTATGGTGCTTCTGCTTTTTGGCTGAGTCATATGAAACAATAAACCATTACCATTACCATTTCTCGTTAGGTTTTGTAATTGGAGACTTTGCAAAAATAAAACTGACATTTGTCACGTTTCATGTTAGATGCATAGCGAAACCAAGCTAATGATCAGAGTTTGATGTGGTGTCACTGATTCTGATATTTTTATAAGTTTCCGTTTCGGTAAAATGATATTTAGCATTTTGCAAGTTTCTAGAGGCCACGAAAGTTGTTAGCTGCTTCTGTCTGACATTTTACCCTGTGTGGTATCAGTTATTTTTGTAGTAATCATTGGTTGTATACGGTAAGAAAGGTCATTTTCTTAAAACAATAAGAGCTTGACAGCTGCACGTGTGAGAAACCATGGTACAGCCATGATTTGTTTCGTGCAGAAATGTAACTGGCTTTGCTGTAACATTGGTTGTCAGGTAAATTTAAAGATGCAATTTTATCATTATAATAAATATCACGGCCAAAGCAAACGATACAACTGACATCTTGCAAACGTTTCGATAACTACTGTTATCATCCTCAGTGCATAGCAAATTTATCATGTTGGAAAGTTGCATTTGCAGGCAAATCTCTGCGAATTGTTTGCCAAAAACAAAAAGCAGAACTACTGTGGAAACACAGTTTTAATTTAGGATTGGCAGTTTTGCAAAAGACTGTCTTCAACCATTAGTAAACAGGATTCAAATCAAAACGTTGCAGAAGTATTGATTCAGTTACATATTGGCCAATAACTCAAAACGTAGGGCTTGTGTAGAAATAAAAAATAAGCTATACCAGGGTGGTCCAGCTACAGGCCCGTGGGCTCCATGTAGTCCGCGGACCGAATTTCTAAGGCCTGCGAGCTTTGTTGGTAATGTTTTGTATATGTGTTGCAACAGGTAATTCTAATTAGAGTAAGCGCAACGAAAATGTGCAATACTAACGACGTTAACCTAGACCGTACAGAGCCTTTGGAATATAGTCAGCAAAGATAGATTTCCCAAACTGAAAGATTTCTCAAGAAAAATATGTTTGGAAATATATACGTGTGACAATACATTTTCTACGATAGAGCACGTAAAATGTAAACACAGAAATGGAATGGCAGGCGGAACACTGGACGATAGTCTCCGACTTGCTACCACTAACACTAATATTGATAAACGAACGATAGTGCCAGAAAAGTCTCGATCACAGGCATCCCAATGATAGAGATTTATAAATTGCTGTTTGCTATTGTGTAATGAATTCATGACGCACTCTCTTATCTTATTTTTTTTAGTTTTAGATCTTGCGAACCCTTGTAGCAGACACATAATAATGGTCTGTACATGTTAAACGTTGATCTGATAAAAAGAAACAAAGTCCAAGCACCCAGCTGCAGGAACTAGAGCTGCTGACTCCCAGTCCAAAGGCTGTGATCAGTCAAGCATGAAAAACGTGACACATAAGCATTGCTTTGAACAGTCCGACAAAAGATGAGAAACATTCAAACAATGACGTTATAAAAAAATCCCAAGAACGGACTGTGAATGGATTATGTTAACAAATGATTGATATGAAAAACCGACGAACATAAGATAAATGATGTTATGGCCAAAGCTGAAGAGGCCATGAAAAAATGATGTCATGGAAAAGTACTGGAAATCAGCCAAAAATGATGTCATTAAAAATCATGAAGCAAAGAACTGTCAATAACATGATGAAATGACTAATTAATCAATAAAAGATTAATTAGCCAAGAAATGACTACTTAGGGATTTTCCTAAAGATCTGGGTATAAAAAGGCCGATTTTGGCAAACCAGGGCAGTTCACTCTTCGACTCTGAATTGAGAACTCCTTCCTTGGTCTACGCCATGAAAGTGGTTTAGCCACTGAAGTAAATTTGAGGCTCTGCCTCATAGTATTCTGAGGCTCGGAAGGAATGCTGCGAGTGCTGTTACAAGTACTGTGGGTTACACAACTGCTTCGTCAACATATTGAGTCCTCAGACTAAAAGCAATGTCAATGACTTGTCTTTTGGTCAACACTAGTGGCTTTGTCCGCATAAAGTTCTGCCGCTCAGAACCATAATTTTGCTTGTCCAAATTGACCTCTGCCACACTATTTGGCTTTGTCAAAGACAATCTTTGTTGTCTTGTGTGACAAATTGGCACTGGTCCGAGAGTATCTCTACCACCCTGTGTAACAAATTTGGAGACATCAAAAACAATGTTTGATAGACACTCAGAAACATGTTTCGAATTATGGCCATTCTGGCTTAAATGGAATTGCCATTCGACTAACTTTGAATAGCATTTTGAGTTGGGAAATTGCTATCATCACAAAACTAACTACGTGACAACATTTGCGGAAATTAAACCTAACAACCCTCCTTAGGTTCTAAGAAACCCATGTCACGACTAACAGTGTACATAACGTGTTCACCAGGCACGGCACTTCCTTTTTGAATGTTGCAAACCTAACGAACAGGTTCAGAGTTGAATAGTTAGTTGAAGAAAAACTTAAGGACTGTAAGATTGGTTACCAATTGAAATACTTGTGTCTGTGACTCTGTTTCGAGAAAGTTCGGATTGTTTCATGCTCCACATGAAATGGTAAGTTCTTGACACTTTATAGCGTGCATATCTCATGAAATAAAAGAACATTCTGTTAGTCGGCTTTATTGAGAATTCTTAGCTAGGCATTCAGAAACTTTAGGGAGATCAGGGGAGATTCAACTCGTGAATATCGTCCTTGTTACATCTAAGAACGAACCCATGCAGCGAATTTACGGATGTAACTAAATGCGGCTATCTAGGTTCTAAATGGCCTAGAAACCCGTGATACCCTGTTGTTTTTTACATCATCATTTCGACGTGGCCGGTAAGTTGTTACGTTTTTGGAAAATAGTCCGCTGGTTCAAAAGCAATTGGACCAGGCTGGCTGGGCTATACATTTAGCCTCATTTCTTGTAATGTCACGACAATGGTGACCAACCAATCCATAAGATGTTTAATCCGTGACTCCATCACTTTGCGACTTTGTGCCTGTGCTGAATGCATGGGTTCGCAAGTCATTTGATTTGCCTGAGTTTAACCAAACCCACAATGCATCAATGTTTACATCCAAGTGCGAAACATTTGCTTTACAAATGCGTATCACATAGTTTAGCTGGACATTCTTTTCGTGTTAATGCCGGTTAACTTGGTATTTTTTGCCAATTCACCGTTGTGCAGTTTGATTTCTGTTTAAACTCAAATATATTTTTGTGTCATTATGCAAATATAACTCTTAGAATGGAACTTCTGACATTAATTTCATCTATTAAAATTTGACGTTAAACCTTTTAAAATTTGGTGTAAAAAGGATAAGCAAAGCGTGATTAGCGTTGCTTTCAAAACACCTCTAAAAAACAAGATTGGGTATCTTTATTTACAAAACTTCACTTCTGCATCGACCGGAAAAATATATTGGTTTCACACCAAGCTGTCCCACCAACACTTTGCAACAAAATTGCGCCCATGTATGCACATATAAGTGAAACATAGACTGCAGAAACGCCAAAGAATGCATTTAGCTTTGTGAGTCGATTGCTGTAGGCTAGCAATCGCCTTCAGCAATGCAGGCTTTGCGTTGGAGTCTAATGGTCAAGCAAAAAATCAAAACTATTTTTCATAAAGTTTAATGCACGTGTAAATTGAAATAGGCCCGCAACCAGGGTGGGGGCAAATCGGGCAATCAAAGCCTCCCACGTAATTTTCGTACATCAGTTTAGATTTTCAAAAAATGTTATGTTGATCTATGTCTCATGTGTTGTAGCTGAGGTCTATGTTTCCGCGTGGTTCAGTTCCAGTAAGTACTTTCCACGATGGGTGTAAGCAAGGAATGGATCAGCAAATTTTTAATAGCAAATTGCTTTCACGTAAAATTACGCAACCTTAGTCCTTGTGGCAGTTTTGTGTAGAACGTAGTTTATGTAGCCTGCGCAAAAAGAATGATTATTTAGATATTCGAGAAAAAATTGGCCAACAACCGTTTTCCATTCCAGCTTTTGAATGTGCAGCCTAAGTGTTGAATACTTTAAGCTTCAAAGGTGGGCAATGCGCATTAAGGGGCCGGCACCAGTTGTAAAAACTAACCCTCGAAACATCATCAATTCAAAGCTCTCGTGTTACTGTAATAGCTTTCGAAGAATCAATAAACTGAGCTCTGCTTTCATCTTTTTGCAATGATTAAAATTTGCACCTATCTGTATTCAAGTAACCAGTCCTCACAACGGTGACAAGCAGGCGAATCAATTTACCAAACTATTTTTATATCACATCAGTGTCACGTATCACTATGCACGTCCTCAACCCTGAAATCTTATTGATACAGAATCTCCAATATAATAAATTTTTTTCATTCCTATTTGAAAGTAAGTTTCTTTATCAGTAGCCTACATTCAATGCACATGTGTACTTTTTCGTATTATCTGAAAAACTGAAAAACGTTTCCATGAAAATATGCAAAATACACTAAAAACCATACATAATTTATTTAGGCTAAGTTTTGTGTTTAACCCTTGCAGTCCCGCGAAAGCCCCAAATCTTGCAGATCTTTGCAATCCTATAAGTCGCCAGACGATTGAGCTAGAGAGCTATCCAAAACCTTCCACGGATTCAGCAAGCCTTGAAGTCAAAATCGAAAAAAAAACGTTTTTCGTTTTAGGTGGGGGGTTTCTGGAGGTGGCGTCACGAAGAGGGCATGTTTTGGAAATTTTGGCTACCTTGGCCGGCCCTGGGCCCCAACCCATTGATCCACTCTTTTGGCTCAAAGTTTATTTAAAACTAGATAAAAAACAGCATCTATAGAGCCCTGGATTGACTTTCTAGCATACCTGTAGCCAAAATTATGGGTCAAAAACCCAGTTTTTGGCCTAATTCAAAACTTTTCAGAAAAGGAATAATTTGCCCTTTCAGAGCAAATTTTGGCCAGCCATAACTCGGCAGCAGATTGAGCTAGAAAGTTGTTCAAACCCCTTAATGACTAGTGGCGTTGTGTAGTTTATAATTAAAAAAAAATTTTTAGTTTGGTTGGGGGACTTTGGGCCAATGGGATCATGACAGGGGCATGTTTTTTTATTAATTATATTACGTCATCATCCGATCCCACGCGCCAATATCTTGGCTTGCAGTATTTTTGGATTCTAGAGTAGAATACACGTTTTTAGAGCCCTTGATTGAGTTTCTAGCGTTTCTGGTTCAAAAGTTAGGCCAAAAAACAGCTTATTGGTAAGGGGCTTTTCTCAGTACTTTTGGGGGATTTCCCAAATTAATTTTACGTTTTTCTGGCCCTAATCTTGGAATCAGGAATGCTAAAAACCTGCTCGGACCCTTCAAAGTCCCGAATAGTAACCAAAAACAGCTAAACTAAAAAAAATTGAATGCCATTTAAATGGCTCCTGCGGGTCTTAAAGGGAGGTCGGGCAAAAATGCTAAAGTCAGCAAAAAATAACATAAACATCCTATCATTATATAAGCCTTAAAAAAACCCACACATCCTAAACTGAAACTTTTTTTAATTGCAAACTACATACCTTCACGAGTCTTTAAAGAGTTTGAACAGCTACAGTTCTCTAGCTCAATCTGACGGCGAGTAATTGCCTGCGGTGAAATGCCCCCAAGAGTGACTTTTGAGGGAGCACAATTTTGGTCAATTTTTGTTTTTTGAGCCATCATTTTCGCTCCCGGTATGCTAGAAAGTCAATCAAAGGCTCTGTAGACGCGGATTTTGACCTAGTTTTCAACTAATCTTTGAGTCCAAAAAATGGCCCATTGGGCACGGCGCCCAGGGCCAGGCAAAGATGGCCAAAATAACACAAAAACACTTCTACTTGTGTCGTTCCCCCCAGAAAAATTCAAACCCAAAACGAAAATTTTTTATTCGATTTTGACTATACGACTTGCTGAATCTGCGGAGGGTTTGAACAGCTCTCTAGCTCAATCGCCTGGCGAGTTATAGGATTGCAAAGCTCTGCAAGAAAAGTGGTGTGCGCGGGACTGAAAGGTTTCACTGAAAGGGTTCAACGATTAAGAAACTTTGACCCGCCTGTTTCGTTCGACCCGCTCAGTTTATCACAATTGGATTGTATTCACTCATGGTTTTATTCTTGTAACTTTAAGCACTGCGATATTCATCATAACAGGGGTTTATACCAGTAATCATAGGTTAACGCACATAACATAAGTTGCTGCGAACAACATGGGTTAACAACAGGTGTTAAACACGTATTCAATTCTTTTCATGGAGGAAGAGAGTAAGCTTCGCTATTACGATGGCCTGAAACAGTCTGCCTGAAAATTGGTTATAACCTGGGTTTGTCCAGGGCCAAACCGTTCTGAGATGTTTGTTGGCTACAAGCGTATCCTGATTCACGAATTTGCCAGACCCCACTCGTTCGTCAACTGTTTCTATTTAGTGTTGATCTAACCTATCAGACTACCTGTAGGTTAGATGCTACTCCGAAAGTGCCCAGAGGAAGACTGATTCAAGTGTGGCAATTCCGTTTCTGAGGTCAACACGATGTATCATACATAGATCAGGTGACTACCCCTCGAGTCGTACACGGTGCAATAGCGACACTAGTGATCACGTACGTTCTGCGCTCTTACAGCAAATCCGAATAGGAGTCGTGCATCAATGTTTATAAGTTTTAACAGTTTAGATCGGGAACATTGTCGAAAACTTCGTATGGGATATTATTACAAATGATTTCTATAATACTGCGGGTTATTCTCTTCCTGGGTGTGACTTACAATACATGTGGAGTATAAGTACACAATATAATGTCGTTATAAAACAAGTGTCCTGGATTGTTACATTGTTCCAACTTCGTACTCCTGGAATTCACTTCCTTCGCTGATGCGACTTTTAATCTTCGAATGTTTCTTCTTTATCTTTGTCATTCGATGAGATTATGGATAAACTACCGGATTACTTTCTAAACTTGCTTTTGAATTCTTTCTTTATTTATGTTTGTAGAGTCACGAGGCGTTTCATGTTGAGGATGCAAGGCGAACTCAACACGTTCCCCCCGAAAACCCCCACCGAAAACGAAAAAAATTTTTTTTCGATTTCGACTACAAGACTTGCTGAATCTGTAGAGGGCTTGAACAGCTCTCTAGCTCAATCGCCCGGCGGGTTATAGGATTGCAAAGCTCTGGATGAAACGTGGTTTTCGCGGGACTGAAAGGGTTAAGCAAAACCAACCATTTTTGACAATGGTAAATATCTGAATTTTCTCTTTAATAACATGCTTCTTACTGTTGATGCTACTTCTGGTGCTGCATGGTGTTGCTGATGTCTTTGTAGGAAAATCACAAAAAAAGTTTCATCCATAACAATCGTGTTAAGAAAATATCAAGCGAGCCAGATGCCGTCATCAAAAGAGCCACATCTGGCTCGCGAGCTATAGGTTCCCAATACCTGCTTTGTTGTGCGGATAAATGCATAACTGAAGGATGATGATGATATTCAGAGACAAGTGAAATCACTTCTGTGCAGCAAACAATCACAGAGGCACTTTTGATCAGTGTTCTCCTGCAGTAAAAGCACTCTATTTCGTGCCTATTGCATGCCAATGCATGCTTGCCAATTGTAGAGCAAATATACAAAGACCAATATAAGTGCTTACGTGCTGTGTATAACAGTGCCTACCCAAATATGCATTAACGTACTTACCCAGAAATGTGTTTGCCCACACCAGGTTAGCCATTGTGTCAGGACCTTTGATGCCCTGCTCAGAAACAATTTGTATCGATTTTTTTATATGATGCGCATCTTCATCCACCTTTTTTGTTTGTTTGCTTCAAATGTCTGATGCTTTTTGCAATTCTTCATTTTTCCTCAATTATTCAACGCTCTTGTATGATGGAGACCAAATGTAGTAGTTGTTGGTGATTGTTTTGGTTTTCGTATCTTATAAGTATTGCTTCTGTGTATGAATGCGCAATGTATGCAAAATGAATGCGCAATGTATACAACCCAAGCATACAAAAAGTAAGAAACTCTGTTAAAGTGTTTTGCTCCTCTCAATGTTGGTCATGTGCGAACACCAATTCTGTAATGCGCTACTGTAAGCCTGTGACTAACCATTTTTATGCTCTTGTGAATGACAATACAGTTGTGGTGATGATAAAGTGTTTTGCTCTTCTCCATGTTGATCATGTGCCAAACAGATTCTGTAATGGACTGCTGTGTGGCTAACCATTTTTCGTTGTTTTGTGTCTACAATCGCGTCTGTATGAACCACCCACCGGACCACGAGTCTGCAATAAACTATGATTAAAAATACATCGTTTTACACGGGCGGATCAGGACTGGATCGGACTGAGGATTTTCAAAAATTTTGCAAATTAGAACTGGATCGGATACAATTTTTTTCGAATTAGGATTGGACTGGGACTGAAAATTTTAACAGTCCGCTCATCTCTACTTTCTGTCCACAGCACGTCCGCTGGTTGTATTGATTAATATATGTTTTGAAATTTTTGTGCTAAAATTAAATGTCCTGCAGTTCACACGAATCGGTAAACTGGGTTCATGGTTGGTGTTCAGCGCATAGGTGAACACGGTTGAACTGTTCATGAATTAAGGACGGCCTCAAAACAAGTTCTGTCAGCGCATTTTCATGGTTTTTGTAATTTCTTCTAAGAAAGATGGAGGTTGTTTCCAGCGTAAGGTAAGTTCAGTTAATTTAGTTTAAATCAGGCATTGAGTTACTCGACTGTGTCTTGTGGTGTGCCGTCAGTCTTTTGTTTTTGTATTCATATTCAGCTGCCCATGCTGCAGCGATATGCTGTTGTGACCAATGTACTGTAGGCTTAATTTTCCTGATGGGTTTTGCTGGAATTTGCTAGTAGATTGAAATCAAATACTGATAACTGTGAAAACATTCCAAGAAAAAGATGTTCCAATTGTTTTTTGCAGTGAGTGAGTATCATGGATAATGCATTTTTGTCACCCATAATTAAGTCACTCGTCATCAGATCAAGACACATGGTAACTGGTTGCTATGTGTTTCTGATAGTTAACTTTTAGATTCTAGATGGTGGTTACGAATATGCCTAGCATGGTGCGGTTTGTATAAAGCGCTGAGTTTGTCTATGAAGCGGCACTGACATGGTAGCATTGCATAGCAGCCATTCGTTTAGTTTAGCTGCTGTGCCAATGGTTTTCGGTTCAGCTCTCACCTTGGTGAATTTTGTTTTGGTAATAGGGGTTGCATGTTTCAAATTATTTTAGGAAGTGACTACAGATACGCCTGGCCTGACGCAATTCAAATGAAAGGGCCAGTTTGTCATTTAAACGGCGTGGGTTTCGTGGTGTAATGGTGAAGCATCACGGCTGCTATGCCAATGGTTTTCGGTTCAACTCTCACATTGCCAACTTTATTTTTTTTGTTTAATTTTTTTCAGGGTTACATTTTACGTTTATGGGTTAGTGTTAACATTAGATTAGGCTAAGGTTAAGGTTAGCTTAGCATTAGGTTAGGACAGGTTAGCCTAGCATTGGGGTTAGGGTTAGGTAAGTCTGAGCTTAGGGTTAGGTTAGCATTAGGTTAAGGTTAGGTTAGGGCTACAGTTAAGGTTAGGGTTAGGTTTAGGGTTTATCTTATAAGTTTACTTCGTTTCTACCAAGCCTACTGCACTGACTCCCGTCGTGCATTACTGTTACGTCACAGGTGGATGCACTGCCGTAGATACATGATGAATGGCAGCAGGGTCATTCCGTGTCAGGTGATCAAGAGCTATATATCTGATCGTGAGCAAAATCAATGAAATTTCATAAGCAGAGAGATCTCATCATTCTGATTTCAAAACATTTTGAATATTTTTAATCGGACCAGTATTCGCAAAGTTATGGCTGGTTGAAATTTGCAGTGTTCCCATTTAATTTTTGCGTATATTTTGTGCTCTGACATAAAAACCCTTGTATCTTCTTTATCTGTGACTATTTTTAGCTGGAAATTTGTGAGAATGTGTTAGAAGGTGTGTTGATTAAAAATCAATCATTGGCACTTTTCTTGTGACCTTTGAACTTACGTAAATCAAGGTCAAATTAGACATAATTTTTGTGTGCACTCATGTATGACCATATTTCAATTGCTTATAACTCGAAAAGGTCAACTGGTATGAAGTTGATTCTTGTTTTATTTGAAAGCTACAGAGTAGAAGATTTTTTTGGTTTCAGAAAACCTTTGCTTATTTACCTATTTGATATGCTTTTTATTATTTTAAGTAGCTAAGGGGATTTTGACTCATAATTAATATAAGCGTTAGAGCAAGCTGCAATAATAATTTCTATCCTCAAACTTTTATTAATTTGTTTGAAATGATACACGTTTCTGATAATATGTTGAAGATGAAACAGTTTTCAGAAGTTTGATCATACTAATTCCATGTATAATAAACGGACAAAATTTGTATTTTATGAGCGTTGTTAGTAAGTTTTTAATTTTTTCTGAAGTGGTGTCCTATCTATCAAATTCTTCCCAAAATGTAAAAAATAAAATGTCATATAAAATCACAACTGCCAAATGCTAACGAACAAGATCATGCCTTCAAAAAATTAAGAGATTAACACTTTCAGAACCGGTCTACGATATATTTGTACTTCGATTTCGGCCTAAAAAACAGCAGTTTTCAGTCGCCTTACCAACGCCCTAGCTCCTCCGCCGATTGCACTAGAGAGCTGTTCAAGGGCTCAAACGAATCGGCCAGTCTGGTAGATTGCACTCGAAAAAATTTTTTTGGTCGGGGGGTACGGATTTTTTGTGACTGACGTCATACCTGAAGTAGTTTTGGAGTTGTTTTGGGTCATGTTGCCTGGCCTAGGGCCTAACCGCTAGGCCAAAGTGTTTCGCTGAAGTTTTTATAGGAAACTAGACTCGAGTCGAGTCTTTTGAGCCTTTGATCGACTTTCTAGGATTTCTGGTTCAAAAGTTATGATCTAAAATAAACAAATTTATTAATTATCTAATTAGCTAATTAGTCAAATATTTTTACTAACTTACATCATAATTTTTGAACCCGAAATCCCATCAGGTCATCCAAAGTATCAAAAGACTCGTATTGTAGCCTAGTTTCCAGTAAAAACTTTAGCAAAATACTACCACCTAACGGTTAGCGCCCAGGGCCAGGCAAAGTGGGCCAAGGTGGCCTAAAAGTCCTCCACTTATGACGTCACTCACAAACAACCCGCACACCCAAGGAAAAAATATTTTTTCGAGTGCAGACTAGAAGACTTGCCGCGTCTTTTAACGCTTTGACCAGGTCCATAACCCAAACAGGAGCGGATATACTCCCACGCAAAGTCACGTGCGTTTAGGTGTTTTTTTCTGAAAATCCCCGAAAGCAGGCGGACGCCAAAGAGTAAAAAAAGTAAATTAACAATAATAACAAAGCCACCGCAGCGACCATACATCAACCGAATCAGTCGCAATAATTTATTTGCACAAGGAAACTAGTTTCCTTGAAGCTTGCTCATCTATAAAAATGGCATTGGAGACAGCTGTTGTATAACTGCATAGCTTTTGATATCATGTTAACACTTTTGATCCCAGGTGGTTTCCCTGCAGCAATATCCATGGGTACCGAGCAGTTTTGGTGGGAAATTCAAATGCCGTCTGCAGAAAGCAGATAATGCTAAGCATTTTCCAGGTTTAGGCTAAAACAGCAAACCTAGCAAACGTTTTGTTGCTTTTACACTAATTAATTGCCAACATATCAAATCAATTTCAAAACATTTTGGGCGACATACCACTGCAACAAGCCTGGGCCTACCAGAGCCACTTTTTTACAAAAGTTTCATTTTTTTGAGACAATAAAAGCTGCTATGCACTGGCATCAAGCAATAAAACTTTATCAACATGCCTAAATATGCATACAGAAACGTTTCTTAGTGCATTCTTACATGTTTTCCTACATTTGGCAGCATATCAAAGCACTTCCATCACCCAAATTACAGTCCTGGTCCAGTGGACATGGTCTCACCTAGGTGGACGAACTCAAAAGTACCATGCTTTTAAACAGCCTCTGAGCTACAAAGTGTTGGGATTCTCATTCCAAAACCTCATATTACATAAACTCAGCTGATGACCATAGACCACATTTTTAGACTACATAACACTGCGAAATTTGGATAAAAACGTAAATGTACTTTTCTGAAAACTTTTGGGATAGTAAAGACGTATATTTACGTCAGCTGGGAACAGTTAAACAAACTCAAACCATGCATATATATGTCGGCTGGTAGGGAAAGTGTTGTCACTGCCGTGTTGGCAGTAACCCTCCTCACTTACTCAGAAAATATAAAACTTTTTGGTGTTGAACTTGCACCTAAGAGTTGTCGAGCCGTGCACGAGCGCAGAATTACTCGACGCAACGAAACAAACAAAGAATCGTGCACGGCTACTTCTGGCAGCTCCTCAGTGCAGATTAGCCTTTACTCTGGAGCTGTTCAAATGCTCAAAAGACTCAGCAATTCTTGTAGTTTGCAATGAAAAAAATTGTTTGGTTTTGGGTTTTGGATTTTTTGTAAGTGATGTCATAAGTAGAGTACTTTTAGGCCACTTTGGGCCACTTCATTTGGCCTTGGGCTCAAACTGCTAGATGATAGTATTTTGTTGAAATCTTTATTGGATCTGAGTCTTTTGATACTTTGAATGACCTGCTAGGGTTTTGGGTTCAAAAGTTATGATCTAAAGTAAACAAAATAATTGATTAATCGCATAATTAGACAATAAATTAATTTGTTTATTTTAGATAATAAATTTTGAACCAGAAATGCTAGGAAGTTGATCAAAAATTCAAAAGACTTGGATTCTAGCCTAGTTTCCAATGAAAACTTCAGCGAAATACTTCGGTCTAGCAGTTGGGCCCTAGGCCAGGTAGGATGATCCAAAATCGCCAAAAACCTACCTCACTTATGATGTCACTCACAAAAAACCAAACATTTTTTCATTGCAGACTAGAAGACTTGCCGAATATTTTGAGGGTTTGAACAGCTCTCTAGCATAATCGGTGGAGGAGCTATGTAGATGGTAACTGAAAACTGCTGGTTTTAGGCTGATTTCAAAGTAGAGATGTACTGTACCCTGGCAGTCAAGGTGTTAACATAAAAATCAAACTCTTATAATCTTCATTCTTTTCTACATGTTAAAAAAACTTGATACCATTTGAAAATTTTTGTTGAAGAAACTTCATACATTGTTTTCTCTCTGTCCTACTTTTATAAATTTTTACAAATTTGGTTGCAATTTTAATAAATTTAGATCATGTTTAATTCTGTATGTTTGTATCAGCCTATTTGAAAAAGTTTTTTTTTTTACTTTTCATGTTTTTGAATATGCTTCAGATATATATGATGCAGTTTAAACAAAAGCGAATACATTGAGGTGGATTTCTCAACTGTTTCGAAAAAACGCATGCACTTGGAGAAGCTCATGCTAAGAAACGAAACTATCAATAACATGATTGCAGAGCATACTAAAGTGAAAGTAAAAAGGCTTCATGAGGAAATACAAGTCTTAAAATTGAGTTCATGACCACGGGTGACAATAAATATAGGTTATAAGCTTTAATAGAAATAAATGAAAAGATAGAGACACTTAGCGTTGGCTAAAACTGCTTCTATCTGTTAAATTGTGAGAATTTCATCAACTACGATTAAATGTTGCACAAAACATGCAAAATTTCAGTCATAAACACATACCAATTTTTTTTGCACATGTCATGAACTGATCATTGTCAATTAACATTTTCAGTATGTAAATCAAAGTTTTTGCAGACCAATTTCAAATAAGAGTATGACAGCTTAAGTTCATTAAAATTGAAGTGCTCTACATTTTCTTTTTTCAAAGGATTCTACATAAGAGCTAAAATGCCTTGTGCTCTTCTGCACTGCTTTGTTTTCGTCTTGTGTTATATTAAATTCTCACATGGTGTTGACATTTTTCAACAGGCAAATGCCTATAATTAGTTACTCAAAGGAAATGTATTTCATAAAGCAAGTTCCTCCAGCTAATTTTATAATTAAAATGTTTTGACTGACTTGGTCATATGTGAGGCCATCAACAATGTTCTTAACACCTTCGGTGTGGATTGACATATACAGTCAACAGTATATATATTGGTCATTCGCTCAAATGTCTGTGCTGGGTGCAGAATGACATATATCTGTCATTCACCTTATGACTTGTGTATTGGTGCGAATAGCAATGCCATAACCTTTTTATACTTTTTTTTGGAACAAAACTTTCCACAATATGTTTATAACAATTTTATTCTACATTTTTGTTAAAAAAAATATTACTGATAGAGGTATGCTTTTCTTTCATACTGGTGTAAATCTTATGAAAACTTTTAGAAGAACTATGTGAAATTACAGAAATAAATCTAGCTTAATGATAAACATGACATAAAAGAAATGCAGTGAATATGCTGTTACCTCTACATTAAAATTTTATTATGATTTTAATAGAGTGTGAAGATACTGAGCAAGTAATAGTTTTCTAAAATCATTTTTGACATAAACAACACTAGTTGTTCCTGCACAGTCTCAATAAACAAAAGATTGCCTATGATAATTTTTGGTATTGTTGAAAAGGTTTTAAGCCAACTTGAGACTTTGTATGATCTGTGACATAGAAATGTTCTGGTGAGTGTAGTGTTGCCATTGCCATCAGAAAGCCCAAGTGGCATGTGCGCAAAGCTTTACACTGTTGCAGCAAGCAACAATAGATATCACCGTATGTGATTAAACTATTATTACTTGTTTGCGTCACTTACATACTGGTGCTTTTCATGATGCACATCACACAATTCAACAACACACCTACTAAGTGTTTGCAACAGTAGCATATCCTTATAATTATATCGCAAACCTGATAAAAACAGGTTGTGATATAGGTCTGTTTGATAGATTGTACCAAGAAATGTTACATCCAAAAAGATGCACCATGGTTCCTCTTCCTTTGTAACTGATATGTTCATGCAAAACAGTGATGGTGATAACAGATTAAAATCGGCGCAAACATGGAATATTTGACTATCATAAAGATTGTACAATATGTTTTGCAAAAGTTGTTTAGTTTTCCATAATTTTGATTTTAGACATGTTTTCCCAATTTACCAGTTTACAAACCTATATACAGCTACTGAAACATTTGTTGAAACCTGCAGCCATTGTTAGGTTTATGAAATTCTTTGAACTCCGACTATACACCGCTACAAAAACGTCTATTTGTGACTGAAGAACACTGAATAAAGTATGTAACCCTAAGCCTACAACCCTAAACCTGAAACCCTGAGCCTAAAACCCTAAACATGAAAACCTGTGGATTATGTGGATCACGAGTTGGAGAGTAATTAAGAATGTCTGTTGATCTGTCTAGTGATAATGTGTCTAAGGGATCTAATGCCAGGGTGTTTAGTTGTCTGTGTGATTAACTGTCTGGTGATTAAATGTGATAAATTGTCGAATGATCAGTGATAAATTGTTGAATGATTATATGGTGTGTGATTAAATGTCTGTGCTCCTATTAATGTTACTATTAACTATTTAAATGCTTCATGTTCTCCACACCTTGCCAGTTTAACATTGATTTGTTTTATGTACATCTATATATTTACTTGCTTGTAGTAAACAATGTCATGACTGCCTAAGCTGTTTAACCATTCTGATATGTCATTGAAATATAGATCATATGAATATCAATGCTGAAGTATGGGTGACATAGTTGAAGTAAAAATTTCTGAATCTAAATTTTTCTGAGTGACTGCATTGTGATACATGTGAAATCAATTTCTACAAAAATGTTATTTCATTGCTGAGAAGTCTGTTTTACATATATAGTACAGCTTGTATGAGAACAGTTATATATGTTTGATTGGGTTTTATGCATCTATTTCTTTTCTTTGTGCAATAGGTCTGCTGAACCTCAAAAAGTGTTAAGCCGCATTTCAACATTTTGTTCACAAGGTAACTTCCTGGAATGTCTTCATTTCTTGGATCAGGTTAGTATGTCACTAAAATGTGATCTAAATGTTTAATAAATAGTTGTTAAGTTTGTTACAAGTGACATGGCCATTCATTACTCTGTGGCAAAAACATCAAATAATTACTTAGCAAGTAACATGTAGCATTTAATTTACAATTTTATAAATTGTATACTTTAGCATTTAATTTTATAAGCATGATGTTTTTCAAAATAAGAAAAATATATTTTCAATGTTAACATCAGTTGTTAAATCATTGTTAGTCAGAAGACTGATATTATAGATGCAAAGTAACTTCTCCCATCACAGAACTTTGTAAACGTGTTGGGCTTCCTATGTTTTGTTATTATTTAAATTTCTTTTATGAGATGTTTGGTTTTTAATTGAAAAAGCTTGTAAAATAGCTTTTTTCAAAATTTGCATTGTTTGATGCAGATATTCTTGAGGATGAATAGTCACTGAGTTATCCAAACTTCAAACAAAAATTAGTTGCAGTTTTTCCTGTTCAGTTTATCCAATTTTTTTTTTCCAGGAATTGTCAGTTTTTGGATATCCCAAAGTTTGTTGTGAAGGTCATGTTGATCAAGTCACACTTGTCAACATAACACATGATCTTGTCCACACGTACAGACACTCTCTGCAAAAATGTTCAGATACACATGATTTTTTAAAAAATGCTGAAAGTGAAACTGCAAGGTTGCAGCATTTGCTGTCATATTCTAAGGTATGTTTCATTTCTCATACAAGCATATGATAGAGGTGCTGTATTACCAAAATCTTGCTTAAGTCAGTTGACCTGTACAGGTTTTAGGTATTGGAACCTGAGCTGTTAAATTGTCTTGGAGTTAAGCAGTTGCAGGTAGCAAAGCTTGCGAGTCAAATGTGGAGACCTGTTTTTTTTGTTTGGTAGTTCTGCATTGTCAGCTAGCCCATATGTTATTTGTCCTATTCTTAAACACTTTTTAGTATGAGCTTCATAATGCAAATCTGTATTGTTTCAATACAAAGAAAATACTCACTAAAACCTTTTTTAAGATCTACATCCTATGCACTTGCTAGCATACGTAGAGGTCGTTGGGCCAAGACTAACCAAAACTTTTTTATTTGCTGTGAATTGTGTAGCAGGTGTAAGTTGGCCTGGTTCGAAGGTTTAACATAATAGAAACTAATCACTTCTATTGATTTTCTTTTGAACTAAGTTTAGGCAGTGGGGTTGGTAATGATGGCAATGCCTTTAGACCACAGGTGACGAACCTATTTGCTATTGCAGGCCACTTTGTCAGTTACCGTTGAGCAAACGGGCCGCACAACTTTGAGTCATACTGTGAAACCTGTTAAAAACGAAAAAATTTTCACCAATCACAAAGATTATAAGCGGGTCAAAGAAAGTTCAAGACTGCTGGTCTCGCCTGAATGCTTCGCGGGCCGCACGAAATTCTTTTGCGTGCCGCATGTTTGTCACCTGCTTTAGACCAAAACCTATCTTACAGCGGTAGGATTCCATTACCAAGGTGTAATTATAAGTTATGTCTTATTACTCAATATGTTAACCAGACACGGGCAAACTATGGCTTGTAGAGCTTCTTGCTTTCTTATCTGCTCTGGTGAACTTGTCCAAATTATATTAATAGAGTTATTCACTTTTTACATCTCATATTAGTTTGCAATTGCACAAACAATCCTTCCATCTGCATCTAATCCAGCCTGCTGTCAAATTTTCGAATCCAACATCCCCACGAGTGAAAATTTAGCCCACTCCTGCTGTAGACAAAAGACTTCACTGTTAACAGGTTGATGAATGCATTTGAAGTATAATTTTAAATACCTGGGTTTGTGAAAGTAAGAAGGCCATGATGTCAATGAGACTTGGTTGAAAAAATTTTAAACCTTGGTCAATCTCATTTCGTTAGCAGTAAAAAGCTTTTGCATTTTTCCTATGATCAGAATTGACACTTTAGTGAAAGCAGTGCCTAGTCTTGTCCGGACTTAAAATCCTTCTGATGTAGGCGGTGTTTTAAAATTGAAAATAATCACACCAGACGTTTCATTTATATGCCAGTGAACAGTGAATAAAAACTGTTTGCACTACTGTTTGGTGATCTTACATAAGGTAAGCTCATTTAACAATGGAATGTTACGTGATTGTAAGATCTGCAAAAAAAATTGCATTTGTGCCTTGAAATCGGTTCATATTTATCCAAAGTAGACATGCTAATTGAGGTCAAACCGTTTCAACAGGAAGCGAAAGTAATTTGTGTTATGTCCTTGGTGTGCCGATCAATTTCCATTTTGACCCTCGTTTCGATTTTTCACGTAGGTTTTAACAAAGAGTTTCGTTGTGCGCGATACTTTGCGAAATTGCGAAAGGACTGAAACGTTGTGAAAAATATTTGCTGAGCATCTGGCGAGTTAATATTCCGGTGCTCATCATAATTTAATGAACATAGAATTTGAGGTAATTCTTGAAAAACAAGAGTACTTCAATTAGCTTCAGTTTTTGACAGTTTCTTGAGAGACACCGTAAAATATTCATTGACCGTTATTACAAAAAAACATGAACTGCGATGAAGCGTAAGCAGAGCTGTGAGTGTGCCGCAGTGGTTATTATTAAAGGTTGATAAATAATAAATTATTTCTACCACAGGTTTTTGGTGTTGTCTAAATCAGTTGGCTTGCGAAATAGCCCAAGAAGCTCTGATTTTACAGGAGGATTTAGCCAGCAAAGCCCGAGAGCTAAAAACAAAATCCCTGGAGGAATCACATTTAAATCAAAGGGTTGAAACCCTGAAGAAAAAACTAAAGTCCGAACAAGAGAGGTGTCGTCGACTAACTGCTGATATGGTCAGCAGGGATACCCAGTTTAAACACGAGAAGAAAAAGACCAACCAGGAAATTGAAAAGCTTCAGGCTAAACTTCACCAGCTACTCCAAGTAAGGTTGTTTTGGAATTCGTGCTTAGTTCTGCAATAATACTTGCTACGCATTTCATCGCCGATTTCTGGCTAAAGTTTTTGCTCTCTGCACTTAAAATCTGAGTGGCAGGTTTGCAAGGGCAAGACCCTGGGGAAGCCCCCAATAACTGGGGAAACATGCCGCATACCCCGCCCTACGTGCAGCTCATCATCACTTCTGCAGGTCTCTGCACCTGTTGTCATTAGTTCCGCCTACGTGTATATGCAACGCTTATGTTCAAGCGTTTAGAATAGGAAGTCGTATTTAGATAGAGAACGGCAGTTGTGAAATGTCAGGAGTTTTGAACTGCAAAGTTGCCACTACATTCAAATGTACCTGAAACATTATATTTCCAATCGTCCTTTCGAGATGCACCGCATCTCCATTTTTCCTCAGTCAAGCCGTTTTTCGAAACTGCTCCTCACGGCCTGTCGCTGAAGTGGACTTGCCGCAAACCCCTAATTTTGTTTGCAGAAAGGCTGTTGTGTGAACCCTGACTGAGTTGAATCTGCCGTGGCTGTAAAATGTTCAGCGAAAGTGGAAATTCTCTAAAAATTTATATGTTCGGGAACCTTGATCGTTTCGCATTATTTTCCCGTTCTGTTAAATGTTTCATCCATTTTGTTGTCCTAGGACAAACGGCAAGAACGGATGGTCGGTATCGATATACTTAATTCTTTGCAAAGAACGGATGGTAAGCGAGGAAGGTGGAATACCGACAAATCGAAAAAAAAGTATGTTTTATTCGTACCGGAGAACATAAGGCTTTAACTGTGGCACCATTACGCCATAATCATCGTCTAAATTAAAAAGGAAGAGTTAGTTAAGCTTCAAATCCGCAACTACCAATGTGAAGTTTGTTTTCGAAATGTTGCCCAGATGACTGGTTCGACAAAGGTTCAAATGTTGTTTCTGTTCTTGCAGTAGCGAGCAAGACATGTACCGGTTGATCATCACCAACTACGAAGACACGCAGAAGCAGCTGCTCAAGGAAAACGCCGAAATGCGCGGCTATCTGAAACAAATGCAAAACGAACTGATAACTGCTCTCAATGAGAAACCGCCGACTACAGGTCATTGTGTTTGCCAGGTTCCAGTTGCTCGAAGTCAGTAATTTTCAACCTTTTTTGAGTCAGAGCACGTAGTTTGCAATGGAAATATCTTGTGCCACACCCCTAGCGAAACATGTTGCAAATGACACTCTGTATACAGTACATATGATCACAATGTAGTTTCTTAGTATATTGATACTTTCTCAGTGTGAAACGTGGGCAGTTGTGTAGATGAACTCAAAGCCGATATCCTGTCTGGAAGGCGTTTGCAACTCATTACGTGAAATGGAAAACTGTTCGTAAAAATATTTTGGTAAAGAAGAATATTAAGGCTAATTGAGTGAAATTGGATAATTCACCACGGCGCACTTGACAATTTCTTACGACATACTCATCTGCCGTGGCACAGTGTTTGAAAATTGCTGGAATAAACTCATGCATATACTGTAGTTCTGGCACAGGGAGCAACATGAAGTTGCTGTCAGAGCAGTTTTGATTAAAAGCGACTTTCGTGTAAGTGTTGCACCACAAGGTGTAAGCATTTTGTGATTAGCAACTTTGTTCCGTTGCCGAGATACTGGACGAAGATGTAGTTCCATTGCTACAACGGTAAATGAGCAACGATGGTTGGATTTCAAATCAGGAAAATGCAGATTTGTTGGTCAAACCATTCAGTAATTTTTTGGTTTAGTGTTCGTGGCTTTCCTCGTGTCTACGCAAGTTTAGCGAATGTTACTCTTTTGTTTTCTTTCACCTTATGGCTATTATTGTTTTCAAAACTTTTTTCTGATAAAGCGTATAAACATCGAATTTTGGTTTTAAGTTTCGAATACGTAGGTAGGGTAAATTCCTGTAACGCCTTGTCTTAAAGGGCTCATCAGTTAAAGCTGCCACATATTTCCAGCGCAACCTTACTCCTCACTCAAGGTTATGCTGTGCGTGCATTCTGAGCAACGTTTGCATCACAGAAGATTTCAGATTGGGTTTTGTTTGCTAATGACAGTCACAACTTGCAATCACAAAAGCCATTTGCCGCGCTGTGCCAGGTTTTTCAGTTTGATGTTTGCACAGCGATAGAGTGCTATCAATGCCTGTTGTGTTGTGATGTTCTTTACATCACGGGTTTGGGTGGAAACCCGACTTAAGCTGTCATGGTCATTGCGCGTCTGCTTTTGACGGGGCTTTTTCATTTAAATTATTTTCCTTTGGTATGGTATATGTTTGCTTCTACTTCTCTCTTGGTTGTTAAGGTTAATGATAAATGAAACTACTGTTTTGGAGATTTTTGATGCCTCTGTTCTGAACGAGATGATTAATGCGTTCTTTTTTTAGATAAAAGATGTGAGGGTACCTGTTAGATAAATACCTGAAGCTATGCAGCATGGTACCTTTCCAGTGAAAACACGTTACCACCCGATGCACGACTGTAGGATCAAATGGTTACTTGCAACTTGGAAGTACGAAACTCCAGTTCACGCTGTTCAGTTTTCCATCTGCAGTTTTCTGAGAAAGTTAATCCAACTGCGTTTCTAAAACCGTTGTGCAAGCAATTATCGGGCGGATAAAAATTAGTTTATTGGCTATCACCTTTTTTCATTAGGATTGAGTGACGATTTCAAATAACCACGAAAAATTGCGCTGAAGTCGTGGCGTTGTATTCTCCGTAATTTCAGGAGCGAACATCTGTTGAATAAAATCTTGCAAGAATTTTTCATCATGTCATAACTTTACGCTAGGTTAGGATAGTGAACTGCAAGTTTGCCACATAAACGAAAATGCGTGAAGTTAAAAATACCTGGCGAACCTCGGCAAAGGATCACGGCCCTTGCTTTAAATGCTATACTTTAATAAATTTCCACTCTCACTGGGTTGTCTCTTTGTGCTCTGCAGCGGTATTTAGTAATTTTCAATTGATTTGATGTTATTCGCCCGAAATACTCCACACTTGATCAGTTTGAACCTTCTGTGTAGCTGAAAAATACCCAACTACGGTATCAGTGATTTCTAAACACTCGTGTGCATGCGTCTTCGGGCATCTCGAGGTTTTTCGATTGACTGAATTTCATCATTAGGATGGTAAGCACGTATGAAATTTATTTATTACCTATGTGCATCAATTGACATGATGAAAACGCACAACTTTTGTTTACTTACAAACTCTAAATACGACAGCCACTGCTCACTGAATTGTTTTTTTAGAGAGGTCGTGTTTAAGTGAAAGTGGAGACAACACATCGCAACCTTGCGGAAGAACAGATGCCATTCAAGACGATGTTTTCACCGACGTACGATTGTTTTTTTTTATCTATTTATTTATCTTACTTCAATGAAAATGAAACAGTGAAGTTAATTCATACCGCTTATTTTATTGGCTTATATCAAAGGACTGAAAATGAGTGCAGTTGATTTCTACTGATCAATTTGGACTTGTTGGTCGCTTTAGTTTATGCCAGGGCTTCCCAAGCTGGGTTACATGTGCCCCTAGGGCAGGTTTTTTTGAGGAAAATGTTAGGTACCCGGTATGGACCTGTAGGGACCCGATTTTCAATTCTAGGGACCCGATTCGGGTCCCTAAAACACCTTAAAAAAACCCTGCCTTAGGGGTACATTTGCCTATCTAAAGGGGTTCATTCAAGGTTAGCAATAGAAGAAAAAATATATTATATATTATTTGTTTCCAAAGATTTATACATATATCAGTTAATATTATTTTCAAAAATCATTATATGCGTATTGTTAAATATATCTATCATCAGTCATAATAAATATTTGTGAAAAGTCGATTAATTTTACAGAACTTTTAGATAAAGTTCAATTAAAAATTCAGTGGATTTTTGTCATTTTACCCAGCCTTTTTGTCACAAGGAATTTTAAGTGTACATGCTCATTTGTCGAAATACTGAAGGGGTACATGGTCAGAAAAAGTTGGGAACCCCTGGTTTGTACCAAAGCTTTGTCGCTTCAGTTGTACCAAATTTGGACTCGTTGGTCGCTTTAGTTTATGTCTAGCGTTGGTGGTCACCAAAGCTTTGTGATTGTCCCAAAGTTAATGTCATTGAATACGTTTCATTACAGCCTGATGGGTCGCCCGAAGCGCCCGACAATCACCCCATGTCAGAGGGTGTGTTTGACATGCCGTACGCTATCGTGCAAGCTGACATCGAGAACAGCATTTCTTCCAAGTGGAAGGCCTTGAAAAAGGAATTCACCAAAGAAAAGAAACAAACGGTTGAGAAAAACAAGTGGCAAGGTAAGCCACCTTGGTTACTTGGCATCGTGGAACTATTTTTCGGCTTTAGAAGGACCGAAATGCCAAAACTAAGTTCATGGAACTAAAAGATGTTGTGCTGTTCTGTCAAAATAATTGTGTGTAAGAATATTCGTAGGTGTTTATTTTTTACAATGCGCTGAAATTCCACGACCATTCGAATGGGTAAGTTGTATAGGGCTTTGCTCGCATTGTTAACGCCACATCATGCAGTGTGGTTAGTGGACATTCTAACAGGCTAGCAGAGGGGTCAATAGCCGCTGGCTATACTTATTCTGCAATGCTTGAAACATTGCCTTTTCACATTATCTTTTTTCTATCTTGGCGCGAAAAATACTTGTAGTATGGTTTTGTTTGGATCGTTTTTCAGTCTCTGCGATCGCATTCGGTGTTTGCGAGTTTGAAACTAAAGTGTTGGGAAAAAGTTGATATGCAAGGTCTGTCATGATTGTCAAGAACAACTGCCTGGCCAGTGTATCCAACAGTGCCGTGTGTGCCTAAGGTTTTCAAAAGTTTTATTCAATAAGCTTGAGACCATCATTACATAGCAAAACATCTGCGAGGAGTTGCATAAAATTTCAGCCCAATTGAAGGGAAGATGGCCCTTACTTAATCAAAGTAATGCGAACGTCCCTTTTACTGAGATCTGTAACCCCGTTATATTGAAGATGCCAGAATAGAGTCCCTCATCGTGAAAACGTGCGTGGCGCCACATGTTTGAGCGCTGTGAGCCATGCTTTTTTGCTCTGATATTGTGCAACATTGACATTTATTGATGGTGGTCCTTGTGACGAAACAAACGAATAAACATCCCAGGCGGTTGTTTCTTTCCTATCTTGCCACATGCGGTTTCTGAGTTTAAGACCAAGTAGCATTGCTCACACGTTCATGCGTTCACTTGAGCGCATCCGCCAACACTGTCTGAACCAGGGAGCTTGAACTTTTTTGTGCTTCGAACCCGGGCAGAGTTCTTAAGAGACTTCGGGTCTCTTCGCACAAAATGTTTGACACCAGCGCACCAGGGTTCAAGACGAAACAAGTTTTGTTGTATGGCTCGAAGTATACAACGAATTTTCTTGGCGTTGCAAACAGACACACATAAATCAACTTCCATAGTTGTGTAAACAAGTATACACAGGCAAATTTAGTCGAGATATAAAGATGTAATCGAAGTAAAAATGCACAGATCAATTTTCAGGGTCACCTAACAAGGGCTTCACAAAATGCCTATGCCCGATCAGATTAAAGCTCGAAATAAAATGAAAATTTTTAAACTGTTTTCGCGCAGTACTCTCAAAGGTGCTGCTTACCCTATTTTTTAATCGTTTATTTCGTAAAGAGCTTCAAAACGCAGCAGCAGCAGAATGGCTATAACTGCTGTGGTCGATAAACGCAAACAGCGCAATGTGCTAGTAGTGCCTGGTTGACGGGATTTGTTTGACAGCAAACAAACTAATGGTGTTGGGGTTGGCCGCACAGAAAGCAACGTGTCATTCAGTTTGGTGGAACGACTTTTTTTGGTATTAACCAGGTCCTGCTTTTGTTCTGCACGATATTGTTGAAGCTATTTTGTAGATCATGGAATCCGCCAGGACAATACTGCCCCACCCGGCGGGAACGTCGCGCCGTCTGTCTCGCCCTTCAAAAATGGCGTCCTGATACCCTGTTGTGTTCCTTGATCCCTGTTTTAGACGTTGCTTCAATGTTTTCCGGTCGCACGATGGCGTAATCCTTTTGTCCCCGGGTTCCACGTCACTAAATCGAATGATGCCGTGAGCTTAATGCGCTTACGTCGGTTAATGGATTGCAATTAGGTGAACGCAGCGCACTAAGATGGATAGCTGCGCCACGCCGCGGCCACATCCTTGAACGGACCGTTAATCCCAAGATGTTTTCAAAACCCTGTATCGCTCGCTGGTGAAGCTTTTGCTTCCATGAAACAGAAATGCCATCTGCTGGGCATTTTCGTGTTTGTCCGTCACAGGTCCCTGAACTGTAATTTTGATCTTGCGTACTTAGCGAGCTGATCGTATTAAAGTTGTTGTGTCCTAACAAATTGCCAGCGTCCAGACCGAAATTACCAGTGTCGTTGTCATAGGTAACATTCCGTGCTGCGCTTATTAAGCGCTTGGGGTCGGTTTGCAATTGTCATCATTTGTTTTTTCATTGTGAAATTTGATCTTTGATGAGAAACAAAAGAGTGTCTTGCAAATGATTACGCACCAAGCTTGATATCGTCTTGAACGCGTTTCGAATTGACATCCGGGTCAACTTTGTACAAACAGGTCAAATGCGTCGTCGACGTATTGACCTGCTATTTTTAAAAGGCAAGCTACCGTCTGCGCACGCGAAAAGAGCCCATGTTGTTCGGCGCTCTGACAGTCATTGAACCTGGCCGTGAGGATTCGAGATACCTCAATAACGCCCCCCCCCGCACCTGCCTGTGGCGTAGTTTCGCCTACATTTGAAATTTTATTGGACTCACCGCGTCGTCTTTTTTTGCTTCAGAAAAAATGAATGGTTATGAGCGAATGATTGAAGAGCAGCAGCGAGTGATCGATTATCTTACGACAAATCAAGGTGTGCTGATGTTTTATTCAAAGGTTCTTGTGCTCAGAATTGTGATATTTGCTTATTCGTGTTCTTTTGGTTCGAACTGGTTACTTATTTACTTGTTTTTATTGCCTTTGCATGAATTTATTGCCTTTGCATGACCGCAGAATGTGAACTCTCATGTACTCTCACACACCACCTGCAGTGGGCTTTAGAAAAAGAACCTAAACGTCGCATCTTGCGAAGGCAACAAATTGTTGACATCTTTTTTTGTGACATCTGCCTTGGACTAATCACAGGTAGTTTCTTTGCAGGCAATGAGCCGCCAGACAATCCTCATCTCAAAAATTCATATTTCCTTGAAGAGGAAGCTGAGCTTGAAAAGAAAAGGAATCTTTTCGAACAGGAACGCGCGGCTTTCGAACAGGTGGAGAAAATTCATCAAAACTACATTGCGATTTGTTTCGTATCCGCAACTGTTTAGTCTGAGTTGCTTCAAACAGTCGAAGTTCCAAAAACTGAGCAAGCGCACATGACATGGAATTTTAAGAGAATGTGTCCTGGAGCCCTTTTGTGTCCATTTGTTGCCAAGAGCAGTTTCAAAAATTGCAATGCATTGCTCGTGAATCAACTGTACCTAGAGCAATCTACATTTGATGCATTGCCAAGATTTACTATCAAAACAAAAACACATGCTCTGCAACATTGCAATGCTTCCATATTTGTTGAAACGTTACGAAGAGTGTTAAACGTTTATCAAAATTTTCTGCGTCTTCATTTCAATTGCTGTGCAGCGCACTTGTCGATAACAAGAAGTGCGACAATTTCCAACCATCCCACTATCGTCAGCATCGGATTTACGGAATGGCAATAAAAATGGCCATTGACGCCTGACCATGGTTTTTGCGTGTCGTAATTGCTAAAACAGACATGTCTCGCAAGCCGCACCCCCTGCGTGCATAGTTCAGTACACTGCTGTAAAGCCACGGTGCTGTGCATCGTTTCACATACTGTATTTTAAGGAAACCGACGGCCAGCAATCGAATTTTGAAGCATGCTTGTTAGTCTCATAGCAGATGCTTGGCATGACGAAACACTTCGAGTTCTTTCCTGTCTAAAATTCCCTAACTTGGAGTGTGCTTAGCGGCTGTGAAAAACCCCATGCCAAGGTGTGGTCCTGCTTCAGACTGATCTTGAGTACGAATTCGCCTTTTTTCTATCAGTCCCAGATAGAAAACTTACCTGGGAATTCGCTTTCGCATGCCTAGCGATGGTGAACCAACGCACACGGTTGGTTAGCCCGGGCGACATCGTGCGGATTCAGTTAAATCCCAGTTTTTGGGATTTCTAAAGTATTTCATCAAAATATCTGGGACCGATAGGAAGAAGGCGAATTCCTCGGTCAGTGTGTCTTAAAATTTCTTCAAGAAGTGTTTTTCTTCACATACGAAGGGCCGTGGCGCTGATGGGTTTTCGACGAATTACTGCAAATCAAAAGCGTTGACGCACTTTGAAAGCTGTTGTTATCTCAGGAGCGCAAGACCTACACGGAAGCTCTGCTCGAGCTCGGCCGAGATCGAGAGAGCTTCGAACGCGAAAAAGGTTTGTGGATGACGAAGAAGTTCATGCAGCTCACTCCGTTGCGAGGTTTGTACAATGCAGAGAGTAATGGCTGATTGTCCTCGTCATGCCTGAATGCATCTTCCCACACCGCTGCAAGGCGAAGTCATGGACTTGATAAATTTTTGCTCTTAATAAACTGGCGTCAATATTGTTTTGTAGAAAGGTATAATGTTGCAATTGTAACCTGAAGTGTTCTTTATTTGCGGGTAGGTCCAACGCCCGCTTCGTCTTATTAAGTCGCTTGTGTTGAAGGTGGGTAAGTGGCAGTGGCGTGCAGAGGGGGGGGGGGGGCGACGACCCCGGGCATCCAAGGCAGGAGGGCATCCAAAGGGTGAAATTACAAAAGTAAAAATGCTGTAACTTGATTATTTTTCCTATTGTAAGTCTAGTAATGCATGCTGAATGGATTTAATTTAGCGAAACTTGTTTTGTTGTCAACATAAATTTTTCCGTATTCAAATGCCAGTGATTTTCAGCTTCCTGATTATAATGGTCTTTTACTCCAGGTGTGCGGCGCACGCCCGATCAAACTGATAGCGACGTCAGTTGTTCCAGATCGTGCGATCAAGGGAAAATCACAAAAAAGGATTGAAAAAAGTTTTACTGTTTTAAGTGGGCCTTTCAGAACGGGTGACTTTTTTGTTTGGGTCTAATTACATCAACGCTGAAGATAATTATGAACGTTTAATTGATTTCTGAGTCAAATTTCAAAACTGCCCAATTTCAACGTGCTTGATTTACCTGATTTTATGATGCATCACTGGTTTCCCGTTTCGTTTTTGTGCTAACACAGCCGCACACCTGTGCTTGCAATATGTGCTTCGTTTCGAGCTTCATCATTAATTGGCATTTCAGGCGGATTGATCATAATGGCTCACAAAAGTCATTATCTGTTCTTTTTACTTAGTAATTGTACATATAACAACAACAACATAATAAAAAACGAAAATTTTCTTGCGTACTTTATGCGCATACTCAATTCTTGTGTAATTTGCAAGTTTCAAACTGTCAACCCTGGGTGTCCGCCATCCCAGCCGCATACCTTCGGATCGACTTCTGTTCGACGAGACATTCGCGCAGCCTTGTATTTTTGCAGTTGTGAACTGCGCTGACGCAGCATTGAGTGTGTTCTACTTCCCTGTTTTAACGCGTTGCCGGATATTTTTGCAGCTATGAACAGCTCTGTCTTAGGACACCGCTGATAATTTATGTTCACTGCAGTGACAAATTGTAGCCTACAACAGCGAGTAAAGAGAGTGCGTGTAGATTAATATGCACAGGGACGCCGGAAGATGGAGGCATGGTGGGGGCATCCCTCTGTCCTTTCAAAAGGGGAGCAACGGGGGGCGGAGATGCCTTTTCATCATACGTTTAGGAGCATGGGAATTTTTGGTGTGGCGAATGATTTTTGCCCGAATTTCCCCAAACTTTCACGAAAAGTTTTTTGTGCAACATTTGTACACAAGTTCTCGCCCACGAAGATCATGAAGACTTTTTGGTGTGACCTCCAAAAAAGGTCTTCATGTGATTTTCTGCAAACCTTGGGTGCCATGTTTTGAAGTCAAGCAAGGTTGGGCGCCATTATCACGCGGATTTTCAGGGATGTTTCCCAAATTTTCAGCAAATGGAAACTTTTGGGGGTGCGCTTGATCCCCACCTCCAACAAGCACCACTGTTTTTCATAACAGTATCATAGGTAATTTCGTAGTTTATCAAGATCGACTTGAAACATAGTCATTGCAGCTTTTCGAGTACCCAGAAAATTCAGAATGATTTTCTATAACTTCTGTTATTATTTTTGAGGTCAACATTGATGATGAGCAGAAACAAACACTATTGGTAACGATTTTTTTGTTTTTCATAAGTTTCCGTTGCCCTAAAATGTTTTCCTGCTCCCCCTGCCCTACCCCTGCTCCCCCTGCCCTACCCCTGCTCCCCCTGCCTCCCCTGCCCTGCCGCTGCTCCGGCGCCGCTAAATATGCATGTTGTGTCAGTAAACTTCGCCAAAACGTTGCATGCAAACCTGAATATGACGTCACATTGTGACGTCACAAACAGCGTATAATCCAGTAACAATGACCACCATACACCACTGCTCAATACTAGAATTTGGTAGGGGGGCATCCAATCAAGCAATCGCCCCGGGGATCACCAGACCTCTGCACGCCACTGGTAGGTGGACTTTTGCTCTTGTGTGGGTTTTCAGCTTAGCAAGTGCAGCAGACGACGTCATGTCGGAATGTTACCCGCGATGTTAAAGTTTTAACGAACAGCAGTGAATGTGAATATTCATCAAGATTGTGTTGTTTGTTTTGTACCGATGCAAGCAAAATAATAAATAATCGCTTTAAACGACTGACCCTGGATTTAATGATTTCGGAATCGAACTTTGTTTTTCGTCAAAGTCCACGGCATCCAAACCTCAATTCAACGCGCCCTCACATTCCCTGCCCCCCTCCGCTAAAGGACACACATGCTCCAGTACGCTTGATTGCCTTCATTATTCTTTCAACAGTTCTGCGCAAGAGAATAGCGATACCGACTTAGTGCAGTCGGCGCCTCAAAAAGAGCAAAGAACACTTGCAACACAGTTCTCTGCAAAGACTGATATTTCAAACTTATTGTAAATTTTCCGACAGGCGGTGAAAGAAAACAGAAATCCTCGTCGCCAGTCGCTGCGCACCTTTCCAAGAACGGATGTTTATCGTCGAGTTGGAATGGCAGCCCAAGCAAGGTTAGCTGTTTAGCTTGACAATTGCATTTTTGCGCAGCACCAATGTTGTGCCTTCTCATTTACGCGCTGATGCAATCGCTAAAAATTCGAGTGTTTTCCTCCAAACGTGCAATGGAAAATGCCTGACTGGTCTTGGCAACCATTTCTAGGTTTGCTGGAAGCTTTCATTGGGCTCTGCTTTCATCTTTTTGCGGTGATTCAAACTCGCACACGTCTATGTCCAAGTAACTAGTCGCCACAACGGTGAAGGGTTTGAATCCGTCAGCAATTTTTTAAATAGGAAATCGATTTTACGTAACGCTACGGTCTTGGCAAATAGACATTTTCTTGTCGGGTGCATCTGCCTACACATCAATACTGCAAACATGGCACTGTTTGAATTACCAGAAAATCAATTTACAGCACAACGTGTAGCCGATGAAAACCATTCAAACAGATCATACGAAACGCGACATGTATCTTCGCGCACAGTCAGTTCTTGCGCAATTTCATGGCAATAAATCAAATGTGATTATTCGCACAGCGGTGCTTGAACTGGTCTGACGGCGAGTCAGGGGATATTGACAAGTCAGACTCCCCCAGCATGACGCCGCATGGACTCAACGAAACTTACTTGGCCCGCACGATCCCGGTCGATGCCCATTCATCAGACACGCAAGCGAGGTAAGGTAATGTTAATCTTTGGACGGTCGCCAACCGCTATATCGAGGGCGTTTGATTATATATATATATGTTGTTTTTGGAAGACACTGTCAACTTAAGATTTTTCAATTTAATCGCATACTTACTCAAACCGTGGTGGAAAAAGCAGAGAAAACAACCAGTTTTATCAGATTAGTGGTGATGTGATCGCCTTTCAGTAATTTTCGTCTTGTTTTGATCTCCTTTCCACCAAAGAAACGTTGAAGAAATCACAGTGGTCTTTCGTAACCAAACCTCTATCCTGCAATGTTGCGCACCGTCGAAATCGGACAGTTTTTGACCAAACCTAAGCTGATTCGAAATCGGTGAGAAACGTCGCAAACCCTCGTTCATCACTGTCCACTTAGTTCTAGCACGCAACGGAAGGAGATATTGTTGTTTTTCGTTCGCTGACCAAAAGGTTCACTTTCAGGTCAAGTCGGGCGTCGCGCGAAAGCTCCAGTCCTTTGACTCCTCCCACGAGGAGAACCGCGGCCCTGCGTTCCTCCTCATCGACGTCGATGCCATCCTCCCCTTCAACAGTAGACCTTTACCGCGTCCTTGGCATCCGGCACCGGGACAAGGAGAACGCCGATGACAAGTAAGGCACTTTGCGTGCGTTGCTTCACCACCACTAACCGTGCGGTTCTTCACCCTTTGCATGCCGCACAACGCATTTTGCACCTGCACGCTGTCTGCCACGATCACGATTCAGTTGCGTTTTGTTTTGTAAGCATCTTGTTGCGACTTTTTGCAAAGGGATTTGAATCATTTTACGGAGTCTTGTTGCCAGGGTGATTTGAATTATTTTACGGAGTCTTGTTGCCAGGGTGATTTGAATTATTTTACGGAGTGTTTCCGCTGAACTTTGTGCGAAACCTCTCGATAACGTCATCGGTTTTCAAACTTACTCCCGAGGCTTTTGTAATTCTGAACTTTCCAACGACCGGAGAAACACTATTTTTAGGGTGTTTGGGAAAGTAAGGAAAGTTGCACGAATGACCTTATCGTTTCTTGCAAAGCTATCTTCATTTAATTTTGTCACGATCCACGACCTCAGCACCACAGATACAACTATCGTCGTTGTGTAGCTGACTCAGTAATGATCCGAACAGTAGTCTGTAGCAAGCTTGAATCGTTAATGCCGAGGTCAGCGGCCCACCTGCGATAGATTCTGCTCCGTCATATGCTGACAAATCGAACGCAACTATGACGAAGACCAACCGCAGTGAAATCCTGGGTTGTTTGAGGGCATATTTTATCTTAATTCTTCCGGCTTAGCTGCATAATTGCAAAGTAGGATCAGTTGAGTCGAACCTGAGCAAAACTTGGTTAAAGAGATATTGAAAAAAACGAGTGGAATTCTGTGTTCAACCACCTGCCAGTTCCCCCCCCCTTCCTGTTTGGTTTACCTACAAATCTTACCTTTTAGCTTTGGGTCTGGACCTGGGTTTTTCCTTCGGTCATAGACCGAAACGTTTTTAAAATGACCGAAAAATTGGGTCATTTCGGTCAGAATGTCTGAAAATGCAGGCTAATGAATACTGCTACGGCGAGTTTTAATACAACTGTGAGACAAATGACCGAAATGTCTCAGCGAAAAAAAACAGGTCTGGACCACGATGTTGATTGGGCGTTCTTACTGGCGTGCAAGCGGCACGTACAGCAAATAAATCGCTGCCGACGTACATCAGCTGCAAATGACTTCTGAATAATCTGAAGGTGCGCTGAACATATAATGGTATTGTTAGTACAAACAAAAAATACGTAACACAAACGCAGTGGTAATATCTGTACAAAAAATCTTCCTAACGGCTCGCATGCTACAATTGCCTTGTGGGTCAGTTAAAATTTAACACTTACCGTTTGTAGTGCAGTTGCTGCTCAACTAATTGGTTTTCTAAGCAATCGTAGGCTTCCTATTACTAACCATGCATCGTGCTCGTTGTTTGTCAAGCTCTGTCTTCACGCCGATCGGCGGACGACGCGATCTCCTTCGTGTCTTGCCACGCTCGAGCATGAGTGAAAATAACCTGTCGTCGAGAAGGGACGACGCGGCTGCACGCGCTCCACACCCGCGCTCATCCCAGAGCAGCGATTGCCGCGTGACGGCGCGCAGGAGTCCCGACGGATCGTACTGTGATTGACCCGCGCCGCTGGGAGCTTGCCACGAGCTAGAACGTTGGCATGCCAAGCGAGCGATGCATCGCAAACCTGCCGCTTCGAACTCACTGCTGGCTAAGCACTAGTGGTCAGCTTTATGCTTCTTTAAAAGTTTTGCGCAGTTTTTCCGAAAGTGCGTTGCGTATCGAACTCGTTTTCGTCCAAAAGGTGCAATTGTAGTTAAAATGGCGTTTCGCTGCTACTAGTATTTGACCGACCTTGCTTATGTTAAATGTCCTCTGTACGTTGTCCGCCGTAGTGGCGGAATTAGTTTCTTTTATGCAGTGTTACCTTTGCCGCGTGTTCCTAACCGGAATCAGCGACTGTTTTGAGTTACTGACCTTAATGCACGCTCCACTATGCATGCTGGCTGTTCACTGCTTGTAGTGCTTTTGACATTAGTGCTTGTGTGCTTGCTCACGTTAGAACGTAACGTCCAACGCGCCAAGTTTTGATGCCCATGCAGTGCAATCATCGAAACTAATTGATATGAGTGAGTAATCCGAAAAATTTTATTTTATAGGTTTGTTTTTAAACGAACGTGCTGGAAAGCTTGCTAAAATCACAGGACGCTTCGCTAACCGTCTGCTTTGAAAGATTTTTGGTTATGTGGTAAAAATAGGTTTCGGGGCGTTACAAGGACTCGTCCAGTAGAAGCCCACAACACTACACTTGAAGGCCACTCCTGCACGATCACTATGAGCTTTATTTAGGGACGACAAACGAAATGGCCAACGTTTAGACCTCAGCGCTACTGACGTCGTCAGCGGCAAAGTAATGATTGTCACGAGAGTGTTAATCCCAAGGCTGAAATGGAATTGGCAAGGTAAACAGGCATTAGAAATTGAAATAATGGAAAAAAAACAAGGTGTTGTTGTACTTCAAAAAAGTGCTTCCATCTTGATTGCCGATTCTCTCATTTCTGTAAGTCTCGATGCAAAAAAGCAAATCCCTCGTTTTGTTGCGACAATCCTGCAAACGTTTCTCATAAAATATGCATTCGCGCCTGAGTTTCGCTTCGTCTCATTGTGAACTGCCGTGCCCTCGCATGCTTCAACTTTGCAAATGATTTTTGTTTCATCGTAGCGTTGCCTGTGCTGTCGCCGCTGCCACGTTCCGCTCTCGACCAGTTCCCCGTATTTTGTTGTAATGTTCCTTACATCGTCTGCGCTGAACCAACAGCACCCGTGTAGTTCCGGTCCGAAACCTTCTGCTCTTTCAGCTGCGCGCGAATGGACGTGGAAAGTTCGCGAAAGTCGACTTCCAAGCGTCACTACGCCGGAGATGACATCACAAACAGCGAGCGAAAGCGCAGTGGACGCCACCACGCCCAGAAAAAAGAAGTCAAAGCGGCTCTGTTTCAGAGCTAGTTTGGAAGGCAAACCGTTGTCGTAACTACAAGTTGGGAATAAACTGAACAAGAGTGAGAAACCGTCGTTTCCAGTCACGGTTGCATTGCCTGCCTGTTGTCATGAATTATGCAAAAATGTCTGTGGTGCTTTGATCTCCTGACTTCATTTCAGGAGTTGGGCATCGTTAGTCAAAAATCAAATTGCTTTCAGCTTTGTCGTTCTTTCTCTGTTTTCGCTATGTAGAAAAGTTACGCCGACTTTGGTATGCTATACGATAAAGGGAAAAACAACTCATGCTTTCTATTTTTACGTTGGCAACTTAAAACATCCGGAACTTGACCTCACGTGACCCCCAGCTGAAAAATTCATATTTTACTCTCCTGTGCTGTTTCCGCTGCAAGTCCATTGCAGCGCCTTCTCTCAGTGCAGCATGACCTTTGCATCCGTTACTGCAGTAATTTTTACCACGCCAAGGAATGCAATCTGCCGATTTTCTAAATGCCTTCACAGACCTTCCGTAGGATCGTTCTCGCTAAAACGACGGCGAGCTTCGTATCCCAACATGGCCCGCAGTTCTGTCCTGTCACTTATGCATTGTACCGATCTCTGAATAAGCTGCAGTGTACGTTAACGCTTCTTGCAAAGTTTTATTTCGGGCTTTTGTTTTCGAACTTGGTAAGTATCCTCCGCCACCGTCGCCCGTTGCGCTTCGCGAAGACAATCGCTCGACTCCAACCGCACTGGGATTGTTGCTGCTGTGTTGGACGCCGCTGATCTCCTGTCCTGTGCGTTTATAAAGACTGTCTGTTCTGCTCGGTTGACTGTGATCACGCAACGCGACTGTGCCCTGATTGCCTTATGTTTTGCCCCGCGCTGCTACGGATGCGGTTTCCACGGCAACCACTTCGCGTTTTTGTGTGAAACCACGACATCGAACGAGTTACTGAAGAAACGTCTGTCGTTGGTTTTCGCAAACAGAAGTGAATGCTTGATTTCAATAAAAAAAAACGGTTGATCGGAGACTGTGCTGAGTTCGCATTCTAAAGGGCTTCGGCATATGCCAAGGGAGAGCCGGGTTTCGCCAGGTAGTAAATATACGTATCGACGATTCTGGTAGTGCCAGATTTCTTTCGATGATGATGTTAAACGTGGTGCATCACGTAATAGATAAGCAAAGAAATGTGTTTCAGGCGAACTGCCATAACGACCGGTATCGATTTGTTTCGGGATCATGCAGTTCATTGTCAATGTTACAGTGGAAGCAGCGGGATCAAGGGGAGATTGTTACTACCACTTACACTGGAAGAAACCAATTGTAGATATTTTTACTTCCACATGCCATTTGTGACTTTGGTTTTGCCAGTATGACAAAAAAGATGTCAGGCACGCTCAAACAGCCGTAAATCCCCTCCAAAACGATTCAGATCCTAGCAACAACCACAGACAGAAAATTGTGCGAGCCAAATCTGTAAAAAGCGCTATTGAAGAATAGTAAGTTGTCGGAGTAGAAGCGGAATAGCTCCGTCTTAACTCCCCAAAATTTTTCAACTATATTCCTATTCCTAACAGCGTTTTATAGCTAGGGCCAAGTTGCTCGCAAGTGTTCAATCTCCCGATTGTCTTTCAGTAGCTCTCTAGTAATATCCATCAAATTCACGCTGTTTGGACAATACGCACTTTGCATTCAATTTTGGCCGCCGTTATGTGGAACGTTTCTTTGCACTGTATCGTACTCGGATCCAACCATTTGTCAATTTATATTGACACGAGCATAGCATAGATTCCACCACTCGATTGAATAAAACATGACATCTCTCGGTGAAATTAACGGCATTACTTAAGAGATGCATTTAATTGCACCATATGTCCGTTTTTCTGAAGTGATTGATAAGTTGCTGACTGCTGAAGACGCAAAGTTAGAACGCTTGAAGTTCGCCATTTTATTCACGATTGCTGGTATGGTTTGGGTAAAAAAAAGCAAGACAAATGCATATCAGAGGATACAAAAAATTAGGAACGAAAATTTTATTCACCCTTCATTCGCTCCTCTTCTTTCATTCACCCTTGGGCGAACCATTAACCCGGTTAAGAAGCAATGACTTGGGGAACCCTTCCATATCATCAAAACAATTGTGTAAAGTCTCTATCGGCACATATTCAAATCTGACTGCATTTCACAGCAGTGGCAGATCCAGACCAGGCGTTTGGGGGGGCAGTCAATTTGGGGGTGCCAAAAATGTCTTCACTTGCTTAAATACCAAAGGTTGTCTGTGACAATCGTGTGTCACACGTAAGAGGTTATCTTTTGTAGGTCAAGAAGTTAATATTTTTGTTGGTCGAACTATGCTATTTCAGGGAATAACCACAGTTTGAAAGCGCTTTATATCATTGATTCAGGAAACATTTGAAACGGGTCCCAAACAGTGGGCCTCGTTTTTCACAAGCTATACATAGATCTCGTATATCTGCAAAATGTACTTAAAGGTATAAAAGCATGCTGCGCGCAAGCGCTTGCCACTGTTTTGGCAATCCCTAGCGAAACCAATGAAGAACAGTGTCTGAAACGCATTCCCGACCTGTTTAGAAACAGAATGGTTCTTGGACTTGGAAGTGACAACTCATGTCCCACGATAGGACTAAATAAAAAGCTGAATGACAATCATGTTTCCAAGCCAAGCTTGTGCATTTACATGCACATGAAAGACTTATTTATTGCTGAAGCGACTTGTCAAAAGCAACACGTGAATGAAAGGCATTTGCCAGGACACTACTCCCATTTTAGACAGCTTTGCTGACTATCGTAAAAAACGATCTTTTAATCGCATGATAGATTTACACTGGGCCTTAAAGCATATTGCTCTAAAATACATTTAACGCCACTTTTAAAAGTAGATTTTCAATCAAGCCTTTAAATACCGTTTCACATTTTTCGACATTGGATTGCTGATGTGAAGAAAAAAACATCAATCCCACTGGACCAGGTTATTAAAAAAAAGTTGTGGACACTTTTCAACAGAAGTGGAAGCAAGCGGGCTGACCCCCCAAATTCACAATCAATACCTCCAAAGTCAAGCTCTTGTTTCTTCATGAAGTCATTTTTCAATTAATTGTATACTATTAAGAAGCTCAAAGCCACCCCCAATGCTGTTGATCTGGCGATGGATCTGCTTTCATCCAGCCAGGCCAGAAAACAGAGGAGAATCAGCCCATCACCAATTTAAAACCACGAACCTTCGCCAACATCACGGTCACCAGTAAAAAAGATATCACAAGAAGATTACTTTTTTGCTCAAATTTATATGATGCAAGCGGAATGATCTAACAACCCCTAAGCTAAGCATTTTTCTGTCGGTAGCAGATTTCGCTAACCATGCCAAATTTATCTTTTTATGGCCAGCGTCATTTGTCTACGGGTTTGCAGTTGCAATAAAAGGATCAAAGCCACACAGCCATCAGTCACTGTTGCCTGATGCGTAGCCAGGTGGGGGCGGAAGGCTCCGTCATTTCCCTAATTTTGGATTGCAAATATCCAAATGTTGAGCAAAACTTGCTATGACCGCGTAAATTCATTTATTCAATCCACCAAACTGTAGATAGCTAGTATTTTGCCAAAGTTTCTGCGTTAAAACTATAGGCGTACGAAGTGGGGGGGGAGATTCGGACAAGATTTGAAAACTTCAGGAAAAACTTCTCGATATTTTTGGGCAAGTTTCTGAAACAGAACTATCGCCCTGCAATACTCTCCTATTCGTTTTTCCTCAGGGGCGCAAAAATTCGGGCGAATTGAAAATTTTGCCCCGCCTAAAACCCTAGGTTCACTTATGCCCCTGGTTAGAGCTGTGTACCATGATTTGTTGAGGGGCGTCGCTGCGCGCAGTAATCAGGGGCGTAAGGACGGGGAGCAAGGGGCACAATTCCCCGGGCGCCGATTGACTGTGGGGCCCCGAAATGTCCTAGCAATGTCACAAGAACTTCAGTGCAGTACATTTGCTTCCGAAAGACCTCAGGTTCGAACATAGGAGCGCCAAACGTGCTTCTTGGACCGGGCGCCACCTAACTTCGTTGCCCCCTAACAGTCATGGGCGCAATTTGGTTGGGGCACGGGGGATGTGTACCCCCCACTTTTCCAGACGGGGGGACATAACATGTCATGTCCCGCCACTTTTTCTCTTTAGGCTTTGTATTTGGAGAGGCTTCAAAAATAAGTGATGTTTGTCACGTTTTGTGTGAAGAGCATTTCATGTTAGATGGTAGGGCACACGTAGCCAAGTTGATGTTGAAACAAGGTTTGATGTGGTATCACTGATTCTGTTAGTTTATAAATTTTAGCTTCGATAAAATAATTTTTAGTATTTTTCAAGTTTCTAGATACCGTAAAAGATGTTTAACTGCTTCTTTCCAACATTTTACCGTGTGTGGTGTACTGTTAGAAACGTTATTTTCTTGTAACAGTGAGAGTATTACAATTGCACACGTGAGAGACCGCAGTACAGCCATGATTTTTTCCATGCAGAAATGTGACTGACTTTGCTGTAACGTTGGTTGTTGTGCAATCAGAAACAGACAGCATATAATTTAATAATGCTAGTGTATATAATGTCAGAAAGTTAGATTTTCAAGCAAATCTCTGCGAAGCTTTTGCCGAAAACAAAAACCAGCACTTTTGTGGAGACTTAGTTTTGGGATGCAGAGTTTAGCAAAAGACTGTTTTCAACCATTAGTGAACAGAATTTCAACCAAAACGTTAGAAAAGTTGCCAAAGTGTTTACCTAGCTGTATATTGACCCAGGGTTGCCAGACTGGCCTTTTTCAAGCCAAATTTGTGAAATTTGGCCTCGTTTCGAGTTGTTTGGCTTAAAAAAATTTAGTTGGCCTTTTGGCTTTTTTTGGCCGCATCTCAAGTTAGCTGGCCTCAAAAATTTTGTTTGGCCTTTTGGCTCTTTTATGGCTACTTTTAAGCTGAAATAGGTGCTTATGAAGAAACTATTGCTATTCCATTTTTGTCTGCAACAAATTTGCAGATTTTTGTAATAAATGCTGTATCAGACGCCCGCATTCTGATATTAGTAATATTTGAGGAATACTGGATTCGAAATTCAGTTTTTGAGTAATGACTGGAAATGTGTGCACTCGCTGCATTGTGTAGTGTCTATTGTGTTGTAAGCATTAAACAGTCTCAACGCTTGCAGACAGGTCTGTGTCTTTGCGATAGAAATTTGATAATTGCGTCAAAGTGGAATAGCTCTTATGATTTTGATCGTAAGTACAGGAGTGAATGGGAGAGTCTTTTGTGCAGAAAGCTGCTGATGGATCAGTATACAGACTGTGGCACCATTTTAACCAAAGTGTGCAATTTCACAAACCATGAAAAGACGGACGATCAGTGCTCCAGTACAATGCCAAGCAAGATTTCATCTTAATTTCAAAGAAAGTGTTTTTTGATATTTTTAATTTAGATGTTTTTGTGACAAAGGAATGGAAATACCGCAAATAAAGTTTGGCTTTTTTATGGCCTTTAAATAGGCGCTTTGGCCTTTTTCTGGCTTCTTTTTAGCATTTTTTGGCTTTTTATTGAAATTTTCATTTGGCAATCCCGAAGTGACCTATAGCTCAAAACGTAAGGACTTGACTCGGAAATAAAGATAAAATATACATTTATCCTAACTTTTTGTAATGTTGCGACAATAGTGACCAAAAAATCCAAAAGATATTTTTTCCGTGAGTCGTACACTTTGTGCTTGTGCTGAATGCATTGGTTCGTAAGTCGTAAGTCATCTGATTTACTTGAGTTTAACCAAACCCACAATGCAGCAATGTTTTCATCCAAGTGCGAAATATTTGCTTTACAGATACATCACACCTAGGTTTATTGGACATTCTTTTCGTGTTAAAGGTGAAACTTGGTACTTTTTTACCAATTCACTGTTGTGCATTTGGATTTAATCTCAAATATGTTTTTGCGTCTTTTTATGCAAGTAGAACTCTTACAATGAAACTCTTGATATGGTGCAGACTTATAAGTCTGGCCGGGCTTTTCGGGTCGGCTCGGGCTTAAAGTTTGTCAAAATATTTCGGGCCTGCATACAAAACTTTTTTATAACATTAAGAGTAACGACTTTTTTCTTTCGTGACGTAGATTTGTTGTGCTCAACGCGGTAACTTCTGTGAGTGAATTGATTGTGATTTTTGTTCAGGTAATTCTGTTTGCAAACACAGCTGCGTTCTTTTATTCTCTGCTGGAATTAGTATCACATTGTTTTTGAGAAGGCAAGAGCGGTGAGGAAATTAGCACGCGATGGCGTTGCGTCGAAAATATCAATCAATCACGCGATTCTTGGCTTGTTTTAAGGAGCCTACGAGCCGGCTTTTCATATCCATAGAGCTATCCTCGAAAGTTTCTTTTGTGCCTATAGCGCCATCGTAGATAGTTTCGTGATAGTTTCTGTTTTCTTGAGAAACAATATATTCTGCAGTATCATCTTTGACTAACATGCTACGTTTGTGCCAGATTATACCAATATTTTGGCCAAGGTGGTTGCTATTTTCGGTGTGATAAACCGTGTAGCCTACCTGCAACTACACCTGCACGCAACGTTTTTTTATTACTCTGCAATTGCGCATATCTTAACTCCCTCGCTAAATTTGACTTTCAGGCCTACATCGGGCTTCAAAAATACATGTGGGCTCAAGCTGGGCTCGGGCCGGGTTCAGGCTTCAAAATGAGGCCCTTTTACAACTCTGTGTGGGTATGCATGCAGAAGCCAACAAGGCGAGATTGAAAGGATACATCCTGCACCCACCAACAGTAGAAATAGATTGAAATCATTTGCCAAATGTTTTTGCTGCTGGTAACAGGATATCAGCGGAGATTTTGGTAGGGGTGGGGCTGCATGCATGATACCCAGTATCATTAAAAAGATTTGTAGCTTATTCAAAAAACGGAAATGTGCGAGAAAAATATTTATCGTCTTTGTAACCTTAAGCGAGACGCCAAATCGCGCTGTAGCCACTCTTATAAAATGCATGAAAACTGAAGTGTTCTACTGTAAGAGTGACATGCACATGTGACCACTGACCAATGCGATTCAGCATTTTGTGCACTCCAACTGACAGCCCAATTGATTTGTTCTACTATATTGCTGTGCTTGTTTACATCCAAATACGATATTAATGGAAGCAGGCTGAACTACGGTATCGTGTCCAGCAAAAAAATTTAAGTATATTACTATGTAAATCAACTGCAAGGACAAAGCAAAGCGTGAATAGTGTTGGTCTCAAACACCTCTAGAAATAAGATTGGGAATCTGTATATATAAAACGCCATTTCTGATCGACCCGATGACCATATTGGTTTCACACTAAGCTGTCCCCCCTACATTTTACAACAAAATTGCGCCCATGCTAACAGTAATTCAATACTCCTCTGCGTTGTCCATGTATATGAAGTGAGAAGTTGCACAATTGCATAGTTACGTCGGTCATAATTCCTTGAGCTAATCGAGCACGTTTAATGCATATTTGTCACATAGCGGCAAGTTTGCTAACGTAAACATCTGTAGCTTTTTACACGCTGCATTATGGTTCAATCAGCAGGGACGTAACGAAGGGGCAAGGGGGCGCAATTACCCGGGCGCCGAATCACTCTGAGGGCTCTCAAATACTGTGGGGGCGCCAAAAACTCCCAACAATGTCACACATACATTTTTCAAGACAGTATATTTGCTTCCGGAAGACCTCAGGTTCGAAAACGGGGGCGCTAAACTTGCATCTTGCCCCGGGTGCCATCTAACCTCGTTGCGCCCCTGTCTATCTGGAGATCAGTTCCGTCAAAAAACCCATCCACTCACTTTTATGTTGCAAAACTACGATGCAGACAAACTGCAGACTCTCGAACTGCACTGGTAATAGCCCTGAAACTGCTTTTTTGTTTTCATTTTGGAGGCTTGTAAAATCTTGAGTCAATAATAAGTTTTCCACATTGCATTCCTATTTTTACTGCTGCCTTTCCTTTTCCTTTCAGGGCGGTCATCAGGCATTTTAAAGAATGAACTTGTAAAAAAACAGACCATTTTCATACAGCACAGCAGCAAGTCGAGAACTGCAAACGCGACTGCGTTTATGCAGGCTGGGCAGTTGCCAGTTCTCACGCGGCAAAGAATAAAGGAAACAGTGGAACTATTACGAAACAATAGCATCGTTCATGCTATTCGATAAGACGTTGGGTAAATCCGGCACGTAAACCCTGATGTTTAACTAAGCGAAAAACATTGCTTATTTTAGAGTATTTTAAAATCTGTTTCTACTTCCATGGTCACCAAAAAGGGCGCATTTATGGCAAAGGTCGCCATTCAAGGGGGCGCCACAGAGGTTTGGGGGGGCAGTTGCCCCAAACTACCCCTCCCTGGATCCGCCACTGTTTCACAGGCACATATGGCTTGTTACGCAACACCACTTAATTTTTGCGGTATTCGGGAGCGCTTGTACAAGCCATGCCACATGCGGTCTTCACCAAATCGCATATAAGCGAAAGTCATCACCGCTGCTCAGGGATGTAGTGCTAACAGAAAAGGTGGATCCAAAAAAATAGCCATTTCAAAACAGCTTCAAACTCATTTGAAGCAAAACATAAAAAAGGTGTGGGAACACCGTTCTTACGCGTTCCCGCCCCACTACACCCCTGCTGCTGCTGCTTCTCCGTGGTGGACTGTGGTCTTTTTTTATTCCTTCAAGAGGGCAAGTGTTTTGTTACTTTCTTAAAATGTTTTTATGTAAACGCTTGAGTAGAAACTTAGTTTCTAAGCTTGGTTTTTGTTGTTGCGTCTTCAGTTTCTCCTGTTAGTTAAGATGCTGTGCGTTTGGCCAAAAGGTTTAATTGTGCTTTACAAAGACGAAAAGCATCGTGCATACTGGAGTCTCATGTGGTGTGAGTTAACCCACAGAGCTATGCGGATCGGGTCGGGCGAGAAATGCTATCTGCGGGTAACTGAATGTTGATTCTGTGCATGTGAAAGTGACATGAGCGAGAAATTTAATGCTACAGAAAGCTGGTGGTATAAGGGTGTAGAGACATTCTCTAGTGGTGATGAGATCACAGATTGGAGGTTCCAGATCTCAGTGATCTTGTAAGAAATATCCTTCGTTCTGCGTGATGGCAACTAGCGCTGCTAATGAACGAGTGTTTTACAATAAACATAGATAATTATCTATGGCCATGACGTGAATAGCAGAAGAACACATTTAAAGAGTTCGTCAGGGAACAACATGCTGTTTTTCACCAGTATCACGGAAAAGTTTAGTTGTTGGGCCAAACTTCGCCGCATTTAGCTACATCCGAAGTTCCTACGTGAGTTCGACCATAGACGTAGCAAGGACGGTATTCGCCACATTTAGCGGTAGGTGGCGC
>Ga0210059_1000763_pt1 | contig 44057 bp, 23 predicted proteins | sample Ectturendosymbi2_FD_188042 | JGI IMG/M metagenome (GOLD analysis project Ga0210059, IMG submission 188042) | Ecteinascidia turbinata endosymbiont from Florida, USA - Sample 2 (SPAdes) (version 2) | ecosystem: Host-associated > Tunicates > Ascidians > Unclassified | place: Key West, Florida... | reverse complement strand
CTATTGTTATGGCGACTTGTTCTTATGGAATTTAGTTATGGCGGAGGGGCGGTAATCGGTTATAGCCTACTGCTGCTTTTGTTTAGGCTAGGTTGTAGGTCACCGGCTAACTCACTGTAGGTTGCCTGGTGAAAATGCAGATAAACTTTGCTTTCTCAGTTTCTGCATGACAATGAATCTTAAACTGTTGATATGGAACTCCTGAGAATAGACAAATCAGTTGAGGTATTTCATTTCATAGCAATGCCAGTACTTCAGTTGCAGTAACTAATGGAACTAGTTTTTCTTTAAGGACATGTAGTTATTTAATGTTACATTACATCAAAATTCCAAATTTGGTTCTTTAGGACTTGGATTGACTTTTCAAATTGAAAACCCACTGAGTTGCAGAAGAGTCTGAAAGGTTGATTTGTGAAATATATACAAAAATAAAATTTTACAAGATTTATGTAGTACAGTAACTGTTAACAAACTACTATCAAAGACCAAAAAAGTTACTGCTGTTTTGGAAATATTTTCATTTTTGGCAATGGTTAATTAAATACAGTGTTGTACTAATTTCAACCTCCTCAACTTGATGTTCCATTTTGTACTTCCTTTTCATTGTTCAGCATCTTTTAACTTTCAAGCACTGTTTTTGCTTTTTCGGATTTAAACACTGTAGGCAGTTATCTTACATTCAGTGTTCTGTTCTTATTGCTTTGTTATTTTAACATTCTTTTTTTATTCATGACACTGAGCAATTATGGAGAATTTTAAAACGCTTTTATGACTAGTTAAATTTATCCATCCATACTAGTTGGCCATGCCAATATTTTAAGTATTAAAAAAAATTATCGTTCCAAAGGGGCTATTATATAAAAGTAAGATAGTGTTATGTACTATATAAATATTAACGACAAAGTGTGGGGGTAAAATGGTTACGATCATTTATAAGGCACATTAACTAATAACAATTTCCTACCTATCGTGTGCATCAGTTGGCACCTTTACTGTTACTTACTGTTTCTTACGCCCATAAAGATCTTAAAACACAAAATAACAATTCATAGACTTACCACTTGTTTCCACAATATTATAAACCTTTCTAATAAGCGTCTGATCTAGTGACTTTTATACTCCAATTTAAATCACACCTATTCTGTTTTCAGCATACAAGACTCTGTTCTATTTAGATTTCCTATCTTCTGTGCTAATTCGCGTGTCCGGAATATGACAAATTTTTAAGTAAGGACATGAAAAAAAAAATTTTTTAAAGTCTTGCTCTCCCTCCATTAAGAGAAGAAGCCGAACTTAGTGGCTCCATATAGTTAAGCATAAATATTAAATTGATCGAATTAGATTAGAATCGTTTGGGTTCATTAGAAAAGAAGTCGAGCTAAAGTAGTACCCTTTTATGCTAGGCACTATCTCATTGTTAATAGAAAAGACCTCAACGGTGGCACCATTTTTATGTGGCAGTTCACTTCTAAAAGAAGCGAACCACTACACATTTAGGACATCTCCGCGAGAGCACTGGTCCGTAGGAATGTCCATGGCATGCTCAAGTTAACAATTAAGTAACCTGGACCCGCCGGTCTAGCTCGACATCACTCAGTTTATCACAACAAGATTGTATTCACTCATGGTTTTATTAGTATAACTTTAAGCACTGCGATATTTACTATAACAGGGGTTTACAATATACTTTAACATATTTAAACTTTACTACAGTAATCAAGAGTTAATGCGCAGTTCTATTAAATCATAAGGAAGAGAGAGAGCAACCTATGTTGTTAAGCAGTCACATTACAACCTGCTTAAAGAAATTGGCTATAACTTTCGGTGATTCCGTTAGTCTAGCCTTTCTAGGATAGTAGCCAGCTGCAAGTGTATTCTGGTTCACGAATTTACCAGACCCCACAAGTTCGCCAACTATCTATCCTTCAATTTGGTTTGTTTCAGTTTGGCAAGCCCACTACTGGCTTAGGTGTTGAGACTGGTAAGCCCACGAGATCAACTGACTGAACTGAGCAGATACACCTGTATATATCCATTTTTCCTGTGTTTTCATTGGTTGATTTCGGTCACGTGGTTACGTTTTCGAGCATAGAACTTTTTCGTAATCGAGCGCTCGTGACGTCACTTTTCTAGGAATGAAAATCATTCAAAATTGTTAGCAATTTCGATTACAATTTTTATCATGGTTTGGACTACGGTTTTCAGTATTATTTTTATGAGGGTTTTGGTTACTCTCTCCTAAATGCGTAAGTACAATTTTACAGTAAATAATGTCTTCTGTGTTCCACTTCGCTTGGCTTGTCGTAAATTCATCGGCAAGCTTCGGAGATGGGTTCTTCAATTATTTTCCTTTAGTAATCAGCGTCTTCTTTTGTTGATATTTCAGGATCACAAGACGTTTCATGTTGAGGAGAAAAACGAACTCAACATTAGGCTAATCAAGTATTGAATATGCTGCAATTTCAAAAATTCTAGCTTATAAATCCTGATTTTTAAGGTTCTGAAAAAAGGTAAGGCATAAAATACAACACATTTTTGATAATGAAACAGAAAACAATATTTAAAATTTTTGGAAATATCGGTATAGGCCGATATACCGGCCCATGAATGGCTGATATATCGGTATCGGCCTCAAAAAAGCCATATCGGTCGATCTCTACTCAAAAGATGAAGAGATTAACCAGGAAAGATTAAACAAGGGTACTTGTGTGGTCAATCTGTGGCATCAAATTTCAAAGTATTATGTTAGTTTTTCAAGTCAAACTATTTGCAATTCTTGCAAGAGGTAATGCAGCTTCATTTTGCCAATCTTACGCTACCAAGGGTTCACAAAACGTCCACCACTTTCATTCAAGCCATCCAACAAAATGAAATGGAAGGAATAGTCCTGTTTTCACTTATTCTTTAGTAATGCAAACTTCAACTAATTATCAACTCAAACCCATATGTTAGAAAGAAAATTGTTGCAGCTGTGCACATGGGCACAATTTTGTTGTAAAATGTGGGGAGGACAGGTTGATGTAAAAATAATATAGTCATAGGGCTGATCCGGAGGTAAAGTTTTGTAAATACATATTCCCAATCTTGTTTCTTGGAGGTGTTTTTAAAGCAACACTAATCACGCTTTACTTTATCCCTGCAAATGATTTAGAAATTAATAAACCTAATTTTGTTGTTGGACATGGTACTGTAGTTCATCTTGGTTGCACTACTATCAGACTATGGTACAAACAAGGACAGCAATATAGTCGAACACATCAATTGGTTTTATCAGAGCTCTCAGAGTGCACAAAACGATGAAGCGCATTGGTCGCACGTGCATATCACTTTTAAGTAGAACACATCGATTTTCATGCATTTTATAAGAAGTGTGGGTTACAGCGCGATTTGGTGTCTTGCTTAACGTTAAAAAGACGATAAATTGCAAGGTACGATATATATATTGTAAGGTATGGTAGCTAAATATTTTTCTGGCACATTTCCGCTGTTTAAAAACGCTGCAAATCTTTAGCTACTGGGAATCATGCATGCAGCCCCACCCAAGCCAAATCTTCATTGATATCCTTTTATAATAGCAAAAAATGTTTGGCCAAAATTAGTGTAGGATTCTTCACATGATGATTTACAATTTATTTTTACTGCTGATGGGTGGATGATGTATCCTTTCAATCTCCCCTTGTCAGCCCGTGTATGCTGTTGGATACCCTTTCGATTGTCCAAACATCGTTTGTCTAATATCCTTTCCCGACATCAATCAAACTCTCGAGCAGAATTATCCAAGCAAACTAGAGAAGATTTCAAGATATCCAAAAGAAAACGAACCAGAAGCCTTTCTGAATACATACCCATTCAGCCTTCAATGTGATGTATGCATACATAGTCATCTGGTGACCAGGTCCGTAACTAAGGGGAGGGCTTCGCCCCCTCTGGAAAAACTTTCTCCCCCTCTTAAAAATGTTATGGACATATTGTACGCATTGTAGGGGTCCTGGCCATGCCCGGATTGGCCGAACCTCTAGCGTAAGATTAATTTTGATGTAATTTATTTGATTACTCCGTTTCTGTTAATCTGCAAGTTGTCAGTCCTTTTGGACCTAGCTGAGGCCACCCCCTTAGCCAGGTTGCCATAATATTCTAATCTTCCCTACGTCGTTTTACGAAACACTAGCACAGTAACTAACAGAGACTGCTTTAACACACTCTCTGGAGTCGTGTGGTGGTTTAAACTCAAGAGCATTGTATTTCTCGTTAACCAACGGTTTATAATTACACTATACAGCACACGCAAAAACTTTAGCATGACAAAATTTACCTTACAGTTCGACAGAAAGTTAAACATGATCAACCAGTGCCATTCCCTAGCCTTACAATCCTATCCCTATGTGCTAGAAATTGCCTTCAATGCCATTAATGCATCAGCATTGCCCTGTAATGAGAGCTCTCCAGGAAAGCTCCTGCCAGTACCCAGCATTTTTCCTTCTGATTTCCAAGTTACGATGCCGTACATTAGCGACAAATGACATCATTAGTGCCCTGTTTTTCGTTACCTCTATTTCCTGCAGTAAGGTCTGCCCCCTTGCTTATGGTGCCTTGGTATTTTTGGTTTGTTTCATTCTATAGTCAGACATTTCAAGATTTCTCCCCACCACATTTCCTGTAATCACGTCATTTCTCAGGCCAGTCTTGTGCTTTACCCGCTGCAAGGACGTCACATTGGCTCTGTTTCCATGAATTTACTTCCTATTGTGTCCAATGGTCAAGTCATATTTCCGCACAATATCTGTTTGTGGCACCAGCTTTTGCACTCACTGCCATAAAGGGTTATACTTCTGATTTTCGTCAGGTCATAATGTTTCCCAAAACTCTAGCTGTCAATCATCTATGTTTTTCCCATTCTAGCTGTCAATCAAATATTCACAGAGCTATGTAATGTTGCTTGCGTTTTTGACCCTTCCCTTAGGATTCAGTAACCGTCAGAGATGCGCACTGATGCATGTCGTCTGTAATTATCTTTACCCGCCAAGATGAAGAATCGATATCATGAACCATCTTCCTACTGTAACAGTTCTCGAACATTCTTCCTGGTAATTTCCCATTGGTATTGTCCCTTCATAGTTCGTCGACCGCTTTGTTTTGGAGTATCATTTACTAGCGCAGATTCATACATCACCTATGAGTTCAATATTACTTCCTTATTGCTCACACCGTTTTCGTTACTGTCAGCGGTTCCTAGCAAAACGTTCTCCTGATGGAATTGACAAAATAGCGATTCTAACTAACTAGTTATGGTCTGCTAATTCTAGTACACTCAATGACAAATATTGCAATATACACGCACAGATACTGCGATATACACATACGATACAATATACCCATACGCAATCACTGCAATACATATACGCATATGCTGACAGTGGCTTATCATAGCTTTGCTCTGCCATGTTATAACTTTGCGCTGCGCATAATCGCCACAGTTGATTTAGTATGCACAGGATAACAACAGTTTTGTTCAGTAGTGAAGTTGTTCACCACTGTTGCACCATTTCTTTAACCTCCCCTCGTACGACTTCGCAACTGGTGTATTTCGCTGCTTGTGATTCTTTGTCGACACAATCGAACTCTCACTTATACATGACTTCCTTGGCCATTTCTTCTGCAGAAGGTTTTCCTCATTACTGCTCGAGACGTTGCGCGTTTCAACTTTCGACCTTAAGCGTTGCTGTTCGTATTGCCGCGTTGTACTGTCTGGTGTCCTGTTATTGCAGGCTGCTTTTCGTCGTGGAAATACCTTTGAACATTACTGATCGCCATAGCCTGTTTCTTTAAGTCCTTCTGTAATTCATCATGTAATTATTGCATACACTTCATCACGTTCAAATATAACTTACACACACAATTTCAATACATTCAATTCAGTTCAAAATTTCCAATTTCTAGCACATTAAACAGCATTCATGTTATGGTTTAAAAATACCATAACAGCATAACCACTGTTTTCGTACATGCTATGGATTTAAAATTTGCGCCTCCCTCAGAAAATTATTCTCACCCCCTGGTGTCCAAAGCTGGTTACAGGTCGGCTGGTGACTGTTGTCTTGTGACTTCTGTCAGTCATGCCACTGAGCTCAGTCTTTTCACAATCACATTTTTCAGGTTCAACATCAAATTTTAACAAGCGAAATTAATGTCAAAAGTTTTAATCTAGAGTTACACATGAATAACGACACGAAAATATATTTGAGATCAAACAGAAATCAAAATGAACAAGGCGAGTTGGCAAATAGTACCACGTTTCACCTGAAATAACACGAAAAGACTGTTCAGCAAACTAGGTGTAACGTAGGCTCATAGAGTCATATAGATGGCGGAACCAGGGGGGACCCATGGGTTTCGGCTCCCCCACTTTTCTGGGAGGGCACGGCCCTCCCACTTTCCATTTCGAATTTTCCCTAAATAGATTTAAGTAACACAATTCGTATTGGGTCCATTGTTAGTAAAGTAAATTGTTTTTGTGCAAGACTAAGAACAACTAGTTACATTTATGTGCTAAATCAGTGTAGTGTATGATAGATAGGGTGTTGTGTAGATAGGGGTCGATGAGGGCTTATCAACTTTTGAATAAAATTGCTTAAACATGCTGACAAATGTTAATGACATCATATTTCAGTTCTTGTGACGTCACAGTTGCCAATTCAAATCACAAAAATTTTAGTTTTTTGACGTGCACTTATGCCTGCCACTTTGAAAATAGTTCCGCCACCCGTGCGTAGGCTACCATGTGAAGCAAATGTTTCGCACTTGGATGAAAACATTGCTGCATTCTGGGTATAAAAATCTTTTGAATTTTCTGGTCACCCTCGTCGTGACATACAAGAAATAAGGCTAAATGTATGAGCTATCTTTTATTCCTAGTCAAGTCATTAAGTTTTGAGCTATAGGACAATATATAGCGAGGTCAATACCTTTCTTAAAGTTTTAAACGAAATCCTGTTTACTAATGGATGAAGACAGTCTTTAGCAAAACTGCCCACCCTAAAACTAAGTCTCCACAATAGTGCTGCTATTTGTCTTTGGGAAAAATTTTGCAGAGGTTTGCCTGAAAATGTTACTTTCTAACATTATAGATAGTTTGCATCTTTAAATTTTACGCTGTCTGTTTCTGAATACATGACAAACAACGTTACAGTAAAGCCAGTTAGCCAACATTTTTGCAGGAAACAAATCACGGATGTACTGTGGTCTCTCACGTGTGCAGCCATTAAATTTCACTGTTTCAAGACAGTGACCTTTCTTACAGTAAATCACATTGGATAAATGTCAGACAGAGCAAGTAAACAATCTTTTGCGATCTCTAGAAACTTGCAAAATGCTAAAAATCATTTTTGAAGTAAAAATTTCTAAAAATATCAGAATCAGTGATACCACACCAAACTCTGTTTCAACATCAACATGGCTATGTGTAACATCTAACATGAAAAAGTCTTCACACAAAACGCGACAAACGTCACATTTAGTTTTGAAACCTCCCCAAATACAAATCCTAAGAGAAAAAAGTTGGAGGACATGGCATATTATGTACCCCCCATCTAAAAAAGTGGGGGGGACACGTCCCGGTTGTCCCCCACCAAATTGCGCCCATGGCTGTTTACAACAATACATACTGTAGTACGCTGTCATAGTGCAAGATGTTGACCAGGAACAAGTATGTTTCAATACAAGTTATGCATCCTAATGGAATTTCTTCATTTTTATGGCGGCAAAAAGATGATTTTGCTGGATACTAACGGAGCTACCTTAATTGCACAATTGAAAACCATGGCCAAAATCAGTCAGTGGCTGCTACCATGTCTCTTCAAGATCAATAACAGAGATAATGAAGAGATTTGAGGAAATTAGCTCTATTAATGCTGCTATTATCTATGGACACAAAATAAAGTTTACTGCTCATTTACCTTGTATACTACATGAGGTTGATGTGGGGAAGAATTTCATTGCTGTTGAAATGCTTGTGCCATGCATGTTGAGCATAAGGGCAACCATGAAAAATTATTGGACCATAAAAAGATAGCAATTTTTGTAAGTCAATAAATTTAACAACTGTTTTGATTCAACAACTTTGTTGGATTAATTATTTGCAGTGATGAAGTCTTGAGACTTGGTCTCGAGACCATCTTTGCGAGTCTCAGTCTTGAAGGTTTCAGGTCTCATCTTGCTCTCAAAGGTTACAGGTCTCGGTCACAAGCCTATTGTCTTGAAACTGTCGATATTGCAAGGGTATGGCTTTGTAAAACTTCTGTAATTCAACAAGTTTTTCTCTGTTGTATTAGTAAGTAAGAAACAACCAAAACAGATTGGAAAAATGCCAGAAATTTGAAAAAATTCAACTTTAAAAATGTGATGATAATTTTTGGAAAAATTTCAGCAAAATGCAAAAAGTTTGAAATCTCGAGTTTTGGTCTCGAAGTTTTAACAAGGTCTCGGTATCAAAGGCAGGGGCGGAGCCAGACATTTTCACTTGGGGGGGCCACTGGAGGGGCCAGTTTTGCAACAAGGGGGAGCTGTCAATAGTCTGTGTAGGACTTTCAGAAAGAGACCTGAAAAATTTTGGGGGTCCACTGAGGGGCCAGGCAAAATTTTTGGAGGGAAGTGGCCCCCCCTGGCACCTCTCTAGCTCCGCCCCTGATCAAAGGTGACTACGTAACTTATTATTATGTGACAAAAAACAAAAATAATGCCATCTGAAGTATGTATCAGACGATAATGTATGGGTAAATTTGAATCAAAAACAACTGTCAGTGTGTATGGAAATAAGTTTTATGTAAGTATCAAATCAAGTAAGATCTCTGGATCATGCAACTCTGGTTTTTAAATTGAATGGAATTATAAAGAAAATCAACCAGACAAAAAGAACATAATCAGTAATTACAAATGAGAAAAAAGAACAAGTTACTACTAAGTATATTGTAAATCGGATTACATGTTAGAATTCACGATGGTAATGGTAATTTTCCTTACCATAAAAATGATATATGCAAATTTATGTTATATTTGGTTAAATTTCAAAAATTAAAAAATTAGCAATATTTAAAATTGACCCTCTTTTCTAATTTTTTCACATTTTTCAACATTTTTCAATCTTAAAAGATTTTGTTGAGGGTATTAAGCATATTTAAGAACTACATTGTTAAACATTCACTAAAAATTGTTTAAATTAAACAAAGAATATTAAATTAGATTTAATTACAAAAATTAAATTGAATTAGATTTAATTTAAAAGATAAATTCAGTTAAAAAATTAAATTTTTTTAATGTCATGATAATATTTTTTTACAATATTTTCGATTAAAAAATTTTTTTTATATAATGGATATATACTATTATATAAACATAATTTTTTTTGCCTGAAGTTAAAAATAAGCATGGGTGACCAAGATACAGTAGTATCTCCATAACACCAGCCATTACATAAAAAAAATGAAGTCAATTGAAGTTGCACTATTTGAGTTATATGTATTTAAAATATCATCATGCTTGAATGCACGTGAAAAACATGTTGCCTTGTAACAACGATCAATCAGGGTTCAAAGGTCACCAGTGAAAAACTTTCTGTGTTGTTTTGTTCAGCATGGAGCCTTCCACTTTATTGCAAAATATTGAATGAAAATATTCAGAGATAAAGGAGTGACAATCAGTTGAAGTTCCAACAGCAAAACTCCAAGAATTTTTTGGTCCAATCCTCTCGATAAACATCAAAATTTCAAATGCTCATAATTTCATAAATACAGGTCCGATTTCTAAAATTCCAACTTTGTTGATCTCAGAAGCCTGAAATCGTTCACCTTATAAAATTTCGTGAATTTTAGTGAGGGTCAGATAAAAAATCCCCATTTTGCTGGAAACTATGAACATAAATTGTGACACCTGACAATGAATGACCCTGACCGTAATGTCTAATTTAAATGTGGGCAAGCTTTTAGTGGCTGTTTGTCTATGTTGTGTAAAGAATAGGCTAAGCCATAACTTTAAACCTCAACATGTTGTGTCTCACTGTATTGTGTTAGTCATGTGACCTTTTCAACCATTTGTGTTCTATCAAGGGCAAAATAGCCAGGACATATATTTTGCCTCATGAAGCAAAATTGACAGTATCTTTTTAATATGAGTTACTTGGAAGTTTTTGGAGTGTTAACAGGAGTCGGAGTTGGCGTTTCAAAATTTTTCAGAGTGGGAGCAGGAGTTGTAAAGCAAGAGGAGCGGAGTCGGAGTCTGAAAAATGTGACTCCGCTCATCTCTGTCTGAGTTGGAAATTTTGGAAAAGTCGGAGTGAGATATTTTGCCTCCGACTCTGCAACCCTGGTGGATAGTATGCTAAAGCTCCAATTTTAAAGAAACACGATATGTACAATTTCAAGGTGCGAGAAACTCCACTGAAGCAAAGTCACAGAATAGCGTTGGCATGGGCTGGAGATAGGCTTTTTCTCTTTTATCTCAACACGAAGCAAATGTACTGTGGTGTTATCATTTTGCTCTTGGCAAGATGACGTGGAATTTGTTTTGCTGTGAACAGTTTTTTTGTGAATAGTTTTTTTGTTGCAAGAAGTTCCTCAGTGTTACAATTTTAGGATAGATCTGTTTTATGATCTACTGATAGTCCTTGGTTGTAAAATTGTGACATTGATGATTTGATGTATTTCATTGATTTTCTGTCTATTGTATCTGGTGCTACTTTTTTCACTTCAACGTGGTACGCAGATTTCGCTTGCAGGTTTTTTTAATAAAGTTTATTGATTCTATAGAATGGTGACTGGCAAGGATATGTAAGTTTTATGAAAATATGGTAGTGTTTGATTTAAAATTAATGATATTTTTTATATGACATTTTTTTTCTAATGGTTCGTGCTTTCTGAGACAGTTATAGTGTCATGCAAATGTGTACTGATTTATGAATGTGTCCATGCACAATTTATGTTTATAGTTTAAATTTGTAGTGCAATAGAAAAATTTCCAAATGGCCATAAATCATGGCTAGTTAGTATTTTATGTCCACCAAATCAGCCCAAAACTGCTTGGCATCCAACATTAATTTGGCATAAAAACACTTGGCAGTGAATGTGTTAAATGCATAATGTAGTGCAAGGTTTCTCAACATGTGGGCCATGACTCAAAGTGGTCTATAAAATAATTTTTGATGTGCCATGGCCTGGCATTATTGAAATTGTGCAGGTTAATGTTTTGCAAGGTGAACCTTTAATTGAATACGTAGGTAGCTCTTGAGCTACAAATGTCATAATATGCTCTCTTTTATCATTGTATTAGGAATTATTGCACATGGAAATTTCCACATAGCCTACCACGTTGTGCACATTATACAGTTACCATGTTGTGCACATTACATTTTGAGGCAGACAGGCGGTTCTTATTGCCATAAAAATGAGATGTAGAAGCAGACTTAAGGTGAAAGATGACTTGTTCTTTGCATCATCATGTATTGAGCATTGAATATCTATAAAAAAGGAGCCTGGGCTCCTGTCAGAGCTAGCTGGGAGTTAACCAGTTTCTATTGGCATGGCATCACATCAGCTGGTATGGCTTCCTGTACAAGGAAATGGTGATCTGCCAGGTCCCACCTGGTGGGTGTGGTAGTGGGAAGGGCTTAATGGTATCCCCAAAATTGAGCTAGGGTAATTGGGAAGGTAACCACTTGAATATGTCCGGCATACCTGCAAGAATAATAAATGACCAATGCCAGACATTAAGAGGTGCAGTATACCCACCAGATCATCAAAATGGCTCAAAATTGAGCTAGATCAGCTGTGAAGGTAACCACTTGAAACCTGTTGCAAAATGTCCAGCACTCTCTGAGCTCCTGGTCTACTATGCTTTCTAACAACTTAAGGCTCAGCCTCACACTGATTTTAGCATGTGTGTTATTAAATGTAGTTTTCATTTTCGCTCTGTTCATGTGCAACAGTTCTGGCATTGGAGAAGTTGTATAGTCTGTGGGCCACAGACTGTCTGTGTTTTCACTGGGCCACATACTCGGAAATGTTGAGAACCTTTGCTTTAGTATGAAAACTTATATTTTTCTAGTTTGATTTCTGGTAATGCAACAACTATTTTTCAGCTACCATATGACAAGATTTCTTCATTTGTTATACCTACATGTTAATCAATGGCCAGATGATGCATAGTTATTAGTTAGTACAGGATAAAATGCTTTGTCCTATAACACAAATGCAGCTATGACACATGGTTTTTTGTTGTTAGTAGGGCAACCAATTTTTTGGCCTAAAAACTTAAAATTTTGACTTTATTTGATCTGTAAATTTTCTGCATTTGCAACAAACAACTGTAGTTCATACATTGTGTGGCTGTCCCTAAAGATGTAGTTGGACGTTACAAGCATCACACTCTTTTCCATGTGGAATATTTTTATTTCATTTTTTATTTGTGTGTTTGATTCAGACTCATGATCCAGGTAACAAGGGTAATCGAATAACACATGAACACAAAATGGTTTAGTCAATACATTGAAGAGTAGGTGTTAGTTAAAAAACACAGTCAACACAAGAGAGGAGCAAAACACTGAAAGTGAAACAGCACACCAGCAATTTTTATGCTTTAGTATAATAATATTTATTTGTGGAGTATAAATGCATGCATCCTTTCTCTAATGTTTTGTATTGAACTCTTGCAGAAAGGCATTGTTACAAATGTGTTTTTAATAAGTGAAGATTAATCAAAAGCATTACCACTCTGGGTTAATTACATATATGTATTTGTTAGAATTTGATTTTTGAAAACTTTTAGGATTGTCATAAACCAACATTTTTGCTTATTATGTGGTAAGATCAGGCTTAGGCTATGATGCACGAGGAACATTTTAAAATAGAATCTGGAGCAAGAGGTAACAATTATATTGTTAATTTTATCCAAACCAAGGTTGCGGAGTCAGAGATAAAGTTTCCAACGTCAACTTCTTGAAATTTTTGACTCCGATCTTTCCGAAATTTCCGACTCCTTAACATATAGGGAATAAAATTTGGCTGTTGAAATCATTGGAAATCGTGGTGCGCAGCAAGAAATCTCTGTTTCAACAAAATTTTAAAAAGAAATGTACAATTTCAACAGCAATTCCCAATTTAAGACTGTGATGAAAAAAATGATCCAATTGAACATCTGGAGTCGGACAAAAAAATCGGACTCCAACCCCCAGTGTTGTTAGGAATCCAACTCCACCCAAAAACCTCCGACTCTGCAACCCTGCTCCAAACACTGCTTTTTTCACTTATTGAATTGCAATTATTTATTTTTAGGTTGTTTAAATGTTGTCCTTAAAACTATCAGCTAATGTAATTTGTAAATGAGCTAATATCAGTCGACTAATACCAAATAATTAAGTTAATGAAAGTTGGAATTTCATATTAAGTTAATATTAGTGTTGTTAAAATGTCTCATTCTGCAAACGCGTTGGCTTTTATTTATTGAATCTCTTTAACTCTTACCTGCAATGTAGTTTAACGACTTCTGCAGGTTTTTGGCTACTTAAGACACAAACCAGGCTGGGGTGGTTCTGTACAATTTATTGCCTTTGATTCAATAAATTTGATTCAGCATTACTTTTGAGAGTGCATAATGAAGCTTTAACCAACCACTGGCACACAAAGATATGTGATACTCTGAAGCAGGGTGATAAGAAAACTGAACCAAATGGTACCATGCTGAAGCATGTGAGGCCATAACACATGTAAAATAATCAAACAGTTTGCCCAATCTTTGTACTTCTTTGCCCGTTTTCATCGTTTTTATTCATTGCTTTGGGTAAAAGCAATTTTTTCACTGTCTTCTGTCTTTTCGACCAACTGCGACGAGACGTCTGCGAACTGCAGAGGAACTGATTTGGATACCATTCTTCTTCAAATCCTTATGCAATGCGTCGCTCGTTTTGCGGGAATCTTTTTTACTTTATCTAAGTAAGTCGCCATCGTCTTGTGGAATGGTTTTCTTCTTACGACCCTAAGAAACTGATCCAGCCTCCTGTTTCAACTTCTTGACTCGCATGACAGTTGCAAGATTCACACCAACCAATGCAACAATGTCTCTATACGTCATTAGCTTTGTGTTCGTGCAAAGTTACGATCTTCATACGTTTTCTGCGTGTCACGTCAATCTTGCACGGTGGTTGACTTACGACTATTGTACAGCTGTTTCAAGAGATAGAGTTTCTTAAGTCTGATGCAATTGAGGTGGACACAATGATTGCATCAGCAAACTGATAAAACTGACTACAGGTATTCATTAAATGGAAATTATAATGCCTGTGACGCGAGTACAGGGAATACGATTTTCCACTGAAAAAACGCTTTGTTTCAATTAATTTGCGCAAGGGTGTATGTGAGGAACTTGTGTGAGCATTTCTTATATGTGCACTAGATGACATTTTGTAAGATTAAAAATGTAGTATCCTGTATAATAAATTACTAAAGAATTAACAATGTAAGGCTGGCATCAAATCGTATTTGTTGCAAGGGCCATACATGCTTTTTCCATTTTTGGCTCAGACTTCGATTTACACCTATTGACATAGATTGTTTTAAATCATTTTGTGAATGGTAGTCATGGACAGGTGGGCAAATAAAGTTGCTCTGGTCACTGGAGCTTCTTCGGGAATTGGAAAATCCATTGCTGAGAAGTTGGCTAAGCATGGGATGAAAGTTGTTGCGTGTGCTCGAAACATGGAACGATTGCAAGAGTTTGCTGCTGCTGTGAACAAAGAATGTCTTGGAGAAATATTTCCTTACGCTTGTGACATCAGTGATGAAGAGCAAATACAATCGATGTTTAAATTCATCAAAGACAAGTTTGGTAAATTACATGTTTGTGTCAACAATGCTGGTTTGGCAATGTCTTCTTCAATTCTTTCTGGTTCATCAGAGGTAAGTTGCAAACTTGACGATTCCTGTTCCTTATTGCTTTTTAAATGCAGCAAAGCAATGCTACTGCTAATTATGTGCAAAAACCTTGGTATGGACTCTCTGTTGACACAGTAGATTGGCTGAAGTTGCATTTCACAACACCACTTACTACCATAAACTTCAGAATTCAGGTGTGTTCAAAGGTGCGTGTGAGACGTTATGAGAGAGTAATAGTTTCCTGAAGAAAGGCGTGGGCAATACATTGGGTCCAGATACAGCTGCAGCGTCTCCCAGAGTGGATAAACATTCCCACCTGCCTTGTCCATGCCTACAGTAGTTTGATTGATTTAAGCCACTGAATAGTTCAGTTTAGCCGTTTGAAGTAACCATTTGATCCATAGCAGGTGTCACCACTTCAGGCCAGAGTGGAGCTGGGAATAATGATGGCTAATGGATATTTCTGTTTCTTAAAAACAGCAGCAGAACTTGCGAGTTGTAGCCCCATTGCCGGTTGCAGTTCAGCGTCATACCCAGGCCGGGATGGTGAATCTATTTGCAGACATGTATATTAGCCGTAGAACGCTGTACAAATCGCCAATTTCTAAGAAAATATGGAACCGTTTCGAGCAAGTATCTTGAGCCGAAACATTGCGCAGGATGCACCGTAGTTTTTGAAGCCAATAAGCTTTACCCAGCTATTGCCGATCAGATTGCGCTGCAGTAAAGCAGACAGGTTCAAATGTGAAATTTTTAGTTTCCTGTTAGGTTGCATTGCTGGAGATGGTTGCGGCTTAAGTTAATCGCTGAAGCTGTATCCTTTCAGAAAGGCCAATGTCTTTGGTGGCTTGCTTCTTGAATTTGTAATGCGCCTCAGTTAACAGATGCCGTTGATTTGGATCAGCTATAGAAAACAAGAAGTTGTATGAGTTTTACTTTTAAAAAAATTTTATCCACTGGATTTTCTTGTATTGAGCTTTTCAAAATTAGCCAGCGAAGCAATGAGCATTTGATCTGCAATATTAAGGCGATAAAGAAAATTTTGGCTGATCAACGTGGAAAATTGCAGTTGATATATTCACTGAAAGTGCTTCGGTTACTGTCCAAAGCGGTCCTTCGCGAAAATTTTTTGAAAACCTTGTTTTGCTTAAAATCTTTTTCACTGCATGCTCTCAGTGCCAATTTTAGTGTTACGGTTAAACTCTTGCATTGCAGAAATGGAGACGTGTGTTTGACGTAAACGTGATTGGCTTATGCATTTGCACGAGAGAGTCTGTAAAGATTATGAATGGCTGTGGTATCGATGACGGTCATGTAATCAACATCAATAGCGTTGTTGGTCACAAAGTTGGGGATAAGCCAATCTACGCTGGAAGTAAGTTCGCTGTAACTGCCTTGACCGAAGGCCTTCGTCAAGAATTGTGCAATGCCAAGTCACACATTCGATCTACTTCCATATCCCCGGGATTCGTTGAGACGGAATTTGCGTACAGGTAGAAATGGTTTGGTTAAATGGGGATTGGAAACCCATTTGTTAAGCTGTTTGCTGTACAAAGTGATCTGTGAAAAAGCCTACATTGTTAAAACTCTTGACTTTCCAATGACACCCCTGTTTCGTTAAGTGAAGTTCACTTTTATCTTTTACGTATGGAATGGCAGATAACTGTCATGAAACAGGATATATTGACGTGTGTGCGCTGGAGATGCCAGCTAAATTTTGGTATACAGTATTTGAAATTTCTGTTCTATGCATGCTATAAGACCGTGGTTCTCATTTAAAAAAATTTGCATAACGGTCTTCTTACAAATTTCTAGATGTCTCGCCGTCCACTATCAAATCAAAAAGCAAACAGCACCAAAAACGAATTTTAAGCATAGACTTGTTACCGTAATAAGTACAGTTCAATGGGATGGGTGCGCCTGTTTGGCTTCTACCAGTTTTTATAGCTTGGATTCTGTTTTTGAAAGTGCAACTCTTAATATGATGTGTCACGTCCAATTTGTTTCTGAATCTTTTTCTGATTGCGAGTAGTATAGAAAAAATTGTTTCACACTCGTAGGTTGTTGGCAAGGGAATAAGCACTCTCACAAATATCCACAATCGATAGGCTATAGCACAGCTGACCAACTCTTATCAATCACACGCATCATATTGGTTCCCTCTATATGATGTTTCCTATGCAACTGCTTACTGCGTGGTCCTGGCGCAACATCAACCCTTTAAGGCCCACAACGGCCACTTTATTGACCAGAGTTTGCAATTCCACATCTCGCCAGTCGATTGAGCTAGAGCGCTGTTCAAACCCTCTACGGATTCGGCAAGACGTCTAGTTTACATTGAAAAAACAATTTTCGTTTTGGGTTTAGGGTTCTCTATGGGTGACATCATAATGGGGGCATGTCTTCGCGATTTTATGACTGAGGTTACCTGGCCCTGGGCGCCAACACAACGTGCGATTTTTTAGCTGAAATTTTTTTTGGTATGTAGGTTATGATCCGAGTCTCACAGCCCTTGATCGGTTTGCTAGCATACCTGGAGCCAAAATTATGGCCCCCAAAACAAAAATTGCTAAAAATTTTACTCCCACAAACGCTGACCCTGGGTATATTATACCCATGGCCATAACTCGCCAGCAAAATGAGCTAGAGAGCTGTTCGATCTCTCTAAAAACTGAGAAAGTCTTGTTGTTCAGAATTAAAACAAAAACATTTACTTTTAAATATACGGCTTTTTGTTGATGTTTACATAACTAGAGGATATATGTGACATTTTGTTTACATTTGGATGAAGTCAACATCCTGTGGGAGTGGACCAATCGAACCGATTTCGTAGCTGAAAGTTTTATTGGATTCATGGCTATAATACGAGTCTTAGAGGGTTTGATTGACTTTGTAGCGTTTCTGGTTCAAAAGTTATGGCATGGCAAAACATTTTAATTAGGGAAATCCCCGTGTATTTCTGAAGAATTTGTTTTATTTGGCCAGAAATTGTTTTATTTAACTTTGGCCCCAGAAACGTTAAATGTCGATCAACGGCTCAGAAGGCTCGTATTATAGCCTAGAATCCAATGAAACTTTGAGCCACAAAATCGGCTTATTCCATCGGCGATGACGTCATCAAAATCGCAAAACCTCCCCCGAACATGACACCATTGGCCAAAACCCCAAACGCAAAACTTAATCTAAAAAAATATAAGCAACAAGACTTTTTCCCATCTATAGAGTTTGAACAGCTTTCTAGCTTTAACCTGCTGCCGAGTTATGAACTTATGACTGACTAAAATTCGGCCTGAAAGGGCAAATGATACCTCTCGAGGAACGTCTTCATTTTTGTCAAAGATGGGGTTTTTGAGCCATAATTATGGGTCCAGATATGCTAGAAAGGCCATCAAAGCTCTACAAACGCGGCTTATAGCAAAAAATGGCTCAGTGGGTTGGCGCCAAGGTTCAGGTGTACTTGGCCAAAATGGCGAAAACATGCCCCCGTTGTGACGTCACTCACAGAGAAGCCCAATCCCAAAACGAATAAATTCTAAAAAATCTGAACAAGAAGACTTGTCAAACCCGTAGAGATTTTTTTCGAACAGCTCTCTAGCTCAATCGGCTGGCGAGTCATGGCCATGGGTATAATATACCCGTAGACCTTAGACTCTAAGGCTTAGAGGGTCAAAATTCTACTCGATCAGAATTCAGCACAAAGCAGAAAACAATGCCTTGTTGTGATATCACAAAGCAGCATTGCGCAGTGCTGGCACAAAAGGCCCAATCAACTCTGGACTTGAAACGTCCATTCTTAACAAATCAGTAGTTACGCGGTACCATGAAAATTGGTTCGCGGTCACCAACGGAACCGCGGACCCCTCTTTGAGAACCACTGCTCTAAGTTGTGTGTGTGAGATCTTCCAGTGGACAAACTCCGTGCGGATAAAAAGACTTTCTTTGCTTTGGTGCATGACGCATCAACCACGATGACAACTATATATCGTTGATGTTCAGAGGCGTGATGAATAGTTGTTTCGCTACGACAAAGTTCCGGAACATCGGTGTTCGATGCAGTCGAAATTCACACATAAGTGACTGAGCGTTGGGTTTTTTCTTTCCACGCAGGTTGTACAAGGAAGACCAGGACCCTGATCCTGACCGAGCTCAGAAGTTGTACTCGGGCATAAAATGCCTGCAAGGTGAAGACATTGCCGACGCTGCGATCTACGCCCTCAGCGCTCCCGCCCACGTCAATGTTAATGAGATAATCATACGTCCTACAGAGCAGAGAGTTTAAAAAAACTGCAGTCGCATGCAAAGGTCTCTTCTGCCAATTACGTCTTGAGGTTTTCATCGTCGCTTGCGAATCTATCCTTGACCGCGTCTGAATGCTGTTGATATGAGTTCTGCCACGCAGCTTTGTGCGTGGTGCAGTTTGCTGAAATTATTTTCGAACGAAAATAGTAAAGAATCAATTTCCGTTAATTTTTTGTTCCTTCGTGAAAATTAGCAGAACTATGTTAATGCTAGTGCGGGCAAATTGCCTCATTTCGGAATTGTTATTTGTATCAAGTCATTAGTGCAGTTTGTTTTGGTGGGCTAGTGCTCCCAAGTACCTTGGTAAACTTATCTGACGTGTGTCTTTAGGTAGTGTGTTTTGATCGCAGCTCTTGGCGTTTTCTGCTGTTTGCAAGTGGTCCGTTTAGAAGTATCTGTTAGATGGTCTTTGTTCACTGCGGTGCTATGAATACTTTTGTTGACTGTGGTGCTATGAAGACTTTTGTTGACAAGTTTGATGCTGTTTTGATTTTCTGTCCTTTTGGCTTATCCACCATTTGAGATTTTTGGTTCCCTTTATACTAAATTGGTCTATTAGAAAAGGTACTTTCCTCAACTTGTTCATGTCGCCAAATGTTTTGTTAGCTGCAATAATTGAAAATAAATGAACCACGGAAATGCTGTTCAATCACCACGAAATGAACACGTATCCAAAAAACTTATGGCACTTAACAAATACGTCTCCGAAATTTGTGGTCTACACCTGGAATCGGCCAGAGTTACACAATTAACAAACAATAGTCTTGAGTGGGTGGAACTGCTGGAAATAAATGCTGTCCGCGATCGCCTGAAACGATGTGAAAGTGGACGCGCGAGGTGCTTCAGTCCAACGAACAGCAATTTTCAGTTTTGGACATTTGATTAAACACTCAAGCAAATTTGCCTGATTTTGTTATTTGGCCTAGAGTTCCCAAATTCCACAAACCTTTCGATTGCAGAGGATGGGTGTTGCTGATGTTGTTGTTCAAACGATATGATGACGTTGTATCATGTCGGCAATAGTGAGATGCTGCAGAACTGTGCTTGAGACGATGCTGAAAACCTGTGGCTCTTGAACTCAATAAGAAATATCGATATTGGCCCAATGATGCCTTATCGGTCGAGCTCGAACAGTATGTTACATCGATGCTGCGAAATATTTTGTTTTGCCAAGTGTGGAGGCTATGATCTCATTTACTGATGTGGTACGATTAAAATTTAGCTTTGCTTACAGAGCGAAAATATATGCGAAGAAGGTGATTTCACGTTTATGCAAATACATAGCTTAAACATCGTACGACTGTGTCGGTAGAAGTAGATGTTACAGTTGTTGATTCACCACTTGAGCGCTGTTGAACTACGAACGTCAAGCTGGCTAAGAGAACATGAAGTCGGTAGTTACTGATAGTTTCTCGAAAACGGCAAGTATTGTTGAAGTCGCTATAGAAGCAAAAATGCTATGCTGAAAGGGATAAAAACACGACAAGCCCGATGGAAATTGTTACTATATAGAAAATTTCAAAACATTTTAAGGTGCTTATTGTGAGGCTTTCATCTGGATTGGCATGATGATCTTCATTGGCAAGTGTAGCGTACCTGTGTTTTTAAATCCAAATGTGGCACGAACTTGTTAAGTTTCCGTAAGGAATAAGAGCTTTATAGATCTTGTGTTGGAAACGCAAAGAAATTAAAGCTTCAAACAAGCGCAGAAGACTGCGCCGGCACGCAAACTGCTCGACATCTATTTCATTGCGTGGTTTTGTAGCATCATTAATTTACTCGGCAATTTATGTCTGCAGGTAAAATGAATAGGCGCAAAATAGGACTGTTTATTGTGTCTGGTACTTCAGCACGCATCCAAACAGTTTCCTTGCAACACTGAATAAATACGGAACGATGATCGTGACCTCCGCGACTGATTCAGCGTTTCAAAGTGATATGAGTTTGCGGCCGTACTGAGAAGATTTGCAAAATGAGTTAAGTGCGAAGGAAAAACATACTGCGCAAAGAACGTCTTAAACGTGTCACTCATTATGGCAATGCTAAACGCTGTTTTTGTGTCTCTCATGAGTCCACATTGTCTTCATCAGTGGTGTCTAACAAAGGTAAGATGCAAATAAATGATCCTTATTCGTGGTTGCGTAAGATAGCTTATATCTGTCGTAATTAGCACCGATTTCTTCCTTGACTGATGACTTCAAGCTACAGTGCTACATGCTTTCTTAGGGCAGCAGTTGTCCTCAGAGCGCGACATCTAAATTGCCCAGGGCTGAAGCAGAGTGAAAGGCCTGGGAACCAATGTAGGATTCTGGGTTGGTTGCGGTCCCGAGTGTAGTCGGTCGATCACGATTCCACAAAGATCCTACTAGTTGAGGGTGTAGAGAAGTGGTTCCAGGGCCGGATTAAGGGGGAAATTGCCACGGCCCCCCGCTGCAAGGGGCCCCCCGTGGTGAAATTTATTTGTTTCAGATAACATACTCGTTTGAAAAATTTTATACAATTTTGTATTATATTCCTATGTTGCGTTAAGTATCAGGGGCCCCCAACAGTAACTGATTTCTCTACAAGTTTGACTGTCTGCCAGTTTTAATAATCGCTACTGAATAACTTTTAAGTATTTTCGGTTTTGTTCAATGCAAATATATTTAATTTCCCTGGTAACGTTTTCCTAATAATCGTTTCTTTGGCATGGGTACGACTCTCTACTCGTGCATCACGCCTATTACACAAATGCCACGAAAACGTTACTATTTGCGTGCTAAAGCTAGTGGTTGCTGACTGCTGTTTAGTACCAATCAATGTTGCCACTGGGGTAAGTCTAGTTAACATTAGATTGCTGCCTTTTGCAACATCAGATAACATCAAATTGTTGCGTTACAGTTTCATACATGCTAAATGCTTCTATTATCAAACCTAACAAAACGCGATTGCCCACGTTCAATCCGAAACGGAGCGAAATATCGCCATTAGATGGAGAAGTCGTTTAAATGTACGTAAATATTAGTCTCAACGTAGCGAAGAGAACTTCTTTAGTTTGAAACGATAACCAAACACACATTAGGGTGAGAAATTAAAGGAACCTAAAAATCATGAATCTAACTTATTTTCATCTTAAAATGAGAGGAAATGTGGAGAACAAAAACAACAACCCAGCCAACATCAAATTTGTCGACAAAACATCAGAAATTTATCTGAAGACATCCCATCTGATGTCATGTTAATATATCAGAAGTGGCAACGCTAGTATCAATGATCCCGAACTTTTTGTGCACTCTCGAGGTAGCCGCAGCCGAACTGCACCTTTGTTTCCTCATAAAGGGTAACTTCTGGTGGAAAAGCACTTTTCCGATGGTTCCTATCATTGTGTTACAATTACATCATAAATATATGATGGTATTCAAGCCATTTACACCACATGTTATTGCGTGGTCCGTCAGAAAAGGTTTTAATTTGTCGATTCGCAGAACGAAACAGCACAAAACGAGATTGCCGTGTTTAGCTTGAGCGATGCCGAAATCTGTAATGCCATCAGGAGCTATGAAAAGTACAAAGCTTCTGAGAAAAAGCATAAGCAAGGATCTGGCAGTGTCAGCAAAAATGCCGCCACTGAATCGGTTTTTCTATCAAAACTTTCAAGAAGCAAAGTTAAAGCAGTAGCGTTAACCAGAGCACCTGAAAATGAAGGTGAAAATCAAGACATGAGCTTGGAAACAACTTTCACACTCAGCCTGGCTGGCCATATTGACATATTTTTTTCCGGTGCTTTTGTTTGTAATCTCTGGTTTCTGCTTATTGTTTGGGTGGATGTTGTTTCTTGTCGAGTCACTCTCTAGCCTGTAAAATATTTTTTCTTTGTAAAAATACACTATAGTATTTACTTCTCGCAGCTAATTGTATGTGCATTTGAGTAATCGCATTCTCGACTACCGGAAAAAACAAAGGGGCACTTGCGAATCAGCAAAAACATAACTTTTACAAAAGATGACATCATGAAATAGGTCATAGGGGCCCTCCGGTAAAAATTGCCCCGGGCCCCCAAACCATTTAATCCGGCTCTGAATGGTTCCCAAACTTTCTTGTCCGCGGAGCACTGCAAGGTTATTTTAAGTGGACAAGGAACCCCCATCAGAACTGGCAAGTGAACATAAACGTTTTTTTCACCCAAATTTCAGTTACCTTTAACGGCCGCGCCGGCCTATATATAGGCCGTTACTCTTTCGGCCATGACTCGCTAGCTGCTGCAGCTAGAGAGGTGTTCAAATCCTCTACGGATTCAGCAAGTCTTCTAGTTCCGAGTCAAAAAAAAAAAAATTAAGATTTGGGTTTGGGGTTCTCTTGGGGGGACGTCACAAGTGGGGGTGTTTTAGCGTTTTCATGGCCTACTTTACCCGGCCCTGGACGCCAATCGAATGGGCCAACATTTTGGCCCAAGTTTTTTTTAGAAACTAGGCTATCCTACGAGTCTTTAGAGCCCTTGATTGGCTTTCTAACATATCTGGATACAAAATTATGCCACAAAAAACAAAAAGTGGTCAAAATTTCTACCCGTACAAACACTAACCTAGGGTGTAAAACACCCCGTTTGTATATGGCCATAACTCGCCGTTAGAATAGGCTAGAGAGCTGTTCAAACCCTCTAAAGACTCGTGAAGACTTGTGTAAGCGTCCTGCAGAGCAGAGCTTACATTGGGAGCGCAAGGAGAAGCGCATACCCGGCCAAAGCATAACATCCTCGATAGTGAAATCACTATCGGAAGCTTCCTTTGGCCTAATGGGTTGAGACGAAGTAAAATAAAAATGGTTATGCCACAAAAACCAAAAAGTGATCAAAATTTCTACGCGTGCAAACACTAACCTAGGGTGTAAAACACCCCGTTTGTATATGGCCATAACTCGCCGTTAGAATAGGCTAGAGAGCTGTTCAAAGACTCGTGAAGACTTGTAGTGTAAGTGCCCTGCAGAGCAGCGCTTACATTGGGAGCGCAAGGAGAAGCGCATACCCGGCCAAAGCATAACATCCTCGATAGTGAAATCATTATCGGAAGCTTTGTTTGGCCTAATGGGTTGAGACGAAGTAAAATAAAAATGGTGGAGATGCGGGGCACGTCATGGTGGAGGATGTGGGTTCGAAGCCATGACGTGCAGGTAGCAAACGATCTTCGATACGTAGGCTTCGTCTCGTTGAGCAGGAGGTTTATAGACGAAGTAAAATAAAAGATCTGGCCTCTCCAGCTTCATATTCCAGCCTAGAATAAAACCAAACTTTGAGCCACAATGTCGGCCCATTGTCCGGGGATGACGTCATAATAGAACAACCAAAGAAAAGCAAAACCTACCCATTTTCTAACGACGCCCACCGAAAACCCCGAACCCAAGTCTCAAATGTTTTTTTTTCAGTGCAAACTACAAGACTTCACGAGTCTTTTGAGGGTTCGAATCAAAGTTACTATGAACATTTTATACTAACTTTTGGTCTTTATACTAAGTCTATATACTAACTTTGGTTCGAATAACTCATCAGCATGTTTTAGCTGCGAGTTACCGCTATTCGAAATGCCGCCAGTGGGAGACTCAATGCATTTTCTGATTTTGGAGTAAAATTTTTTTTTGGACCATAACTATGGTTCCAGACATGCTAGAAGGTCAATAAAGAGCTTTATAGACGCGGCTGATCGTCTAGTTTCCACAAAAATTTGAGCCATAAAAATGGCTCATTGGATTGGCGCCCAGGGCCCGGCAAAGTTGGTCAAAAATCCTAAAACGTCCTCTTTGTGACGTCACTAAGAGAAAACCCCACACTCAAATCAAATAATTTTGTTTTGATCGAAACTAGAAAACTTGCCGAATCTGTTGAGGGTTTCAGCAGCTCTCTAGCTGTAGAGGCTGGCGAGTTATTAACAAAAATGTGCCGGCCTATATATAGGCCGGCGCAGTCGCTAAAGGGTTGGTTTCGTACTGTAAACGAAATTATGCACACACAATAAAAGTAACCATGAAGCATAAACAATCCAACAAGCACGCCTTAGTGAGAGCAATGTATTTGTTTTTTGTACTGCAACAATTCTGAAAAGTTCAGCTTAATAGCTCATAGCTGATAGTTGAATTCTTATATCTGCTCTAGCGTCCAATCTGGCGCGATACTTGGTCTTCGTTTGCGCATATCGGGAAATTAACGGTGAACGAAAGCGTTGTGCGTTCGGTGAACGAAAGCGTTGTGCATGCGCACAGGAAGCAGCGACCAGCTGTGGTGGTATAGGTTTGCAGGCTATGGCTATCGCGTCAACTGTTGGACTGTTCGCAAACAAGTACATTGCGTTGAATCACGTATGGAATATTACTGGAAATTACTGTAAGCAGTAAGAATGCACAAAACATTATAAGCACTAATGCATCCAATATATTAACTGTGGTAAGATTGCCGATTGCACGTGGCTCTCCAGTTTCTAGTATAAGCACTCTAAGCTGTCCCCATCCACTTCCCCAGATGCGCAGCGGGCGCAAGGTGGGGCCATTTGTGGATAGCTGGTAGGGAGACTGTCGCGAATTTTTCGAACGGACCCCTTTGCCTGAAACCCGAGCGCGAGCCTTGGTGACGCGCGTGATGACTGAAACCTTGTTCAACAACATACGCCGTGGGAAACGCCAGTAGTACTAATAGCTTCACTTTTCCGTAAAGCTCCGGAAATCGCTCACTGCACTTGATCTTAAAATCTGACCATATATGTGTGTGAAATACAACACGGGTTTCGTCGTTGCTGTGCATGTCGATGAGACGTTCTTGAATGGTGGAACTGCATTCGCTTATACTAGTTTGCTGGCAAGAAGGTATTTCATCCAGTCAGGGCCGGTGCTAGGTGGTTTGAGGTCCCCCCCAAGACTGGACTTTGGGTCCTCAATATTGCATTTAACACACAATATTTATATAAACAGAAACACCAATTTATTTTAACAAATGTTTGCAAACATTGTAAACATTTGTTAAAATAAGCATGTTTCAATGTAGCCTATATGTATACCGTTGACATAAGAATGGCTGCTCTAATACCCGAAGAAATAAATCGGAAGATCTAACGAACATATTGCAAATCTGCCACCGGGCATTCAATCAAATTTTCTGCCCTGGTGTAGAATTTTTCGACCTATCATACGACAGGTCATTTTCAAAGGAAAAACAAAAACTGGTACGAATTAGCCATAAACAGCAATACTAGCAAAAGCTACGTATAAATGAAAAACGCGCTTTTGATAATAGCAACGAGACCAAAGAATTAAGCATTTATAGCAGTACTGTCAATCACGTTTTTGAGGTAATAATTCAAAATCAAACAGTCAAAACAGATAAAAAAGAACGTAAACTTAATTGAATGATTAACCAAATAAAGTCTGATTGTCCAAGCGCGGAAAGTGATCGTTAACTTTATTATTTCAAGGACCGTTTAACTTCATCATATAAGGACAATTTTGTCATTAGACGTTAGGCTGCTTTTCGAAATTCACACCAAAAGAACGTAGAAATTTGATTGATCTGCCGAACAGTTAGGCCGCGATTTTCCAAACTACCGCAATAGCAGTGAAGCTTCCACTACAAGACCACATAGACAAACACCACGATAAAAACAATCTCACGCAAAGTCGCAAAGACAAAATATTTTTCTACAGTAGTAACTCGAATATAAGTAAAAAATCTTACCTCTCTATGGAATATCGTTGAAGCATAGGGAAACTTTTGTAGACAAACACACAATGTGAATAAAATTAGCGCGATCTTGTGATAAAATCTTCTATATACCCCTTTAAAACGATTGCTCATGTGCTATTGGTGTAACTGGATTTCTCATTGGTGTAAGCAAAGTGGTAAGTTTTTATTGGACAACTCTCATGCAAGATACACATAGATATTACAGGCGCGGGCTGCGAATACAATTTCACCTGGTTATATACCTTGGAAACCGGTTATTCTATTCTTGTACAGTGAAAGGATACAACACAAATCTACAACATAATTTTCCGAAATAATTTCTTACTGGACTATACTTAACGTTGCTGTCTATATCTACACAACTCTCAGCTTACCAAGGCAAATTCTGACAACGAAGTTACCTACAATGAACTTCGCAATGGGCAATGATTGGCGCAGATAACAGGAAACAATGGGTGGTGGAAAGATCAATTTCTTTGATGTATTAAATAAATATAAATGTTGAAAAGGGAAATGTATGAAATCAGTTCTTGGTGAGTTCAGTTCTGGTGTGTCTATGCCCTGACAAGGGCCCTCAGTCAGATTTTGGGGCCCCTTTTTACCATCTCCCCCTGTGGGGGTACGGGGCCATTCCTCCGGCGCTGCATTCAGTCACGTTCTACGCAATCCAACTTTCGGCGTGATCTCCACAAGAGAATGATGTCTTAGCAAGCCTCAAACATCTGGTGACGAAATCTTTAGTTTAGCCAAAATGGATGATGTTTGGACTTACTCGAAGGTCTAGGTTACCACATCCATAGCCTACTGTTCTGTTATACTCTGTTATAAGACAGATGAGCACAGTACAGCTATATCCACAAGCACGATAAAACACTCGAACTGATGTTTTGCAACTTACGGCCAGCTGCAATTAATCTTGCTAGCCATTAATTGCTACGTAAATTTCCTCTCAACAGTCACATTTCCCGTATTGTTACATTAGAACACACTTAGCTAGATTGTTTTACTAAAGTTCCTAACCAAAGACTATAAAACATTTCATAACGGACTGTGACTGTGACGTATTTTGCCATATAATCGTCGCGAAAGTCAGTGCGATGACTTAGTGGTAGCAGTGTGAGGAAGGGTCACAATTTGTAATAATTTCTTGCACTTTGTTACAAGTTTGTTCCTCAAAATAATGCAAGTATGCAAACTAATTCGTGCAGCATTTACACCGAGATGCTGCTTTTGATGCCCTGAACTGGTGCGAACACAGCGAATGCTTAGTGCAGGGGTCACCAACGTGGTGCCCGCGGGCACCAGGTCGCCTGCAAGGACCATGTAGGTTGCCAGCGGGCCTGTTATAAAAATAACATAAGCATGATCAATGTCCTCAACAATAAAATAATGGAAGGAAAATTTAGCAAAAATTTTATTTCAGAAGTGTGTAATACACACTTGTATCAAACTACACGGCAACCCTCCGCATTAACCGGTACTCAAAAATAGTTCGCAGTTTCAAAAAGGTTGGTGACCCCTGGCTTAGTGACAACAACATAGTGCAGAGGTGGCCAAACTGTAACTCGCAAGCTCTTCGAACCTTTGTATGCGTCTCTTTGAGCTTTCCGGAAAATTATATATTTGTCTTTTGCAGGTTTTTTTAAGGAAAATGTTAGGTACCCGGTATGGACTTGTAGGGATCCGATTTCTCTGATTCTAGGGACCCGATTTTCTCTGATTCTGGAGACCCGATGAGAATTTTTACTGATTCTAGGGACAAGAAACGGATCCCTAAAACACCTTGAAAAAGCCCTGGTCTTTTATTCTTTATGTCTATTGCAAAGTGTAGAAATATTGTAAAGTGGTACTGTGGTAGCTAGCGTGCCGTACAGTAGCCTATTACTTTTCAAGGCGTTCCAAAAAGACTTATAATGTCACACAAGCGTAGAGTGTGTTGCAGACCTCGGCCTGAACATATTAATGAGAAAAACCTGTTCTTTTGAGAGTTCCATTCTTTTCCTGTTTTGTCGTCGACTTCATTCTAAGGAGCTTCCTATTCACACATTTTGAAATTTGTCATCTTGACGACTAAGAAATTATTTCTTGCACCGTGCTTTATTGTTCTTATTATGGGTCATGAAACTGTACTTTCGTTGCAACAAATGAGCCAATTAACTTCATATTGCAAGCAGCGCAAGGCCAAGCGGCCTGGCGAAATATTACCACCGGTTAGAAAATTCTGTTTTTGATCACTTCATGGTTGAAAATCAAATTGATGCCAGAATAAAACGTACGGCGATTCGAAGGCAGACTATCTGCAGAGAGCCCCTTGTTCGAAACGTGCGTTATTGGAAGAGGGGCACAATGTACATAGCAAGTGTTTTTAAGGTTCTGTAAAGCTGCGATGCAGTTCGGCTTGCCGGAAAGTCCTACGTCACAGATCATTCGTCAAGCGCAATGTCTTCATGTCACAAAGCTTTCGCTGTGGTTCGCACAAGTTCGTATCGTTCAAAACAACATCTCGAAGTCTGCGCTGCACAGATTGGTTTGGATACTTGCATCATTGTTAGGAATAAAACTTTAACAAGCTCCAATAAATTAATCCATGTTGTGACACTGCGTCACAATAATTGCAAATAAATTCTTGTTTTTAGATTTTTATGTTGCTGCTCTTTCTCTTTGTAACTTGGGCTTTACGATATGAGGCTCATACATAGAGCAGGTTTGGTCACCCCTGACACATTGCATTTGACGAATGATCTGTGAAGTAAAAATTTCCGAAGAACCGACGTTCATTGCAGGTTTGCACAGCCTTGAAAACGCTACTTGTGTAACATACGCTATCTTCTAAGAACGTTCGCTTCGAATAAGGAACTATGTGCAGTTAGTCGGTCTTCGAATCGCCGTACTTTATATTGTGGTATCAGTTTGATTTTTCACCTGTGAAGTGATAAAAACAGAACGTTCTGACTAATGGTAACGCGAGGCCAATAAGTCTTGCGCTAATTGCATTATGATGTTCATTTGCTTATTTGTTGCAGCAAAAGTACAGTTTTATGACTCATAATAAGAACAATAAAGCACGATGCAATAAATCTTTTTTATTCGTCAAGATGACACTTTCAATTTGTGTGAATAGAAAGCTCCTTAAAATGAAGTTAACGAAAAAAAACAGGAAAACAATGGAACTTTCAGAAGTACAGTTTTTTCTCATATATATGTTCAGACCCTAGCCCCAAGAGTCTGGAGCAGTTGCATTGTTATGATTTTTTGGCCATTTTTAGTATCGTCAAAGAAGCTGGACGTTTTCATCTTTAAAAATGGAGTTTGGCCGATTAGGTACTTTTCCGATAGCTATGTCAGTATTCGTCGCTTTCAACCAATATAAATATAATAGCACGAACTAATGCATACTACAGGAGAAAAGTCCAAAATCCCGCGCGTGCGCATAATAGGCCTAGCCAAATTTCTGACATATCTGGTCATTTTTTGCTTTGAGAGGCGGTGTCTCAAGCAAAATACTCCTGCTCGCTTAAAGTCAAAATATGTTGTCCCCCCAAAATTTTGGCTTGGCTACGACACTGGTGCTGATGTTTACAAGCTGAGAAATGTTATTGCTTGAAAGACCCCTGTTTGACGCTGCTCATGCAACGACTGGGTTAGCCAAACCAGCAAACTACTCAGAGCAACAGTTAGTCAAATATTTTATCTTATTTTAAACATTAGGCTCAACAAAATACATGCAAATTTATAATGTTTGTCAGAACCAGGGTTGAGAAAAAACCGTTTTTTTCTAAAAAAAAACAATCCACCTGTTTTTTTTTGTTTTTTTGAAAAAAAACGTTTTTGGGTTTTTTTGAAAAGAAAAAATATTTTCTTCTTTTTTAAGGAAAACAGAAAAAAAAAACACTCTGAATTGTTTTTATTGATTCATGCAATATTACCATTTTCAGAATTACACAACAATAACTTGTTATATCTATTATGGCATTCAAAATTGAGGGTAAAGAAATGTACCCCATCTTTGTTTTCGCAGTGTTGTTGGTCAGTTCACTCCTACGCGGTAAGGCTTGGAAAGCATGCTCACAGTAAACAGAGAAAAACTATCCCCACAGAAACTCTGCAGTTTCATGTCAAGTTTATGTGCATGCCCTGCTAGTTCAGCATCTACAGCAGTGGTGCTCAAACCGTGGCCCGCGAAGCAATTTTCATTGGAAAGAAAACTTAACACTTTAATCATTTAAGAGAATTTTTATTGAGATTATTAATTCTTGTGGCCCGCGAAGGGTTTCTGAAAGACAAATGTGGCCCACGAGCCAAAAAGTTGAGCACCACTGATCTACAGAGTGTATTTTTTCAACATATGATCTGATATGGTCCAAAATCAGGAAAAGTTTAGAATGAAAGGCAGAAAAATTAGTTAAAATATACCGATTTACAAAGCTGAAGAAGATAACCATTGGAATTTACTCAAACTGTGCGATTTATTCTTCTCTTTGTTTCAAGTCCTTTAAATTTCGTTGCTGTTCGTTTTATTTAACTGTACAAGTGTCCTGCTCCTTTTATTTTTTACTTTTTAGTAAATTTTTCAAAGGAAAACTGAAGAGTGTTTTTTGGTGGGTTTTATTGTTTTCTTTTCAAGTGGGCTTTTTAAAAAAACCGGGTGGGTTTTTTGGGGTCGGGTTTTTATACAAACTTGGTCAGAACCGTAGTGCTTGAAATGTAGCCAGTGACATTCTCTGAGGCCTTGGATAGCAGTGAAGCGCTAAACACGGGACAGGCGTGGATTTACCATTAGGCTAAAAAGGTTTAAGCCTAGGGCCCCGGAATTCGGGGAGCCCCAAAATTTTGGGAGTAAGGAGAATTTCCAGCATTTCTGTAAGCAATGACATGTGTATTTTTGTTTTGATTCAACGCACGTTTTTTTACTATGCCGCTAACAAAAGATCTCTTTTAGAAAAATGAGCGCGAAGGATTGAAGTGAATGACAATGAGTATTCTCTTTTTATGGTCGAGAATTGGTTATTGTTATGTACAATGTGTGGAACAAAACTAATGAATCCATTTATCAGATTACCCGAGGCCAGTGAGGTACTCAATAAATATGTAATGAGCGTGTGGTCAGATTAACTTCACCGCTGCCTTTATCGTTAGTATCATTGTGACTCTTTTTGTTCCTGATGTCGAGGGAATTGGTCATACATCACCGCCAGTTGGCCTTGAACCAGTTGGCACCGGTTCCGATTTTGCAAATTTGTTTTCGGGGGTTAAAAACAGCAACCGCTGCTAATATAAAACAGCTTCCAGTCAGTGTAAAAATGGTTCGATTACAGTTGCTGGTCATCGAAAATACAACCTAGTTTACTGTTCTCTTCGACTCTTGCGGGTTAAAAGCACTTAATACGTCTTGATCGGCTCGCAGGTTGTCGCGGAAGTGAGAACGCAAATACGGACTGAGCGAAAAGGCTCTGTGGCTATGCGGTCTTGAAATATGTGCGAAGTGAAGAAATTTCCGACTCGGTCGTATACGTCCCTAGTGCTCCTGTACATGCAGATGTCAGTGAGATAATCATATGTTTAACAGAGGGATGATGAATAGACAAAATAGATGTCTTGTTTGTTAGTTTTTTCTCGATTTAAATTCAAGTTTTTGACCAAATCTTAGATTGTTTGTTATCCCTGAACTCATATGAGAAATTTATTCCCTAACCTTAACGTCTTCCGATCCTTTATTTAAGGTCTTTTCTAAAGAAAAACGAATTTTTGAACGTTTTTATCTGTCTGGTTCATAGAAGAATTATTTTTATGCATCAACCTGTGAAAAACACTAAGAACCAATTTGACTAACATTCTTTGGTTAATAAGTGTTGGAACAATACCAGTACAAGGGTATTAAATTTTCTGTTTGAAAATTTAACCTGCCGTTTTTCTGTTTTTTCAATGAGAAAAGCTGCTCTACTCAGATTGATGACATCAGCAAATATAAAAAGTAATATGACAAAAATGTTACATTCTACGAAGCACCAAATAGTTTTGCATGTATGGCAGAGGAAGTTTTCAACTTGTGTAGTTCGTTTCATGCGTTTCAACGCCAAAACTACCTCAAGTATATATATTTTTGCCTTTGTGCAGTGAAAATCCACATTTGTTTCACAAATTCACTATCATTATTCGTACTCCCTCGTTCCACTCCTGTTCAGTTAATTTTGCTAAAAACTCCCCATTGAGCTTTTGGGAAAACTCCAGTAGAACACATGATTATTGGTTACCATAGGTAACGTGATTTGGAAAGTTCTGTTACATCTTTTTTCAAAACTTTTTCAAAGCTTTTCAACGCATAAAAACTTTTCCAAGTACTATTCGATAAAACTCAGCATTTTGTTCCTAATGCTTAAAAATCTTTGTCATAAATGATGGAATTTTAGCTTGGCAATTGATCTAAATTATGATACACAAAACGAAGAAACTGCACGAGTGTAGAAATCAGGTGCATAATAGCAATTCTTTGTTTGGAAAAATTGTTATCAGTACCTTCTCAGCTGATACGCAAAAGACGCTACACTATTTCTGTTTGCTGGTGGTATGCGGCTCGCTAATTTTCAGTTGTATATTTCAGTTTAAATCATGAATAGGTGGATGAATAAAATTGCGCTTGTAACTGGTGCGTCTGTCGGGATCGGAAGGAATGTCGCTGAAAAACTGACCAAACACGGAATGAAAGTGGTTGCCTGTGCCCGAAATGAAGAACAATTGAAAGATCTTGCTGATGTTTGCAACAAAGAAAGTTCTGGCGAAATATTCCCATATCGTTGTGACGTCACTGACGAAGAGCAAATTTTGTCCATGTTCAAATTCATCAAAGAGAAGTTTGGCAAGTTGCATGTTTGCGTCAACAGCGCTGGCTTAGTTTTGTCCCCTTCCATCCTGACAGGCTCGGCTGAGGTAATTCGTGTGCGCATTGGTACAACGATAAAAGTTAGATTTTTATGAAGAATTTTGGATCGTGTAGAACAGGGCTTCTCAAACTTTTTTGTTTTGCGACCCCATTTTAAAACAAGTTTTTTCATGCGACCCTTTCTGGATAGTCTAGATGTTAATGATACGTGTAACGTCCAATTACAAATCTCAAGAAGAATTTTTGTCTATGGCGAAATCATACAAATGCACACAATCCGCGAAAGTAACTACGCAGTAATAAAACTGCCTCCTACACCACTGCGGTCATCTGGTCCAGTGGTCGGCAACCACCGGGCCGCGGCCCAGTGCCGGTCCGTGAGGAATTTGTTACCGGTCCGTGCAAAACAAAGCCCAAATTGCTCCAAAAACTGCATATTTTTATGACAAATTCACCGTGTTTGCCTCTCTGAGGAAAATCCCACAGTTGGCCTACGGCTAGTCTTCACGGTTTCAAGACTGTTTGCACCGTTAGGCTAGTGCAAAAACATAAATTTGTTTTCCAATAATGAGTGCATTTTTCCGTTCAAAAATACTAAGAAACAAAAATTTCGTCAAGTTTTCTTCAAAAGCGCATAAAATCTTTTCAGAAGTTCGTTTTCAATTTTGGAAGCACTTTCGTGACGCTTGCGTAATCATGTTTTGTAGAGTGCGAGATAAGCCGCGCGTTATTTTATTGAGAGTCGGGTCCGCAAATTAATGCGAGGCTTAAACCGGTCCGTAGTGCGAAAAAGGTTGCCGACCCCTGATCTAGTCAACCAACCCTGTTCTTCACTTTTTGAAGTGTTTACAAGCAGCAGTTAGAAATCAAATTGACACAGTTAGAAAAACCAACAAACAAACATAGAACACAGTGAGGTATATTTAAAGACGAAGAGAGCATGCCTATATCTACACAAAGGATTGGATAACATTTCATTGACTAAGTTTGGTGTGGTCAAAAGAATGTCCAAAGAAAGTTTAAAAGTGAAAAAATACAAATATTAATTGATGAGGTACAAAAGAAAAGACAATACTTTTATCCATTCAGTATAAACTGAAAATGCTTCACAGGTCTTCATTTTTTGCCTATCACGTAATTCGTCTGGAATATGGGAGGCCACATTGTAAGCGCTATCAACTTTTTACAAGTCTTTTCTCACTGTATCGCTTAAGTTTTAGCCACCACTCACCGGCTTTCTGTGATCTGCTTGAGTTCAGGAAAGCTGCTTTTCTTATCATCAATATTGCTACCTGTGTGATGAACGCTGTGATTAATGATTGTTTAGTTTTCGTTCGTTAATCATTCGTCACGCTCGAACATCAGTGGCGTAGCCAGCTGAAAATTTTGGGGTGCCAAAACAATTTTGGGGTGCAAAATGTATGATTTTAGGCGAATAACACCATTTTTTTTGAGGAACCGCCTCTCAAAGCACAAAATTACTATATATGCTAAAAATTTTGGTGGGGAGCATGGCCCCGTAGCCCCCCCCGGCTGCGCCTATGTTGAACATGCCGCTTTTATATCAAGTTTCGGATGGTAAATATGAGTCTACGCTGTGCTGCAGAAATGGAAGCATATGTTTAACGTGAATGTGATCGGCACATGCATATGCACCAGAGAAGGTGTGAAGATCATGAATGAGGCTGGCATCGACGATGGTCACGTGATCAACATCAACAGCGTATCTGGGCACAAGATCGGCGACAAAACGTTGTACTCCGGAATCAAGTTTGCTGTGACTGCTTTAACTGAAGGTCTTCGTTTGGAGCAGCTTGATGCCAATTCTCACATTCGTTCCACGTCTATATCGCCGGGCTGTGTGGAAACAGATTTTTTTGACAAGTACGCAACGCGGGTGTGCTGAGCAGTAGCGCTGCGTAAGATATTGTTGATTTTCCCATGTCAGTTGACATCATCGTAGTAATGAGACTTCCTGCGGACACAAAAAGTAAGACGATAAAGTTTTGAGAAACGTCCGCAGCACGTACGTTCTATTGTGATTTTATTGTAGGAACATTTCGTTGCTGATAATACTCGTGAAAGACATTTTCACTGTGAATAATGAAAACGTACCTATACTACACATTTGGAAGTAGGGAAGGTTTTAAGAACTTTTCCTGGACTCTGTTCAAAGAAAAGTAAAAGCAAAATTGACAATATTTTACCGCTGTTATTCGCTTGTTAAACAACGTTTGGTTTTATCTGACCTTCTGACAGAGCTGCTTCGTGTTCTAATGGCGACGTCAAATCAATTTTGCAGGAGTTAATTTCTGTATAGAAAACTAGGTAATTGTATTGATGTTTATAGGAACTTTCTCGATAAAATGTGATGAATGGCGCAATCCGATCTACTTCGAATATCACTGCTTGAATCAGTGGTGTAGGAGCTGGGGGAGCAAGCGCACCCCAAAAGTTTTGATTTGTTGAAAATTCGGGCACAGAAGTTTTGACACCTTTGTTTCCTATTGAGTGATCAATGAGTAAACGAATATAAAAATCTGATTTTGACTTGTCAATTGCTACAGTTGGTAAGTCGAAATCTACAGAAATTTGTAAGGGGAAAGTTTGCGGTACAAATTTTTTTCGGGCAAGTTTGGGGAAATTCGGGGGCAAAATATCCTTTGCACCCCAAAAAATGTGCCTGCTCCTACACCTATGACGTATTTGAAGTGAACAATTACATGTGGGAAACAGTGTTTCCAAAAACAATTTGGAACGGACTTTTATCGGTAAAAGGGTTTCCAAAATATATTTATGTGACGACTATTGATAGCCACATAACAGTGTTTAGTATGTCAAGGATTTATTGTGTGGTAACGATCTCGGCTGTGAGGTGCTGTTGTCATTTTTCATGGGTGCTTGGGCCGCGATATTGATTTTACTGAGAACTACCACGTATTTTTGAGCGGTGGCCCTGCTGTGGGGATGGCAGACACGCAGGCTGAGGGATACGGATTGTTGCAGTTATAAACTGGATTTAATTTGATTGGACTCAGAATATATTTTTTGATTTGTTCAATATGTGGTGTGTGGTTTTGTTAATTTAGTGCAACGTCTCTAGTGATATTTGCATTTATTTGTTTTTCACTACGGTGTTTTCACTTGCATTTTGTTGTTTTGTATGAACTTGTGGGGGCTGTGACTTAATGACATTGCATTCCTGATTGAGTATTCCGTGCTTGGTCGGGATGCAGAAATAAACTGAACTGAACGCAGCGATTTTAACACTGATTGCGAACCTTGTAGAAAGCAGATATAAGAAAAGTGATTAGAAAACGTGAACAAGATGCATTGTGGCTAAGCAAACAAACTCCAAAAAGCAACATATCGTCACTAGATTACAATCTGCTTTGGTAGTTCGTTTTCAGTATTAACTTGGGTGGGCCATGTATATTTACTTACATCCAAATAGTCATATCTCATTTCATAGCAATCCCGATGTGTTCCCGTACTGCGAAGGACAAGGTCAGCTGATTTTAACCATTTTCTTTTAATAACCATTTGCCCAAACGAAACTACATGTTTTTAGGCCCCAGGTCGTATCGTTTATATTCATAACTCCAGCGTATGCCATTGCAGGATCTGTTGTGGTTTAGGTTTATCCATGAAGTGCGTATTTAGTTTTTGTGGTTTTCCCTTCTTAAAACGAATAATTCAGATGTAATTTGCATGATATAATAATTGTTTGTTCTTCTATCTCATTTTTGTCCTCTTTCATATCAGATAAACGTGCAGATAAGGATTGTTTATTTTAGCTATTTTTACTTCTTTAAAATTTAGAAACCTAATAATAAATGTTGCATTCCTTGCAGGATGTACAAGGCAGACGAAGATCCAGATCCTGATCGAGCTAAAAAGCTGCTCGCTAGCATGAAGTGTCTGCAGAGCGAAGACATTGCTGACGCAGTCATCTACGCATTGAGTGCTCCCCCTCATGTCAACATTAATGAGATAATTATGCGACCAACGGAGCAAAGATTCTGAATCTCCGAACAGAGTCTTGACTTTTTCTGGCATTTGCAAGCATGTACAGCTGTTCATTTGTCGCAGTAAATACTAAAAGGCTTCTCGTGAGTTTTTACTAGTTTGTGCGTTGTGTGTATTTATCAAGTATAAGTCACGTTGATGTCTAGCAAAAGCGAAAACACGATGCTAGAAGCGATGCAAACTGTGCGTTGACTACCACAGCTCTCCTGAAGCATTTGCAAAAGACATTGGTACTTCATCAGCACAAGGGCCGTAAAAGAATGCTGGAGTTTGTAGGGTTTAATCTCCCTGCTATCCTTCGCACTAATTTCAGTCTTTGTGGACTGTCTCATAAATGGGTTTGATCTGTCAGAACGTTATGGTGCTGTTACTGGAGAAATAAAGCCAAGTAGGAAACGCTTCGGCGTTTCATCAAAATGTCGCTTATTTTTAACGGACAGTATGTATTTCATTGAATCCTATCCAAGAGATTTTATGAAGTCCTACCATCTCCTGACATCTTACTGGACCTAGCCAAATTCAGGCAGAGTGATATAGCAAACGATAGAAATGAGGTAATAATTAAACACATGGAAAAGACAGCAAAATTTGTCGGTCTTAAAACGCAGTAGTGAAACATATCTGTAAAACTACTCAGGAATGAGCCATAACCTGTACAGAAATGTGTCATAACGATTGAAAAGGCGGGTAGAAACGGACAGTTTTAGAAATGAACTTCAGATCGAATCAAAGATTTGAAACGAACTATCTTCAACATTTCGTGTCTGCTATTTCTACAACCTAGCGCTTGGCCGTGCGAGAAAGGGGGTTTTGTAAAAATTGTTTTTTGTGCTTCTCTTTCCCCAGACTAAAAGAATTTAACATGGATAGGTGGACTAATAAAGTTGCGCTGGTTACTGGTGCTTCTGTTGGGATCGGAAGGAATGTCGCTGAAAAACTGGCCAAACATGGAAGGAAAGCTGTACCTGTCCCCGAAATGAAGAAAACTGAAAGATCATGCTGATGCTTCCAAAAATGAAGCTCTGGAGAAATATTCCCATATCGTTGTGATGACAGTGACGAAGAGCAAATTTTGTCGATGTTCAGATTCATCAAAGAGAAGTTTGGCAAGTTGCATGTTTGCGTCAACAACGCTGGTTTAGCCTTGTCTCCGTCCATTTTTACCTTTTCTACGGAGGTATGCCGTTGTTGTTGTGAGTTCAACCAAACGAATGTTTTCAGAAATAAAACAAACACAAGATCCTTGAAAACCTAGGAGCACACTTTCTGTGCTCCGCTGCTCGTATTCGGTAAGACATTAGCGAAGCCTCGTTTTGCAATTTTAAATTGCTCTGACCGAGTGATAAGTGTGTTTTACTCCCCTGTTTTAACGCGCAGCCTGACATTTTTGCAGTTATGAACTGCTGTGTCGTAGCTTTGAGTGTATATTCCTCCGATACCCTAACCTGGAGCGCTGAGAGTTTATATTCAGTTCAGTGACACATAAATTAAGGGGAGTGCGTATAGAAGAATATGCATAGTATGTCAACAAATTTCGCCAAAACGTTGGTTTGGAAACAGTAATATGACGTCCAATTGTGACGTCGCAAACAGCGCACACCAAATGCAAATGACTACCATATGCCATTGAATGAAACCCCATGAAAATTTTCTGGGTACGCCACTGTTTCCACCACGCGTTACCCTTTATGACGAAACAAAGGTGCAGTTCGGCTGCGGCTACCTCGAGAGTTCCCCAGAAGTTCGGGATCATTGATACCACTGTTGCCGCTTCTGATATTTTAACATGACATCAGATGTGATGTTCTCAGATAAATTTCTGATGTCTAATGTTTTGGCGACAAATCTGATGTTGACTGGGTTGTTGTTTTCGTTTTCCACATTTCCTCTCATTTTAGGACAAAAATAAGCCGGTTTCATGATGTTTAAGTTCCTTTCATCAATATTTCATTTCTCACCCTAATGTGAGTTTTGTTATCGTTTTACACTAAAGAAGCTCTATTCGCTGCGTTGGGACTAACATTTTACGTAAATTATGAACGACTTCTCCATTTAATGGCGATATTTCGCTCTGTTTCGGATTCAACGAGGGTAATCGCGCCTTGTCAGGTTTGTTAATAGAAGCAGTTAGCTTATATGAAACTGTAGATAAAAGTTTGATGTTATCTGATGTTGACAAAGGCAACAATCTGATGTTAACGAGACTGAACCCAGTGGCAACATTGGTTGGTACTAAACAGCAGTCAGCAACCACTAACTTTAGCATGCAAATAGTAACGTTTTCGTGACAATTGTGCAATAGGCGTGACGCACAAGTGGAGACTCGTACCATGCCAAAAAACGATTATTAGGAAAAAGTTACCAGCGAAATCAAATATATTTGCATTGAACAAAACCGAAAATACTTATAGGCTCTTCAGTAGCGATTATTAAAACTGGCAGACAGTCAAATTTGTAGAGAAATCAGTTGCTGTTGGGGGTCCCTGATACTTAACGCAACATAGGAATATAATACAAAATTGTATAAAATTTTTCAAACGAGTATGTTATTTGAAACAAATAAATTTCATCACGGGGGGCCCGGGGCAATTGCACCCTTTGCCCCTCCTTAATCCGGCCCTGGGTACTGCTCCCGTGGGAGCAATGGATCCATGATTGGTTGGAAACGAGCGTAGCAGTAACGTGCCGTCAGGGGAGGCAAGGAAGGCAGTGCCTCCCATGCTGCAATCATGAAATGTGCAAGGCGAATTAGGATCCAAAACAACAATTGAATGAACATTTTTTGTGTGATTCTAAGCATTTTCATAGTGAGTTCATCTAAATTTGCGTATTTCTTCTTCAAGTCAGGAGAAAGTCACGAAGGTAGGCAGCAACTGCTTGTGCATCCTCTCGCCTTGTTACTTTCGCATATAGTCAGTCACAAACTGTGTTGGTGAGAGCGTGCCATGCAATTAATCTCTCTGTAACCTTCATGTCAGCTACAGTGTAACGTTTGTATACAATTTTAATATATGTACACGCATTCTGCACTCTAGAATAGATGATGCAGTTTGCGTTGGGTAACAAATTGAATATGCAGCGCTATGTCCGTTCAACGGCTGATCTGACAGCGCTGCACTGACAAAGCGGCAAGGGAGGCACCGACTGTTTGTGCCTCCTCACCGGTTGCTTTCGCATTGCAAAATTCTTTACACAGTGAGCTGTTGATCGCGGAAAATGCAACTAATCTCCATGCAACTTGTATATCACCACCAGTGTAATATTTATACACACTTCTACTATATGCCTCGCACTCTAGCACTTACTTCACAATGTGTAATTTACTGAATATGCAACGTCATGCCTTTTCAGCAGCTAGTCAGACACAACAGCTATAGTGATAACTCGGGCAACCAAAAGTCAATAAAGTAAAAATTTTTCTGCCGTTTTGAAAGTTCATGAAACGTCCACAAACCAAATTTCACGCTCATACCATGAGGGTATCCCAAGTTATTAGGCAAAAAAAGTCAAAATTTATCGTTAGGTCAAACTTTTCGTACAGCACAGTTTTTTCTCTTAAATATCGATATTTTACTGAAACTACATCAACAGATATCGATATGCTTTTGCAAGTTCAGTTGCAATTCTGTGATAATAGTGGGTTTATTGCAATTTCTGACATAATAATGTTGTTTTGCTCACTACTAGACGATTGAATATTATGTAGGATAGGCATGGTAGGCGAGAAATGTGGTCTTACGGTACTTGTTTTGGTAAATACTCAATCCATTATCTAGGCCGTAGCTACATTGAGGCAAATGAGGCACTTGCCGCGGTAAACTCTCTGTAATGCTGCCACAAGACATTTTTGCAACGCTACGTCAAATCATATTATATTGTGTGGCTGTTTTAAAAAGAGTGGCACTGCAGCTACACTGTGTTGCAATGACCAGAGATACTACCAGCCTAGATTAAATAAGAGCAGGATGTTAGGTCTCCATAAACTACATCTAAGAACATACCCAACCGGGACGTAATTGACGTATGCGCCTCGGCAAAAATTTTACCCTGACCACGGCCATTATTATGCATATACATAGTATTTCAGCTTTATGATGTTCTCAGGTTTGACTCGGCTGTAGTTATTTATGTACTTACAACCAACTTTTTTAATTTCGAAGCTTAGAGTGCATGAATACACTTCTGGATTAATCTCAACACCTAAAGCTGAATTATTTGCAGTTGCAAAAGCTGAAAATTTATGGGTCAAAATAAAGGCAAAATTTGTAAATTATAGAGTCAAAATTTTAAGTTTTTAGGTCAAAAAATTGTTTGCCCTGATAAGGCGGCAAAGGGAAGCAGCCAAATGTCTCTGCCCCAATGCATTGTTACGACATAGCCAATTCTGTCGTACTGGTATAGCATCACAGGCGTGACCAACAAGCCGCGTTGGGGACAATTGTTGTGAAAATGAGTTTTAGTCTGTGCTGGTTGAACAGAACTCTTTTCTGAAATCTTTTGTCTGAATTGTTTTCTACATTTCGGCTATCAGAAATGCTTTTTTTAATAAAGTGCCAAATATCTATTTTGCGAGCACTTTCTACAAATAAGTCAAAATTTAAGAACAACTCTCGCAAAACTGTTTCAAATCATAAAAAATAGACCTGTATCTTAACATGACTATCGAACAACTTTTAACACATTATTTACCGGTATGACACTCACACTGCACAAGACCCAGCTTCACTATTCTGGTGTGATCCAGTGACTGCTGATAACGGAAAGACACGTTGTTTTATACTGTGAAAAGAAGCAGCGGTTAATCTGTAGCAGTGCTTCCGCTTTCACAAGTTTAAAATCCATTATAGTATGAGATTGTGAGTGTGACCAATGCGCCTGAGTGAATAGCTTAATCAAGCTATGCTTATGCAGGCTTCTTTTCACACAGTATAAAACTACATGGCTTGTTGGAAATAATTCTAAGGCTTAGTTCTGACTTCTGAACGAGTACTAAGCACAAAGTTATATTTTCTGCGGCGAGTTTTCCTAAATCATCTGCTCAGTTTTTACGCCTGCCTGGTGTTCTGAGTTTAGTAAGTCCTTTATTGCAAGAATTAAATAAATTAGTAGAAATCATGATGCTGACGTCAGATTTTCTGAAAATGTTTGGTTCTTAGTCCCAATTTCCAGGAGGGAAAATGCTCGTTTCTCCCTCTTGCAGACGCTAACAAAAGTAGCCGTGTCTCTCTGACAAACACAATGTCCTTGAAAAAAATCCCAGTGATCTGGCAACCCTAACATCACCTAACACAAATGATAGCCTACTTTTTCATTTTTACTTGGTTTGGGGAATCCAAAGAGCTACCGTCACATATCGCTGCTGTGTGTCCTTAAAATCCACGAAAGACTCATCTACGCTCCAGTCACGTGCGGTGAGATTCGTGTCTGGGGAGGTACTGTCTCTTTCAAAGCCAAATTTGCGAGTATATGAATTGAATAGAGTAGCATAAATTCACCACTCAACTGGTTGCTGGCAGAATGACTTGCTTATGCTTTTTATCCCATACCATAATTTTTTACACACACATGGGTACAGAGGCGATTCTACATTTCAAAAAAGGTAAAACATAGGAGGGCCAAACTGAAGTTACTTATCACCTACTTGTTTAATGGCTTTATTAAAAAGTTGAAACAGTCTTATACCCTATGCATAGCCTACGTTTGCAATGCATGCAGTGATCCAATCGAGAATGCATACCATCAGAATGATCGGCACCTGCAGAAAGCATCAATGAAAAATGTAAATCAAAAGCACGACTACGCGCAATGCTGCAGATGTGACGCCGCTCACTAGCGGGCAACAACACACACAAATGTGCTTCATCCTCCCCCACCTAAAAGTTAACCGAAACGATGGTTCAACCTTCTGGCGAAGGAAGCACAAACACGATCGATGCGAAGCATAAGATGACAGAGATTTGAGCTTTTTTGTGACATCCGTTATCTCATCTACTTCTACAGCAACAAATGGGGCTGCACTTATCTCCTTATATCATTTCTAATCACATCACCTATCGATTCAATTAAATTGTTCTGAATTCTGTTTGAGAAGCCAGAAAACACAGTAGATGTCGCTAAAGAACAAACGATGCAAATAAAGTGGGGCAAGCATTTTTCTGAACTGTTTCATGTGTCTAATGGGGTTAGACAAGGGGGAGTACTGAGCCCATACTTGTTTGCTGTTTATTTAGATGATTTGTCC
>Ga0210059_1000762_pt1 | contig 44072 bp, 28 predicted proteins | sample Ectturendosymbi2_FD_188042 | JGI IMG/M metagenome (GOLD analysis project Ga0210059, IMG submission 188042) | Ecteinascidia turbinata endosymbiont from Florida, USA - Sample 2 (SPAdes) (version 2) | ecosystem: Host-associated > Tunicates > Ascidians > Unclassified | place: Key West, Florida... | reverse complement strand
CATGTTTGATTGTTGGTGTACTTTACTGTAAATTCATTGTATTATTATATCGTTGCAATGAAATTGTGTTAGTATCAATTACTATTTGATTTCAGACAAGGGGTACGAGAAAATATAACGAAAGCTCCGGGGGTACGAGTGGGTAGAAAGGTTAAGAACCACTGGCCTATTGTGTACCCTGATGTGTTTGCAGGCAGTTATCTGCTCAGTAGGGTAGCTAGCCAAAAAATTCGGAGGGGGCCAAAATGTTTGATTTTAGGTGAATAACATTTTTTGTTTGGGATACCGTCTCTCAAAGCACAAAATGACTATATGTTCTGAGAAGTTTGGGGGTCATGGCCCTCTAGGCCCCCTGGCTATGCCTATCTGCTTACCACACCTGCAATCAAATGTAAAAACCTGCAAGCAAATGTAATGTCCTAGAGTGGTTTATTGGTTTGATTGCACAGCAGTCTGAATATTATGCAATTATGCACTATTTGATATAGTTGGAGGGAAGTGTGCTGTAAAGAACAGGACAGAGAATTTGTGTTAATCAGAGATGAACAACTTGGGTTTCCAAATACTCCATGCAGAACAATAGCATAGCAACTATAATGAGCAAATGTTGCCAGTATATATCAGTGGAATTTTGCCAATACGATACATCAGCAACGTTGCCATATGTGCTGATATATATCAACATGTCAATGCATCAGTCAAGCTCTAATGTTAACAACTGTGAGTCTTGAGCTTTCATGAATGACATGAGTTTGGAAAACTAGTCTGGGAAGAAACTGAGAATTACTGATCGGGTGTCTCCAAGCTTTTGCAAGTAGATGTATCTAGCTACCTGCAACATATAGCAGATAGATGTATCTTTGCAGGTGTATGTATCTAGATGTATTTACAGGTATCAAATCACCTATTCATCATGGGTATTTGCCCAGATAATTTTTAATTGATCATGAGGAAACAGCCATCTCTTATACTATCTGTAGTAGTTGGTTTCATAGAAATTGTTCCAATGTTGCCAATGATAAAATTGCTAAATTAACTGTATCCCAGAACCATTTTATTGTCATACAGTAGAATTTGTCATTGTTTAATTCGCTCGATTCATTACTTTTTCATCGATCCCAGCAGAATTCCTATCTTTTGTGTACATTTCTTTTCGTCTAATTCGTTATTGTGTAGTTGTCAATTTTCTCAAATAGTTACCTCTTTTCACCCCAATCAGCATTTTGCTTGGTTAATATGTCATTTGCAGTTTTGCTTTTGATGTTTAAGCAATTACTTAAACACGTGTGGGAATTCAAAACAAATTAAGGATCTTTATCTGAGAATTATTGTGCCTTGCAATTTGTTTATCGAATTTCTACACGAGGTGCAAAGTGTGACCCGACTCCCCATTGGAAAAACACATAAAGTTTTTAAAATTTATTAAAGATTTAATAAGTGCTAGATTAAATTGAAAAGTCTTGATAAGTGCCACCTGACTCCCCATTAAGAGAACATGGAAAGTCTTTAAAGTGTGTTAAAGATTCAAAAGGTGTTAGATTAAATGGAGGAGTCGAGATAGAGTAGAGAAATTAAAGAGTTTATTTTAAATAATAAAAAACTTATCCCAATTAAAATTTCGATTGAGAGTAGCCCTTCTGCAGTTCATTTCAGGTTGCTTGCATAATTCGTCACTTCGCCTAAATCGTACTTTTTTCTAATCCCCTTGGGTGACAAAATTAGGCAAATTCTACTGTACCTGCATATCTGAGTTAGTGCTTGCCTATTAGCTTAGTGATCCCAAGAACAAAAACGATCAGTTACTCTGCTTTTCCTAAAATTTTCACTGATTGTTTAGGGATTGAAGTTGCTGTTGCTGCTATGGTCCTTGTTTTCCAGGGACATTGTGCCAAATGGTTTTTAGCCTTCTTCATCATCCCCAGTTGGCCAGACCCTTTTGAAGATTTCTGCACCACACCTACAGGTTTATCCACCACATTTCACATGATCTTGTCAACTTGTTAGTCTTTAATGAAGGTAGAAAAATGGCTTTTTCTTGGAACTACAACATTAACTGCTGTGAGCACAAAAAATGTCTGCTTACTGCTTGCATACAATAAAGTTGTGGAAACCCTGGCAGAGTTCCATTTTAGCTTTTTCTCTCTCATGCTCAACTCTTGTGGAACTGGGTAAAAACACCTTAGCTACCAGCTGTGTTGCAACCTCTCCGCTGGTGTTGCGTTGAATGTGTGATTCACCACGAACGGAATGTGCGTGAAGAACAACACCACATATGTGGCGCAAACAAGCAAAATAGAGTGATCATGGCATGTGAACTCTATTGTTACTTGCTGCCACAGTGCGAAACTTTGCACGCATGCCGCTCGGGCTTTTCCGATCGCAACAGTTGCAACCCTGCACAACTGTGTTGATTATCCAGCCAACTTCATCCCATTTCAAAAGTGTAAAGCTATCACAACTCTAAATTCACCAACACTTTGGCCAGTAACTCTAAACCAGTAGTTTTTAACCTTTTCTCTACTATGCCCCCTCAGTAATTGTTCTTTGTTTCCAGGTCCCCTGACATTAAGTAAGTTGTGAAAACAAATCTATTTATTGGTAAATTTATTGATCAAACTTTGCATGTTGTAGAGCACATGGGGCTTACACTCCCCAAACATTTTTGGCACCCCCTTAGGAAGGCATTCCTCCCCAGTAAAGAACCACTACTCTAAACCATGATAAAAAAGTACCTAACTGTTGAGGGGTGCTTGATGAGACTACTCGTTAACAGTTTTTTCAGTGCTCCAGTGCTTTGACTGTAATGTGCATGAAACTGTTCAATGTTTGCTCCAGTGAGACTCAATTCACTATAGACTCTAAGACTGCAGTGGACACAGTAAACCTCGATGAAGATGAAGAGATAGCTTTAATCATATCAGCCAGTCAGAGGTTTCAGGTATTGCTACAAGTTACAAAAAGTTTCAAGAACAAACAATCCAATACAGTAAAGGAAGGGTACATGAAAACTGGTTAGTTATTAAGTAAGTAGCTCTAAAAATATGAACAAATCATTCATATTGCCATTATGTGCACGTCCATCACACATCTGTATGACATACGACATTGGTACATTTGTCCACAACTCAACTTAAAAATTATTGGTCTTGGAATTAGAAGTCAATTCCCATGAAATCTTGGAGGTCATGATCATTCTGTTTGTGTCAACTCCATCAAGCGTGCTCCTTGAAACAAGAGTAGATCTCAGCTTTGTTCTTAAATGACAGATGCATAGCCTCCTTGAACTTTTCAGCTATCTTTTGCTAGACTTGGCACATTCTGTTGCAATCCCTACTACTTATGAAAACAAGGAGATTGAACAATGATTTGTCAATGAATCTTTGGTTGCACTGGTTGTTCTTGTCTGTTTCATGATGTTAGTAGATCTGTTAAAGAGACATGTCAGAATGGGACTGTGAAGTAGAAGTGCGTTTTCTCACAGCTGTTCCAAAGGCCCCAACCAGAAATATTCAGCCTCACATTATGATATTCAGCTCATTTAAGTTTTTTTGTGTTCATTACTGCATTATTTCAATGACCAAAACCCAGAGTAATTTTTTTCTACTTTCATAATTTTGTTTATAATAAAAATATTTTTGGTATATTGTACCATCAGCTTTTGTTACAGAATGTTGTGAGGGCAATTTGTGAAAACATTGCAATGCATCAGTTTCAAGAAAGCTGATTGCTTATCTAGATTTAGGTTGGATCAACTTTTTTTCTTGTTATTGTACAAAGTTTTGCCTACATTGAAAATGGTCTTGAGAAATCATGTAATCATAAGATTGTACTGAAGTTGTTTTTTTGTTTTTCAGTTAGGAACAAGTTGAGTATGAGCTCAAAAAATGGTAAAACTGTTCCCAAAAGGAAAAAACTGCTGCTGCCAAAAACTGAAAAGGCAAAATTAAAAATGTTTACTGTTAAGTCTAGTTCCATGCGTATAAAGCCAAGATCAACTTTAGCAAGCAATGTGCAGCATCAAGTCCTGTTTCCACCCATAATGCAAGTTTTCATGCAACTGGGTGCCAAGACAGCAACAAATGAACTTTGTAGTCCTATAACTAATGTTGTTGTTGGATCTAGAAACACTGTTTGTAATTCTTCTGACTTGATAAAAAATAGAAGAGGTTTTGGAAATGCTGGCGCTGTGCCAGTAATATTTGAAAAAATTCCCAAGCAACTAGATAACACAGAGTTTGAAAACAAAGAGACTGATCTCACACATTGTATTCCAGGATCCACTGGTCACCTTGGAACAAATTTGGAAAGCACTTCTTGTCAGACAGATTTGCACTTACTGGATTTTCATTATGACAAAAACAACATTCATACAACTAGTAACCTTATGGAGCAGATGAATGTGGCAACACAGACTTCTGGATCTTTTTATTTAAAATTCCCTGAACATGCAGACAGTGTTTTGTGCAAAGCAGATGTCAATATTTTGGACCAAGGCCGAAGTTCCACCTCTGAATGTCCAAGTGCCTCAAACTGTCGTAACAGTTTGCTGATGCTAGATGACTTGACTGATTTGAATGCTGCTCAGCTTCCTGCTTATTGGTCGGGAGAGATGTCAGCGATGTCCACTGACAATCATGGTGATTGTCAAGTTTCTGGAAAAGATAAAACAAATTGTCAATCACAAACAACTGGAATGAGGACAGAATCACATATGCAGCAAACATCTGTGTACACTCAGACTGCTGGCAGTCAGGCAAATTCCCATCAGTGTCTTCAGACTGATGCCAGCCTTGATGCAGAAATTGATGTTTTGCTTAATGACATACAAACCCAGACAGAGCTAAATGAAGTTTGGCATGATCCGCAGAAACTAACAAATTCATGCACTCAAACATGCTTCCACCACTCTGACAATGAAGATGATTTTTTTTCACAATTTTTGAACATGGAAACACAAACTGACAATAATTGGTTCATGTGAGGTGCATATGCTGTTTTTGTTTCATATTTCTTATGTGTCTTGTATTTTCAAAATTTTTTGTGTGTGAATCAGCTGACACCTAGTTTTCATTTTTTTTGTATTTTGATATGTCTTTTGTATATTGCGCATGTAAAACAGGTCATTCACAACACTTGTGCATTTGATTAAATTCAAGTGAATTTAGCAGCAAATGTTGTGGTGCATCCATGTTCCAACATTTGTACTTGGTGGATGCTTGGTAGTTTCTGTACTGCAGCCACATGAAAAGCCATTTGCAAAAATCTTGGAAGTACTGAGCTTGACTGCATTACAAGTGTGCATTTTTGTCTAATGTTATACTGTGATTTGTTTTTGTTGAATGCATGATGTGTGTAATGAGTACTGCTTATTATGCAGCACTTATTTTTAAAGTCAAGTGGGTGGGTTTTAGTTCTGTTATATGTTTATTTCAAAAGTTGGAAGTTGACCATACCTATACTGAGTCATTGATGTTGCCTGGAAGATGTCCTGTAGTTTTTTTGTCTAAATCACGACTGAACACTAATGATGCTTTGAATATGACAAGTATAACAAATCTTTAAGTAGGTATACAAGTGTGACTGGTACATCTACAAGAAGTCTATATAGGTATTTGAGAGAACGAGATTTTTCTGAAATTTCACTGTCTCAGTCAACAATTTCCTCTCACTTATTTGATGACTGATTAAGTGGTTTTGTTATATAATTCTAAGTAACTGCGTTATTGAAGATAATGTTGCATCTGAAGTATTGGATGAAGTGTTGACTAAGAACAGTGTATTAAGTTTATTTCATCCAGATAACAATAATTTGAACGAGCCACATGTTATTTCAATAAAATATTATTGTTTCATGTATTGGTTGTTGAAAAAATTGTGTCACTTGACAGTTCTCTGTCTTCATCAGGAATGCATGGGGATGTAATGTTTTTAAGATAATAAAAATTTATTCAACTTTTACATTCCCTCTGTTGCCAAAACAAATAATTGTAATGCATCGCGTAAGTTTGGTATGGTGCCACAAAAAGTTTAAATTTAGTTTTGGAAAGAGTTTTTGGTAGCCTTTGCTTCTTTTTTTATGTTAAGAGTAAATCTTTTTGGTGATTGATTTATTTTGATTTTACGGCGCTATAAATCTTTACAACCAGGTTGGGTAAAAATGGAGCAAACTTGTTTGTACGTATTAAGTAGAGTGATCTTTATGCAATACGTATTTTATGACTAAGAATATCCTAACTTTTTACTGCTGACAGCTTGAGTTCAAATGGAAGAATTACTGTTCAATCAACTGTGTACATTTTTTGAGCGAGTTCAGAAAGCCAAAAGTATGTGATTGTGATGAAATTTGCAAGATTGAGTTGTATACTTCTTATTAGTGCGTTAATGCTATGTGCAAATTTGTTACTGATTTCGCATGATGCAAAATGCATGCTATTGAGTAATTGTAAAGTTACAGATTGTACAAGAACAACTTTTAATTTAATGTCTTCCTGTTAAGCAATCAGTCACTGCACGTTTTCGCGTATTTTATTAAATCAAACAACTTTTTCACAGATAATAACCTGCGTAAGAAGGAATTTCAGACGTTGCGCAAAAAATGTGAAGATCTAAAAGGTCAATCGTCAAAATCTTTCTATCCCATTTTTCGACTTGTTTGTCCACAGCTAGACAAAGAAAGACCTGCTTATGGCGTGAAGGTAACTTATATTGGTTAATAATAAATTTACTGTTAAGAAATATCCGTCTTGCTTCCTACACTTCAAAAATTTTAAAACAGCAGGAATACAGTTAAACTTATAAAGTGTAACAAAGCTAATACCCACTCGTTTGAAAAATTGAAAATTGGACTACATACCACTGTATGTGGTTTTTATTTTGGTGTTGCGAGACGCTAAGGCAGTGTCGGCAACCTGCTGCTCCAGACCCTCATGCAGCTCTTTAGCTCCTCTAAAGTGGCTCTCTCTCTGGGTATGGGAAAACTCAGAATTTAAATTTGCATTTGGTTATCATTAAATTTGAGTTGATTACAATTCAGCCTATGCCTCTATGAAGCCGTTTGAAATATAAAACCGTGTGAACATTTTGTGGCTCCTCAATGGTCATATCTGCTGGAAGATGTTGCAGTATTGCTCTTTTTTGAAACAAGGTTGCCGACCCCTGCGCTAAAGGATAAATGGTAAAAATATTATATTGTTCGATCCGTAGACAGTGGGTTTTATTTTTTGTACCCATATCAATGCAAGACGGACTTTTTTAAAAAATGTGATCACTACCGCAATTAAGTGGCCAAGCGACCTGCCATTTGTATCAATCACGGTGCAGTGCAGAATGCTGCAATGTGCAACGCAAGTACGGTGCTCTACATCCACGTACCATTTTGTAAATGTGAGCAATCTGCTATGACAAACAGTCGTTTTTTTTATATTTCTCAAATCTTTTGTCCAACGTAGCGGGTTGTAAAGTATTTGGCAGGGTTGTCGAGTCGGTACCAAATACCTTAAGACTCCGAGTCATCCATTGTTGGTACTCTTCTCTATACGTGGTAATCACTCCAACCTTTTTGTCGTTCTAATATCTGTATAGCTATGTCTATACCGCTGCAGTTCTTAGTATTTTTGAAATGGTTTCAAAAAACGTAAAGTACTGTAAGCCAGTGCTTCCCAAATAGTTGGCCGCAAATGTTACAATATTCCGGATCGGTAAATCGTAACTAGAAATCCTCCAATTGTTAAAATTATATTATCAGATGTCAGTTTTTTTGCATTGTTGTTTTACCGCACCATCTCATAGTGGCTGGTGGGCCCCACAAAAATTGTCAGCAAAGTGTGTCGCAAGATGAAAAACATTGGGAGCTGTTGTAAGCAGAGCAACACACCAAGACTCGTCACTCATATAGATTTATGTATTTTACATGTTCAAAATCAGTATTTACATCTGCATGATATTTTAGCATAATGAATGTACAGGTTTATGTAGGAAGTAAACAGTGTGTTTATCGCAGCGCATGTTTTACGTCATGCATGACTAGTCACTCATGTGTCTTCCGATTTCCATATATACTGTTTACAGTTACGGCGCAAGATTAAAAACTGAATTGCGCTGAGAGTGAACAAGGTTGAGGAAAAAACTAGAATTATTTATTTGTTAAAATGCATGTATATGAATTTGGAATCAACTGCTTGCTGACAGTTCGGAGTTTTTTTCGCTAAAACTTGCTTTGCAAATAGCGCTTTGCAAAATTTAGCGGGGCTTCGTAACTGAATGTATCAGCTCTAGCACGAAGTGTAAACATGTGCATATTAATCAATTGGGGTGGCTTCAAAAACGCCCACTATCGAGTCAGTGACACCAGCTATCATTTTGCTTTCCATTATGTTAGTACTAATTGCAAAGCGATCTAAAATCAGTTGGTATGGAAGCCAGGACTGTTTTACAGATTTCGACTCCACAGCCATGAGGATGGATATTACAGCCTACTTAATGAATTTTTAGAGCTACTATCAGAATTCAACTAAAGCACTGATTGTAATATGCCCTGCTCTGTCAAAGAACACTTAAGGCTACTGCCCGTACTGGAACACGAAAGATCTATTTAGCGAATCACCCACGGATAAGTATCACCAGAAATTAGGTGACCACATGTTGGCAGTTTGACGGTGGACCAAGCCATATAGCAGCTTAAAAATCCATTCGCTATTTGAGACTGATAGCACAGTAACCAACACAAAGTGTTTTTTAAGCTTGTGATGACTGACTCATAATGATTTAAGGCCGGTAAAGTTTGTTCTTGTGACATGTGATTTACGTAAAATTGCGTACAGATAGGTGGCGCACATATTATTTTTTATGTTTTAAGGAAACCATGCTGGCAAAATTGTATATAGAAGTTCTTGGATTGTCTCCTGGTGGGCAAGACGCTTTGCGAATGTTAAAATATCGCACTCCCAAGACCAATTCTACTTCAACAGGTAGGTTGCCTTTGATTTGTTGTCTTCTCGCGAACGTGAGTGTGCTTAAAGTTTTGGTAATACGCGAAAAACAGGGCTGTGGAGTCGGAGGTAAAATGTCCGACTCCCACCTTTCCAAAATTTCCGTCTCCTTAACATAAAGGGAATGAAATTTGGCTGTTAAAATCAATGGAAATCGTTGTGCGCAGCAAGAAATCTCTGTTTCAACAAAACTTTCAAAAGAAATTGTATCATTTCAACAGGAATTCCCAATTTAGAAGTGTGATGTAAAAAATGATCCAATTGGACATCCAGAGTCGGACAAAAAAATCCGAATCCGACTCCCAGTGTTGTTGGGAATCCGACTCCACCCAAAAACCTCCGACTCCGCAACCCTGGGTCAAAAGAGGAAAATTGTGCACAGATGCTTATGGTACTGTACTGGCAAAGCAGGGCGTCGGAGTCCGGATCTGGGCGTTTTGCAAAGAGCCGGAGCTCAGTTTGAAATTTGAAGCCGGAGCTGGAGCGATGGCTATTTGGGTGGTAGCTCCGGTTCCCTTCCTAGATACTAAGAGTTTTGCTAAATTTATTGAAAGCTAGACTTACTTTTCCGAAAATAGTGAAATAATTCTCTTTATAGCACAACTACGCGGGATTGTTACGAGTTACTACCCCAGACTGCATCAATGGATCTCTGATGTTTCCGTTGTTTAATCATCGTTTAAGGCTGTGGTATCGTAGCTGGGCAGGCATGGTGTTACTTGTAGAAGTACGAGAAACGTCGCAAACAATCCGCATCATCTTACTTTATAGTCTGAAGGATCAAACTGGATCTTTACTAGTGTAGTGACCTAAAAATAACTAATCCGTAGGTATATAATAATCCGTAGTGTTTCTTCGAACAAAGTGCGTTTAAACATTTGCCTGTTATGTTAATGCAAATGTGCGCACGTTAGTCGATTACTTCCCTCATGTGTTCTTTCTATGTCCTTTGCGCTGTTTGCGTGTTTACTTGCCCTCTCTCTGCCCACCCTGGCTCAAGCCCAACAGGGCTAAAATGTTTGATTTTAGGCAAATAACACTATTTTGTTTGAGATACCGCCTCTCAAAGCACAAAATGACTAAATGTGCTAAAAATTGGGGGAATGACCCCGTAGGCCCCCCTGGCTATGCCTATGCTTAAGCCCAGAATGATAATCTCTAAGAGAGCATGATCATGATATCACCACACCAGTGTTGAATGCACTCTCTTTTTTCCAAAGTCGTTGACAGAAAGCACTGACTCACTTTTTTGCCCATGCAAGTTTAGAATTGGATTGTCAGCAGCCGCATGGTCTAGTCAGTGGTCATACCCTTTGTCATTTTGGTTGCGTGCACAGCAGAATGCGAGTTTTTCTTTGAGGTTTCAGAGATGACTCGGTAGTAGGCAATTGTTTAGAATTAGTCGTTTCTAATTTTTTTACCAATAAGCGAAATAAATTAGCATGTGTCAATTGAAAATGCCTGTCTCGTGATTTGATCGCTTCTTCAAATCACTAAAACAACGCACCTGCAGAATCCGGAAAAAATTGAACGCTTGCTTTAAAATTTGTCTTGCCTGCATGCCCATTTTTGTGACATCTTAATAACTTCTATCGTCAATTATGACTATTTATAAACGTAGCGTCGAGCTTCATAGCCCATTTTCATTATAAATTCGGCTGTGATCTTTTTGTGGAATTGCATAATTTCATGCAAACGTTCAAAACTACTGTATTTTGCCAGGAGATTTTGCGGAAGTTGCGCATCATCACGTACTTTCAAAACGCTGCGTCGCCAAAGGAACTCTGACTGTTGGGAAGGTGAACGAATTGCTTGATGAGCTTGCAAGCTGCAACGTGAAAAACAAGAAAGATTTGGTAAGAGTGATCTACTACCCGTTTCGTTTCGTTTGTATACCAGATGCCTGTGAAAGCACATCATTGAGGACTGCTGAAACTGCACAAGTCAAGAATATGCCCATTCATGTTGTCGACCCTCTTCAAAATTGTTGGGTTTGAATTGATTCCCAATCTATTTTCATGGCACTCATTTGCATTTCATTAAAAACCATGCCTTTGCATGCAGGTGAAGAGTTTTTTTATTTAAGCAGGTTAACATGATAAACAACATTACAGCAGGTTCACATACGAAAAAAACATTCAGGAAACGTAATGGAACTGTTGAAATTACGTTGAATTTAAACCACAGCATTTTTGCTCCTGTAAATGCGCATGTTCTGTTTTTATCTCTTGTTGAAACTGAAGGCAAAACAAGAATAAAGACATGCGTGAAGTTTTGCTCTATAGGAAAAATCTGCGACGGAATGGAGCGCTAGAATTTTTGTTGGTAAAATTAATGTTGTGTAAGGCAGTGACCCAAACTGCCCTTCTGAACTCCGAGAATGTGATTGTGCTTTCGTAAAGACGCACGCGATATGTCTTCTGTGCAAAGGTGGAAAGTAACAAAAAAATTTTTTCCGAACGTAGTATTTTGCAGTTTTAATACGTTTAACCGATGAAATGCACTAACTCAAGATTGCACGCTCATTCTTTCGGGTTTCTTTGAAATACTTCGAGTGCCAGACCTGGCATGAGCTTACTGACGCATGGGGTTGATACCCATCACCTCTGCTGTAGATAGCTTGCTGTGTTGAAATCTCGGGATCAATTTGTCTACCACCGCCGGGAATGTTTAGCTGTGGTGGGTCTTGCGTAATGTCGCCTGATACCTTGTGCTTGTTGGTTGTGAGAGTTCAAGGTAATATGCATCATGTGTTATAAAACGCCATATGACCACTATGAAGTTTTGCTTCAGAAAAACAACCAGTGAAGCTGAAGCAAAAATTAATTTTTTTCCAGTTTGCTTGAATAGAAAGGTAAGCTAACTCCCAAAAGTGTAAACTGAATCCTTTATCATCTAGCGACGTAAAACGTGGATAGTTATACGTGACTAAAGACATTACATTCTGTGATAGACAGTGATGCCCGGTAAATTTGGTCAGTTGTGGAAACTCGTTTTTACAGTTTTTATACTGCTTATACGATTCAGTTTACACTTCTTGAGAGAGTTAGCTTACGTTTCCATTCAAACAAACTGAAAAAAAAACTTCAGAGAAACCTTGTTTTTCCACCAGCAATCGGAACTGATTTTGAACGAAGCGAAAAAACGAAAATCCCGTTCTGAACATTAATTCAAGCCTATGCAGATGCAGATGCAGGTTGTGAAGTATTTTGATCGTTTTTATGAGTAAAAAGTTGCCATATTTTCGTTGCATCTTAGAACACAGTGATAAAAATCATAGTTTCTATAAAGCATTTTTTATTAAGAATTTTTTGAAAAACAAAGTTTGTTGAGCGTGCTGAAAATTAGGTTCAGTAAAAATGATATCAACTTGGCGGCGACGTTTTCAAAAACTGCCAAAAATTTTCTTCGATCTGTTAATTTGAAATCTGTAGCATATAATACTCATTCACTGCCAAGGTCAAACACAAAAACGATGTTTTTTGCGAGTTTCTGTCAGCCACAACACGTTTACACCCCGTTGGCGAAACTAAGTAAAGTGACATGTCCCCGACCGCCGCTCGAGTTATTCGCACCATTGAATGACAACCTGAGTTCGCGTCTTGGCTTGTGTTTCCCGTGGCATGTCGAGTGTTTACTCAACATGTATAAGAAATTCGTGTCTAGCATTGTTACTGCCAAACACAGAAAATTGAAATTGAACCTCCGAACCAAACCCCCCCTCTTCGCGAAGCCAACCACGCGATACCGGCTGCGTGTGAAATAGTGTTCATCGCGGTATTTTCACTCACAACTGTCGAGGTGGCAACTTTCCTAGAACCAAATTCACTATTCTCTTTTAGGAATTTTTTAGCATTTGCCTTTATATTTTGACAGTTTTTGCTTCATTTTTTAATGTGTGTTGCAGATGAAGAAAACTTTGATGAAGTTGATCAAACAGACATCTGCTGTCGAACAAAAGTGGCTTATTCGTATCATGTTGAAAGATACAAAGCTACATCTGGGACAAAAAAATTTATTGAATGAATTTCATGAAGACGCGGAAGATCTGTACAATGTCACGACAAGTTTAAAAACAGTAAGAGCTGAAGTGTATTTGAGCTTCATTGTGTACAAATTGTCGGAAATGCCAACTTCATTTCGGTGTTCTCCGCTTGTGCATTGAGTTTTACCTGGTGGTAACTACGGAAGAAAAGAGACAAGCAAACTTTAAATTGATTAAATCGGTAAAAGGTACTTGAAGGCGAACTTTCCCCACTTCAAGGTGACAATGATGCAGTCAAACACGCAGCTACGGGGCCGCTTTCATCTACTCTAAACCAACTTTTACCTGCGCTGAAATTGAAAAAAGATCGAACGGTAAAACTTATGTAAAACGATCTAATCTCTGATAGCAATCTAATTCCAAAGTACCGGTCGCATTTTCCCGCAAAGATATTTCATTAGTTGTCTGGTCTACGTATTGTTTTCTGGTTAAATTAAGTGATGCCAGTTTCTCTTGAGAGTCCTGCATTTCAATGCGTTTCTTCCTCAAATTAACGAAATGAGTTTGGTATATAATAGGGGTCTCAAACACGCAGATCATGTGGCCCTGTGACCATTTTGCGCGGCCCGCTTTTTGAGAATTTTCAAACATAAAATTTAAGTTACTTACCTTAGTCACAGGTGTTTAAATATGCTCGGCCAGCGAGTGAAAAAAGTTCCTTTTAAGACAGCTATGTCCAACCCAAATGGCTTACTGAGCCAAAAAGTATGTCACTATCCTGACCAGGGCCGCACATTGAATGATATATTATTGAGGGCCGGACATTGCATGGCTTACTGTGATCTTAGCAAACGAACTTTGGCTTAAGCGAATATACTGAAAATGTTCGAATCCTAACTGCAATGGCAACAGACGTGATAAAGTGCCACTGAGGACCACCTGCATCAAAAATGTCAAGTTCAAGGTTGTTAAAACAAGGACAGTTGTAGGATACTTTTACTACAGCAACAACCTAAAGGCACAAAACCCTCGACTGGGCCACATGCGGCCCGCGGGTTGGACATAGCTGTTTTAAGCGAACGTAGACAAGCCAAGAAATATCTGCCTGCAACTCACAACACCAACTCAGCGTCATCGTCATAATGCGGCCCACCTGTTACTTTATAAATCCCAATTCGGCCCACAGAGCAATCTGAGTTTGAGACCCCTGGTACTTGGTGATATGGTTCAGGTGGTTACTAGTGCCTTGTGTTCAGGTTTGTGAAAAGCTGAAAGATCCGAACATTCGATTGGCTGACGCTCAAATCGAATTGTTTCAGCCTTTCAAACCGATGCTTGCTCAAAATATCAAGCTTGAAGAGGTGAAAATTGTCTGTGGTTGTGGTGGTAACATTCGGGCGCCGTATTCTCACGATCCTGCTGCGCTTGTTGCAGGAAGTACAGTAGCTTGCAACTTCAAGAGATTAATCTTTTATTTACTTTTTCTTGCAAAATATCTTTCACGGACGTTGACCAACGTGATGCTGAGATTACTGTATCAACTTTGATCCGCTTTCTTATAACTTCGTAAGCACTCCTGAACTAGATTCAAGTGCATAATGAGCTTGCGGTTCGTTAAGCGATTGATCATCCTCTCCCACTCTGGTGTGGCAGGTCGAAAAGGCAATGCACCACCAGCAGTTTCAGGTGGAAATTAAATACGATGGCGAAAGAAGTCAATTGCACAAAGACGGCAGTGTTTACAAATACTTCTCGCGAAGCGGAAAAGAGTATTCATCGGTGTTCGGTGAGAGTTAGCTTAGGTTTCCTCAGACTCCATGTACGATCGTCATATTTTTGTGATGGCGTGTTAATAGTCGTTTAATTTTTTTGCTACAATTCAGTTTGTGCCATTTGACAAAACTAACAAAAACTCAAGATTCAAATGCGAAAAAATGTATTTTCTTGTATACCTTTACGCGTGAATACCATAATACTTTTCATTTCAATCACTACATTCATAGAAACGTGTTGCTTAATTTTTATGTTTTTCCGTACTATTTTTGATGACACCTGCATTGTATGCGTTGTGCGCGGGGTCGAGTCCAGCGGCGGATCCAGACCAGGCGTTTGGGGGGGAGGCAGTCGAACAGGGAGGCGCCATAAAGGTCTTCACTTGTATAAATACCAAAGGTTGTTTTCGACAATCGTTGGCTACCTTTTGCAGGCCGAGAAGGTGGCTATTTTTGTTGTTGGTCGAACTGTGCAATTTTTCAGGGAATGACCACAGTTCGAATGCGCTTTATATCATTAATTCAGAGAACATTTGAAACGGGTCCCAAAAATAGGCCTCGTTTTTCACAAGGTACACATAACTGAGAACACTGTTGGTGTCCAAAACAACTTCGTATATTTACAAAATGATTTTAAAAGATATTTCCTAAAAAACATACTGCGCGCTAGTGTTTGACACTGTTTTGGCTATCCGTAGATTAGAAAAAAACAAGGCCTGAAACGCATTCCCGAATTGGTTAGAAATATAACGGTTCTTACAGGTGGAAGTGACAACTCAAGTCCCACGATAGGACTCTAATAATTAGCTAAATGACAATCTCGTTTCCAGATGAAGCTGGTGCAGTTACATGTAGGCCTACATGGAAAGAACATTTGTTGCTCAAGCGACTATTCAAAAACAAAACATGAATTTGCTATGACATTGCTCCATTTTAAGTAGCACTTTTAAAGGTAGAATATCAATCAAGTGTTTCATAACGTTTCACATATTTCGACATTGGATTGCTGATGTGAAGAAAAAAGCATCAATCCCACTAGACCAGGTTATGAAAAAAGTTGTGACACCATTGTTCAACAGAAGTGGGGGCAGGTGGGCTGAGCCGCTCGAATTCACAGTCAATACCTCGAAACTCAAGCTCTAGTCTCCCCGATGATGTCATTTTCCAATGCATTGTATACTACTACGAAGCCCCTAAAAGTTTAGAGCACCTCCAATGCTGTTGGTCTGGCGATTGATCTGCTTCTGTTCAGTCAAGCCAGAAAACACAGGTGAGAATCAGCCTACAACAAATTTAAAATCACGAATCTCCGCCAAAATCAGAGTTTTCAGCAAAAAAATGTTTTCACCAGAGGATGGCTTTTCCGCTCAAATTTGTGTCATTAAGCGGAATGATCTATCCAATACAGTGGTTTTCGACCCTCACAAGGGCCTTGAAGCATTTTTAGAGGGTTTGCAAGTAGACATTTTGTGTACACAGCCGTATTGCATCTGCTTTATTCAGTTTTAGATGGTGTCGATGGGTTTCAGTGGGTTGCTATGGATCGCGGTAGAAAAAAGGTCGAGAACACTAATCTAATGAGATACGCATTTTGCTGTCGGTTGCAGACTTCGCTAGCCATGCCAAATTTGTCTTTTAGTGGCCGACGTGGGCTGTCTACGGGTTTGCAATTGCCGCATAAGGATCAAATTGCCCGCCAAGTATACAGGTGGGGGCGAAAGGCGTCGTCATTCCCCAAATTTTGGCTTGCAAATATTGAACTGTTGGGCAAAACTTGTCATGAAAACCAATTATTCATTCCATCAAGAGTCGTATATAGCTGGATTCGGGCAAGATTCAAAAAAATTCAGGCAAAACTGATCGGTATGTTTGGGCAATTTGCTTAGAATCATCACTTGCAAAACGTTTCTATTCTTGCAAAACGTTTCTAAATCATCACTTGCAAAACGTTTCTATTTTCCTCATGGAAAAATGTGACCGAATTGAAAATGTTGTCTCCCCAAAACCAAAGATCCCCGTACGCCTGAGCTGAATACCATGGTTTGTTGAGGCGCGTCGTGGCTTCTATCTATCTATAGCTTTCTACACGCTGTATTATGGTTCAGTCAGGGGCTTAGCTACGTCAAGCAATTCATCCAGTCACCTCCTGTTTTTTTTCGGTCATTGACCAAAATGTTCTTCAAATGACCGAAACAATTAAGTCATTTCGGTCAGAATGTCTAAAAATATAGGCAAACGAACACTGTTACGGCATGTTTTAATACAACTGTGAGACAAATGACCGAAACGTCTTACTGACCAAAATCTCTGAGCAAAAAAAATGACCGAAATGTCTCAGCGAAAAAAAAACAGACTCACCTTCCTGTTGCAAAACTTCGATGCATTCTTATTTTCCCTACTGCCTTTCCTTTGCAGACTGTCAACAGCCATTAAAGAAATAAATTTGCAAGAAATGCGTTTGTGATTACCCAATCAAGGCTGGACAGTTCTCACGCGGCAAAGAAAAAACGAAACAGTGGTACTATTACGAACAATTGCATTGCTGATACTAATCGATAATAGAAGTTGGGTAAAAGTCCGCCACGTAAATCCTGACGTTTAACAAAGCGGTAAGCGTTGATTAGTTTAGATTTTTTTATCTTTGTTTCGGCTTCGATAGGTACCAGAAATGGGCGCCACAGACGTTTGACGGGGGCAGTTGCCCCAAATTAACCCCCTTGATCCGCCACTGGCCGAGTCTATCTATGACAAACCGTCGGTTTTTCCTGAGTCGTTGTTCGGCAGCGCTGACTCAATTTCGTAAAACGAGCTCGCAGAACAAAGCTTACTGTGCGTCTGAGAAAGTGTCTATCATCACGTCACAGGCGAAACTCCTTTCCTTGGAACTTTGACTCAGTTTATTCATTCAAGTTTTCCGGATGATGTCAAGTCGTGCATTGTCGATGGGGAGATGATGGGCTACGATCCGAAACTGAATATTTTTATGCAGAAAGGTGCTAAGTAGGTAAAGCTCTCTTGTTTCAGTGCAATATGCTCTGTTAGATCTGTGCGTGTAAACTAAAATATTTTAGAATTTTTCCTTTTTTTGTATAATAACGTAAGACCATAATTTAAACTTTTGGTGGTTTGGCAGCATTTTAGATTGGGTACCGGTTCTTGCAGTTTTTAAATTTCACAGAGCATTTTGTGATCGTAAATTTCAAGATTTTACAAACTTATATTTTATATCTTTCTCTAACATCGGCCTTACACCAAATGCTTCTCGTGAATTGTTTTTACGACCGCATAACGTTTTTTAATGAAGCTCTTTTTGCCGAACCTTCTAACGGAGTCACATACAGTAGATGTGAACTGTGCATTTTGGCTGAAATGTGGACGCGATTGCTGTGGCTTTTCTTGCGTATTCAATGCTTCTTATTTCGCTATTTTTTCCGAAATGTTTTTTCGTCGTTCCAAGCCGATGCATCGGGTCGGCTAAACGTAGCTTGACGCGATTAAACGTCAGGTGAACCACTGGCGCACCATTGTTGTTGCCCGGGCAACGTCATCTCGCGGGAGTTCAACCGCTTGAGCTGCTGAAGGCTTACTTGAATCAACCCGTTATCGCGCAAAGGTAGTTTCGCACGTGTGTGCTGCAGCACGGATCAGGTGCGCTGACCTCATTTCAACACCACCAGTCAAGTTTCGTCTTTGTGCTGCAGCAGTGTGGAGCTCTGCCTCGCGTGCGGTACGCGTGTTGCAGTTCTGCTGCCTCGCCATCGTCGAAGCATTTTCTGCTACTGCTAATCGGAAAGCCTCTTGTAAATAAAGATTTGTGCACCAGGAAGTCTGTGAAAACGAACATTAAAGGCTAAATAAGAGCTAACGCCTCGCTCCGGCTTGGCAACCTAAAATGTCCGGCAGTTTAGCTGGAATTCAGAACAGTACTCGTAGAACGACTAAGCTGCCTCGTTTTTCGAAGCATTTTGGGGAAACCAGCAGTTCCACATGCAGCGACGACTTTCCTCACAACCAACCTCTACCCTGGTTCGCTAAACAAGTACTGACACCCATTTACATGCCAGTGCCAATAAAAGAAGCGTGATCGCAAAATAATTTTACAGTGAGTGGGATTTTCCTAATTTATGTGGTTCCTTGGACGGGAAGCACATTGCCATACAGGCCTCAGCTAAAAGCGGCTCATTTGTTCCTTAATTACAAGAAAACTCTCAGCAACGTTCTGCTTGCTCTGGTGGATGCCAACTATCGTCTTATTGCTGTGGAATTCGGAGCATTCGGCCGAAAGCACGACGGTAGTAAGTACGATGAAAAATTCTATGTTAGGACAAAAACTGGAAAAGAACGAAACGGCCAGTTTGTAACGAACCAACTAAAGTGGATGCAGTAGTGAAAGCCTGTGTGGTTCTCCATAACTTCCTGCGGTCGAACGCTGTCAACATTTCAGCAATGCAGGAAAACTTAACAGGAGTCCAACTGCTCAAGAATGCACGCACTGCGCAATCTACCTCGGCCGGGCCGTCGCAATTCCTCAGATTCCATGCGAATCCGCCAACAACACACTGAATATTGTGTGAGCCCTGCGGGTTTCATTCCTTGGCAGGAAAATATTGTGTGATACGGTTCATGTAAATAAAATTCCGCTCTTTGGGCAGCAGCGCATGAAGTGATGTCAATAAAGGTATGTCAAATTGCAGAGCATGCTACAGTATTGCAATTTTATTGAAGTAACAAAAATGCAGCTTCAAGGTAAGCTTTCATCGCTTCAACTGTTTTTTTCCAACCACTTTGAAACGCACTGCATCAGTTCAGTTCTGAAGTTCAGCTGCTGTTCTTTTGGTATCTTTTTGACGTACGGTAAGAGACTGAACAAAAATAACTCATCGTCGTCAGATGTATGAACTGGAACAACAAAATGTCAGGACTTAGTTATTTGTCCTTTTGCAGTGTTGGGTCGTCAAGACGTTCTTACCACAGGATGTAGTTCCATTTGTCGTCCTGAATAAATTTCGAAAAACATCACAATTTTTGCAAAACGTCACTGCGTCGCAGTCTGTAGTCCTTGGTCTCTTCTTCTTCTTAGGCGGAAATTCATCGCGTTTTTGTGGACCTGCACAATGTAGCCGCCATGTTATTTTCCATAGAGTAGAAATTACAAACCCAACAATACACTACTAGCGATTGAGGACTTCAATGCAAACGGCTTTAATAAAAACCAACTTATGATACGAGCCGGCTTTAAAGACCTATACCCTGGGGTGTGACAAACAGGGCGAAGGCCCCAGGCATACAAGGTAGAGGGCATTTATTAAAATGCTGTAACAAGTTGTTTCGTATTGAAAGCTACTAACATGATACATACATCTGAGGAGACTATAAGTGACCCTAGACCAGGGGCCGGAAACCTTTCCAAAAAGAAAACCTGCAAGGTATGGCGGACCGTACTAATTTCCACCAGCAATTGCGTTCCGATTGCTGTTCATTTTGTCAACACTTGGGAATTTATGAAAGTTCACTCAAATTACCTACTGATTTTCACAGTTCATAACGAAGACCCAAAAAACGGCACAGTATACTTATAGCACTGTGCAATTTCTCTTAAATGGTTCCTCGTAAGTGTGCAATACAAGAAATTGCAAGGAGGACAGATTCATAAAATATACCACCACTGCGCGTGCCATACAGTTACAGTACTACAATTTGCAAAGGGGCTGCGGGCCGGATGATTTTGCTTGGCGGGCTGGATCTGGGCCGTAGGTTGCCGACCTCTGCCCTAGACAGATAAATCACTGCCATCATTATCTTAAGGCGTTGCACCCTATCTCTGCTTCCCATTTTGTAGGCCGGCCCATTCCTGCCAACCAATTTCGTAAACTTCACAAAAGGCAGCAATGCATCAAGGTTCACAGTTGTGCAATTTCATGTCTGTTTATATAAGACAACTCATTCTCCTATCACGCCTCACAAGTGCTACCTTATTATGGTGGGCCAGTCTGATACTTACTTTCATGCACAAATGCAATATACAGTTTATTTCCCCAATGTAAACCCGTTAATAGAATTAATTTTGTTTCTAAACATAAGCCTCAGGCCCACAAAATATAGCAAACTGTTAAGGACCAATGCAGTAAAAAATGCTCTTCAAAATAATTTTCTTCGAATTTTTCGTATCGTGATTTTGCTGTAGGTGCAGTAGTTGTTACGTTTTTCATATGCGTGTGTTTCAAACATTCTCAATACTATACTACACTTCGGTAGGAGGCATACAACCAAGCAGTTGCCCCAGGCATCACCAGATCTCTGCATACCGCAGCTGCACCCCTTGACACAACAGAAAAACACGTGTAACAGCTGTTAGTTTTACAGTCAAAGTTACTTGTAGATGATGATTCCAACAATTGCGCATTAGGAGACAGACAATCCTCGTCATTGGCAGCTTCCACTGGAACCAAATCCAAACACAGGTTTTCAACAGTATCACCTGATTGTGTCAAATCTTTTGTAGTGTCTGTTAGTGATGATAAGTTGGATTGTGTGCTGTAAACAATAAAAAGGTTGATAACACCAACTGGAGCAAATGTGAGAATTTCAACATCGGTGCTGCCTTACCATCTACTTTTAATAAACTTGTCAAGAAATTTTAAATGGGGGAAAAGATGCCACATGGATATGTATGAAGCAGTTGTACCAGACATCTTGCATGAATTAACCTTTCTTCTTTCTTTCACATATCTATCTCGTAAGTACCTCCATCTTTTTTCACACACCGTTTCCATACCTGCTTCAGAAACATTGTGTGACAACAGGCAGTAAACAACTAACAGCAACGTTGTATGTAAACAAGTGTTTGGAAAAAAGGGCTCAGTTACACTTCAGAAATATCTGCCTGAGATGCTACAGTCAGTATCAAAGACATTTGCAATCACCTTTTCATTTATTGTAGTGTGATGAAGTGAGACATTGACACATTTAATAGAAAAGTTATTTCATACTAAAAATAGGTATGAACATGTCTCTAAAATGCAGTTTCATCTACTATGTCAAACACTTACCCCTTACTCCACATGCATCTGCTATGCTTTCCCATGCTTTCCTTCGTTTAACCCTGTTATGGTACAATGCTTCTTGTGGGTCATATAAAAATTGATATTTTTCTACTTCCACCACAAACTTTTCATCTACCATATTCTCCATATTATTTGAACAACTTTGAACAACTCAGGGGCAAAAATGTTTATAGTAGGAAGCGTCAAGGAATTTTAAAATAAATTGCACTATCAGGCACGTGGAAAATTGTATTGTAAATAATGCAGCATATCACTGACAGACCTGTATGACAATATGTCCTGTGGTACCCATTTGTTCCAATTTGATTTCTCATGACTAAGAATATTTCCTGTGGGTAATTTACTGACGTTGACATTGTTAAAATTGTGGCACTTCAGTGATACCTCATACGTTTTCTAATCTGTTGTACTGCAAGTCAAAAAGTTAACAGTAGGCTAATCAATTTCATCCTTGCCTGTTTACTAACAGATGTTTGCAAAGAGGTGCTTGCATATATCAGAATCCATTAATTACATTGCTGCAGAAGAATTGCCTAAATGTGGCTAATTTCTTGTTTTTTTCTCATGACAACCTGGCAACCCTGGGCACGCTTGCCACAGTTTAGGAACCACTGGTTTGGGAGAATGTTTCAGATCAATGTCGTGAGTATTTAAATCAGAGGTCACCAACCTTTTTGAAACCGGGAGCTACTTCTTGTGTACCGATTAATGCGAAGGGCTACTATGTTTGATACACACTTCTGAAATAAAAATTTTGCTGTATTTACCTTCAATTATTTTAGTATTGATATTCGTTAATGCGGGGACATTTGGCATGCTATTGTTATTTTTGGAACAGGCCCGCGGGCAACCTACATGGTCCTTGCGGGCGACCTGGTGCCTGTGGGCACCACGTTGGTGACCCCTTGTTTAAATGACACTACTAGGCTCGCTGGGCATATTCTTTGTTGACGTTTCTAATAATAAGTTTTCAATTTCGAATATGCATATCACCAAGCTCTTATTCAATATTCAAACAAGGAAAGCTATTAAGTTAACATGAAACACTGGTAATTGTTGTTTATACTGATTGTTTCATGCTAAAACAATTTTAGGGAAGTCAATATTGAAACTTTGATGTCTTGGATATGAGGCAAAGCAAGTGAGATGTGGAAGTAAACGTTTGAAGAAAGGTCATAGTTTGCAGATACACCTATCATATGCATGAAGAGAATTGAAGTAATAAAACATACCTAAATATTAAAATAATTCACTGCTCATGACCATCCGTGACAAAACCAGGCCTACCAAAGTTTCACAACTGATGCGTGTTAATGCACACCCATATGATTGAACACACATAGTATAAATTTTTTTTTGAAAGAAAGCACTAAAGTAGCGCTCTTCAACCGGTGTGCACGGTGCACCCTAGGCTTAAATCACATCCGATCTAAATACCTGGCAGACCGGACCGAGAAAACAAGTCTGGCTACACAGGCGACATGTTGCAAATATTCTCAGCAGTTCATTGAGAACACCTAACTAGGATTTATCCTGCCTACTATATCCTAACCAAATCTTTCCCAATAATTTCAACCGTAACAACATTTTAGTTTCCAACTGTAACTGTTCAGTATTTCTGACTGAGCTGCAAGGCACTGCAGGAGTATGTGTGCAGACTAGACGCTTTCGTCCGACATCTCATTTCCGCACGACAATTCCTCTCCTTGCGCGATCGGACCCGCTTCGATGCGCACGACTTCGTAGCGAACCGCAGCTATGTGCGTAGGAAGACCTTGCTAAACAAGATTTGCGTTGAAAGACAGGGTAAACTAGGCCGCCTCGAGAGTCAGCGTAGGTATCTCTCTAAGCGGTCGTTGTGTAAACCTACCTAAGTGCTTTTCTTGCGTACGGTGTAAACGGGCGAACGGAGCACCAGCCGCAGTCGCTTTGTTTCCGTGCGAAGCTAAACTTGCGTTTATGTAGGCACAGTTGCAAATGCGTTTCGAGAATATACACATTCTTTCGCTCTAGAACAGTGGTTCTCAGTAGGAAAACCTTTACTTATCACTTAAAGTAATTTTGCCGTAACTTGACTTTCAAGTAATTTGCTTTTGAAAAGTTAGGATTTTAGAACCCACGTGTGTTGTGGAATACGCAAAATTGTACATGACATGCGTCATGTCATGACATACAAAAAAAGCCATTTAGGCGAATAAATTTCTTGCGTGTGCAGAGCGGTTTGCGAGTCACAATTGTTGATTGTCATGGCGATTATGATTTGGAGGTAGCTAGAAGCTCCTTGCATTAAATTGAATCGCGACCAACAGGTGCGAATTTTGTCTGAATCGCCCATTATGTGGTTCAGAAATTGCAATGATTTTGATGTGCTTGAATGTTTTTAAGTCTAAATGTCGATTTTTCATAATTGCTTGAATTACTTAAGTAATCTGTTAGAAATTACTTATTGCTCAAACAATAAATTTTTGTTAGCTGAACCCAGCCCTTGTTCTCAGTCAGGGGTTCGAGGCAGGACTTACAGGGGTACCAACTTCTCGTGCCAGGTTTTATGTAATTTTGCCTTACAGACGCAATCAGCAAGGGTTCGCCTGCATCTGTCAGCAAGGTTCGCCTGCATCAGAAAAAATGGAGTTGCGGCGACAGGGAATAATAAAGATCAGCTGCGAAAAAGATTGTTTCTCGTGGCGGGGAGAAGCGATGACTTTTTGTTCTTGAATACATATCTGGCCAAAATGTTGTAGGAAATCACAGTTGGAACGTCCCGGCAACACAAACGTCATGCACGTATTCGAAAAAAATTTTTGTGAACTTTAAAGCGAATTGAGAACCGCTGCTCCAGAATGTCGTTGTAAAATCGTGTCACGGCGTCTTAAAAGGCGAAGTGCCAAATTTGATTTTTGAAACCTTAAAAGCGGTTAAAATAATAGTTGCGACTGGATTTAAGGCCTGAAGACTGGTTCAAACAAGCTAGTCAGGTTATTTTCATTCTCAATGGTTGCACATAGAACACTAGGTTCTGCCAAACTTTAACACCCTGCTGTGAATAGTAGTTAAGCTCTGGCGGAGACACGTTGCGCAGTTCGGCTACCTCCCTTGAGAATTTCATGATCTGTTGCTCGACCCTTCTATTGGGTTCGGATCCGATGGTTTTGTTGGAATGTCTACTTATTTCTATAGAAAGCACGAATACCCGTCTATGCGAATTTACTGTTTGCTTCGCCTTTTTCTTTCTGTGCTGCACGAACCATTTGCTACATTTGTTCGTATAGGTTTGACATTAAGCACGTGACCGAAGATTCGGACCTTCAGCCTTGCTTTGTTGCCTTCGACCTACTCTACCTCAACGGCGAACGGTTGACTGATCGCAAGCAAAACGAACGTTTTGAAAAGTTGAAGAAATTGATTCGCCCTGTTAGCGGCCGGTTGTTGGTTGCGGAGGAAAAGAGTTGTTCGAAAAATGAGCAGGTACAGTTGAGAAGAGCCGACACGGAAGAACGCAAATACGACGCAGTTTGCGAAAATCACTAATATTTCTGGAATTTTTTCGAAAGCAGCAGCAAATGGAGAAATGTCACGCGTTTTATACGTTGAAAAGTTTGCTGGATCTTTCGCCCCAAGAAAAAACGTACATGCGCTTTTTCCATCACCTATAATTGCCAAAATTCTTCCACCAGTACAAAGCGTAGTAATATCTTTATCAGTGTTTTTTTGTTTTTATGCCAACTACCAGGGGTACTTAATTTGATGCCCTTGCTCTGGCTTTGTAATTGCAGCGAAATGAATTTTTTAGGCCTCGTTCATTTTTTATTACGTGCGATATCTGCTACTACCTGACTTGTCAGAAGAAAAGCCAACTGCATTTTGCTACAAACGATGTCCTTACCACATTCGGTGGTCTGGCCTGCTGGTCCCATGCAATTTGGCAGCACTACGAAACGGTTGATCAAAACTTTCAGTATCTCCCGCGTTGTGCGTCTGGTGTATTAAAACTGCATAATTGTGCAGGTTGTTAATTTCTTGAACGAGGCCATTGATCGCCGCGAGGAAGGCATTATAGTAAAAAACCCGCTGTCCACCTACGCTCCTAACAAAAGAAAAGACAGTGGGTGGTTCAAGGTCAAGCCGGAATATGTTGATGGAGTAGTCGACGACCTCGACTTGGTAGTGATTGGTAAGTGTAAGGTTGGTTTGCTGGGTACGATACTTTCGTATCAGCAGAAATGTTTGAACGCTACGAACTCTTGACGTTGAGGAGAAATATTTGAGGTCAGCTTGCGCAAAAACAGGTTAACATGCGATGAGCGCATGCCGAGGAATTGGGAACGTATACATCCTTAATGAATGGCAGGTTGTGACAACTGTCCACTTTCACTCGAAGCTGTTATGACTTACTAGTCGCTCCCTCTGCAGTGATCAGTGCAATTTCAGGTGGCAGCTTCGGCACCGGCAAACGAGCCAACTTCCTCTCTATGTTCCACGTTGGCGTTGGTGTCAGGGACGCCGATAACCCGCATGCACCGCCTCGTGTGTTCAAGTCTTTCTGTCGCATCGGGTCCGGGTATACGAACGCCGAACTACTACAGGTTCGTGTCGATGCTGTTCGTTTCTGATGTCTGAGGTGTATCGATGAAGTTGCTGCTGCAGCTGTTTTGTTGACAACCTTGTCCGCCTCGTGCTTGTGACATCTTGTCGACTTTTCTCTGCAAAAGAAGAGTAGAAACATGTTTTTAATGCAGCGTGTGTGGACTGTCGTAAAAACAGCCGTCAAAAAATTGAATTTATTATACGCAAAAGAACTAAAAAGTAACCGAAGTGGAAAAGTCGTAAAAAGTACGATTGCGCAGCTTGACCGGAGTGTTTCATTGCGGTGAAAAAAAAACTACTGCGCGTAAAGAAATTACCGGTTGAATTTCGTCGCTATTTTCATGATTTGTTTGTCACTTTTTTTGCACACGCGCTGTTCGCTCGCAGATAATCCAGAAGTTGAAGCCTCATTTGAAAGTTTTCGAAAAAAAGAAGGTACCGTCGTGGCTGAGAGTGACGAAGGAAAAACCCGATGTGATCGTTCACCCGAAGGACTCGGTTGTGGTGCAGGCGAGTGGAACTGCGGTGGTTGACGGGTTTTGCGAGTTCATTTCTTTGCGGGACGCTGAGGCATCTCACCTGCCGTTAGTGTTGCGCTTAGTTTTGTGGATTCTGAATTTACCGCTGCTGTCTTGCAATGAAACTGAAGAAGTTTTTTATCAGTTTGTGCTCTGTATCAATCGAGAAGTTATGTTGGATCCGACAATTTTTAATTTGAAGTACTGCAACTGCACCAGCCATATTATTTTCCTCGGCCACAGCGTTGAAGTCTTTCAAAATTTCTCCTGCTACGGCCAAGTGATCACCAGTGGCGTAACTGACAGGGGTGCAAGGGGGCGAACTGCCCCCCCTGGCAAGATAAATGCAAGAACTGGGCCCCCTTTAGTTGACATTTTGATATCAGATTGATTTTTTGTGCGTTTTTCGGGGTGTTTTTTTAGCTAATCTAGACATCCACGACATCCAGAAATTCACTATCATTTCTTAACTTTTTTCCGAGTTTTGGCTAGTGGGCCTCCTACGGTGACTGATGGCCCCCTTCAGCTAAGCTTTTCCCCCCCTGGTTCAAACCTCTCGTTACATCACTGGTGATCAATATCTGTGAATCATAGGTAGAGACCTTGCGGTGTACATGCCAGTTTCAAATGATCGCCCAATGCTGAAGTCGTTAGTGTGAAAATTGAAAATTGTTTTTGATTAATAATTAATCATTAATTAATATAACGCATCATATGATAGTTTGCATAATTTCGTCATGAGAAGCCGAGCGTCATTTTAATGAAAACCCGCTTGACTTCACGTTTTGTCAACTGTTTCACTGAAGCTGACCCGGTGGCAAATGCTGTCAAGTTTTCTCCCCTTATTACATTTGACTTTTCCTCGTTCTGATCTATGAATTTGACGTATAGGCTTCTTCTTTGTGAATTTTATTCATCCAAAAGTCGAGATCAGCTGTAAAAAAAATGTAAACCATTCCAGTGGCTTCGACATGCTAACCTCATGAATCTGGCGGTTTTGTTGCATCATGAAAAAGTGACGACGATAACAATCTCGTTTTTGTGCCAGTTCATGACTAAAACACAAAAATACCGCAATTTTTATAGGTAAAAACGTTATTTTTTTCGTGATTTACATATTTTTAGAACCAGGGCTTTTTTTAAGGAAAATGTTAGGTACCCGGTATGGATCTGTAGGGACCCGATTTCTCTGATTCTAGGGACCCGATTTTCAATACTCGGGACCCAAATCAAAAACACCTTAAAAACCCTGTTTAGAAATATCTTCTCTCCCGAAGTTTCTATTGGTTGTATCTGAATGCTGAACCTCAGCAAGCCTTCGTCTTTCGATGCTTAGTGCCATTTACGCTGAGACGCGTTTGGAGGTTTTCCAAAGTTGTGTCTTAGCTTCTAACCGGTGAAGCGCGCTCATGCAGTGGTGCAACCCAGTGCAATGAGAACCGACATAGCATAAAAACCAAGGCCGTTAAAACACACACAGAGTGGCAAATACGCTCTCTCCGAACCAATGTAAGGATATAACGTCAGACTCTATCAAGCTGCGTGCTAGATTTCTTCACGAAAAAAATCATTAAATAAGGGAAAAGAAAATGTATACGGAGTTCACTGAACTGACCATATCCCCGTAGTACGTGTTAGTTGATTAATTTCATCGTTTTTCCCGGTGTTCGTTGCATGTTAGGCTGATAACGTGCGTCGTTGCTTTTCTGATCTCAGGTAAGAGCGAGCGAGATCCTTCCTTCCAGCGCTTATGCCACAGGCTCTACCTTGCGTTTCCCTCGATTGGTTGGCGTTCGAGATGATAAAGAATGGACAGACGCTCTTGACGAACAGCAGCTCAGTGACTTGATGAAGGTGGCCGACGGTACGTGTTAACCCTGCCTGTTGTTTCCGTTCATGTTATACCATCACTGTTGTTGACACCGGCGCAGTGCGGCTCGCTTCGATAAACAGGATGCGGTTTCAGCGAATCGACGTCGACCAAACGCCTGTTGCGAAACCTCAAACAACAGGTTAGAAAGAACCAGACCGCCCACCCAGCCTGGTTTTTCACCCAACGAGCGATTCTGAGCTAAGTCTTCTTCTGGACTGGTCGAGATTGCTGGCGACATGCGAACTGGACTTGCTTCGTCTCGCAGTCTGGGCATTCGCATAGCTCGTAAAATTTGCGTTCTTGAGGAGTAAAGGCCGGATTACACCACACGCGGAGCGAACACAAAGCGAAGGCCATGCGACCTTTTTTCGCGCGGAGACTCGTTTAGATTGAACGCAAATATTACGTAGCAGGCCAATGTGCTAGTCACGATTCGCGAGGAAGCATCCATTAAAGTAAGCCTCTTGTGTCTCTGAGGAAGTGTTAATGCCGTGAAACTTTGTGCACTGTTGTCATGAGGTTGTATAGCTAGCAATACATCGGGTAGGTTCAGGTATACGCAATCACATATACATATAAATGTGTACCTAACCTACCCTACATAGGAAGTGCAGTGTACACTATCTGAATCATGTCTGGATTGTGTGGTGACGCACTATGTTGGTCACATTCAAAAGTTAGGCCACAATATTGTGCCAGCACCCTTTTGATGAACAGAAAAGTAGGTACCTAATAGAAATTTAACCTTGCAATGACTGGTATCTGACATGCGCATGGGCGTCCGCAGAAATTTTTCCAGGGGGGGGCGAATGTCGATATTTTGCTTATCCTTTGCAGGTCGTTGTACATGCAGTGCAAATCTACTTTCACCAAACTCTTTATCCTTTCTTCACCACAAAGGAAGTGCCCTATGTTATGGCAACAGTCACAAAAATGCGTTCGTTGGCAGAATAGCCAGGAATATTACGGACATTTAAGATAGATCACCACGCTTTCTTTAAAAATTGAGCAGATGAATTAGGAAAACCGCCACAGCAAATACAGCTTTGCACTCAGTATTCACTCAGAAATCAGAACTAAACCTTAGAGATTGAGACTTTTTTCCCCATAGACCTGCATAGACATATTCTAGCAAGCCGCGCAGTTTAACACTATGTGAAAAGAAGCCTGCACAAGCATAGTTTGATTAAGCTGGTGGTCAGCACATTGTCGGGGTTAAAGCACTTTTTATCGAACCACGGAACACTTTCTTTCAGGGACGCCGGAACAGCGGTAGGGCAGGGGGCACTAAAAAGTTAGGGCAATGCAAAATTATAAAAAACAAAACAATCGTTACCATTTATGCTTGTTTCTGTTCAGCAATGATGTTGACCTCAAAAATAATACCAGAAATAATAGAAAACCATTCTGAAATTTCTTGGTGCCCTGCTAGCTGCAATAAATTTGTTTCAATTCGATCTTGATAAACCATGAAATTACCTTTTGGGCCATCATAACCAAAGTTTGCCGATCACTGTAGGCTATTCACTCAGGCACATTGGTCACACTAACAATGGATTTTTCAAACTTGTGGAAGTATTGTTGCAGATTCACTCAGGCTTCTTTTCATCCAGTATAAAACTACGTGGCTTATCGCTGTATTACCTACCAAAGATGTCTCAGTGCAACAGTCACATGCCGCAAAACGCATCCTAACGTAACTTGAAGGTAACATTTGAAGATTATTGTCGTGCTATTGTTACGCAATAAAGAACAAGAGCAGAATAATCCGCTCGCAAGTATCGCAACCTGCCTTTGCGGGCCAAGGAGCAGACATGAGCTCATCCCTGTGTGACACTAGAACAGTGAACCTGGCTCATGTGGAGTGTGTCAGCGGCAAATAAAGTGTTATTGCAAAAATTCAATGATGTAATCGGAATTAAGCTGCTGACTTCAGGTTTGCTAGAAATTTTTGGTTCTTAGTCGCAATTTCCAGGGGGGTGCCCGTTTTGTCCCATCTTCAGACGCCCACGGACCAGAAAATGAGCACGGATTAGGACTGGATCAGGGCTGAAGCCAATTTTGGCCGGATCAGGACTGGATCGAACTGCAATTTTTTTCAAATTTGGCGGATCAGGATTGGATCGGACTGAGGAAATTTTTGTTGTTTTAATGTGATTATTCTGAAAATGTACAAATGTACAAGTTAGTTAGCGCATGGAGCAAGTTTAGTAGCAACCGAAATTTTCGCGTGTAAATCCACGTGCAAGCAAAGAGAGCCACGCCAGCTGGTAATAAGGACAAATGAGCTCAGGCGCTGACGAAATAATCCGGTTTGGAGCGCATGTTGTCCAACTCGTGATCTTGATGGTGAAACTGGAGCGAGGATCTTGTGTGGATGGGGATTATGTCACGATTCCTACGTCACAGCACAGAAATTCCTTTGGGAAGGGAGTCGACCTGATTTTGAACTGACTAGTTTGTGAAGTACCATTAGCTAGAACACGCCTGCACGTAGTCATGGGCGTCGGAAGGATTTTTTCCAGGGGGGGGGCCAAAAGTGGTGAAATTTGGTTTTTACCCCTCGAAATTGAAAAAATGACCTTTTTTGCTAATAATTTCAAAATCCACGGGGAGCCTTGCCCCCCCCTTCCGACGCCCATGCACGTAGTTGTTGTAAACGTGTTAAATTTTGTACAAATTCGGAGCATTGTATTTAGCACACGGGCCGTGGACTTGCTATTTTGTAAAGGAAGTATCTGGGGCAGATCCTAAAGTTCACACGTGCGTCACCTCAGAACAAGCGTTGCAGCCCCAAAATGCATGAAATCACTTTGTTTTAATTTGTTTATGGTCGATAGTTTGCCAGAATCAAATTGATTTCCAGGAATTGTCGTAAAGCGTTTGACCATTATGGCCAGAGGTTACTGACTGAAAATTGCAAAAATATCCTAAAAATAACATTGTCATTTCTCAACCTCATTTGTTTTTGTTGCTAGAACCACAAGCTTTGACCAGAATACGATTTTGATCTTCAACCGACCGCCACCGCCAATAAGTCACTAGCGGAATTTCTGCATTTTTGGGTCTTTATCATGCGTACCTCTCGCATTTTCCTATGAGAAATTGTGTTTATTTTTTAATTAAAAATTTTTTAGGAAATTCGATAAGTACTTTTTACGCGTCAGAAAAGCTTGAGAATAATTCCTGAGTTTTTTAAAAAGCTGCCTGCACGCCTAAAACGTTGCAATAGACTCTTAGTCATATTGGGCACGTTTTTGGCCATTTGGATCAGGGTCACCAACGGTGATAGTGTCCGACGGTAACCTGAACAGGGTAGAAAACAACAATCTTGAAAGTCATTCCAGAATGGCTTTCGAGCACAAGACAGGCTGGTGTCTCATGAGCGTCGGAAGGGGGCAGTGGGGTCCAAGGTTCCCCCCTGGAATTTGAAATTTGACATTTTCGTATTAAATTTTTTCCAAAAAAGGTTTTCTTAGTTTCGAGGGGTAAAATGAAATTTTGCCACTTATCGGCCCCTCTAGAAAAAAATCTTTCCGACGCCCATGGGTGTCTGTCCATTGTCCAGATAATGGCCTTTTAGCCTTAAGGGCTTCTTTTTTCCAGATTCAGTTCGGCGGTGGAATTCTTGTGAAATCATTGGAAGACGACGAGATCAGTCACGTGATCATTCCGGAGCCAAGTGATTCGTCGACGCTGACCCCAGTTTTTGAAACGAGACGTGCGAGAAAGCGCAAGTTTCGCGTTGTGTCCAGCAATTGGGTTGAAGAAAGCGTGCTGCGTGGACATTTGCAAGACGAAGTTCGCTATACCATTGCGCCTGCAGTTGGCTGATGACTGCTGTTTTGCAACATCAAATTCAATTGTCGTACTGACGCAAAGATAATTTTTCGAGATCATCAAACGTTGTGCATCACCGCTGTGTGAATAGAATTTAGTTAAAGATGTTGCTAACCGTTGTCACGTGCGCTACAGTACTGTTAAAGACTAAAGCAAGATCAGAGTTTTGGTTCCCAACCATTTTTCAAGATGTTTACGTGCTCAGTGGCGTATCTATGCAAAATGGCGCCAATGACAAAGTATAAACGTGCGCCCTTTTTAATAATTCAAATATTAGACAATGTCTATAGATATAGACACAGTTTTTTCGAAAGATAAACTATGAAGTAATGAGTACTGTAGAACAAAATGTTTGTTTGTTTTTGCTTCAAATGTTTCAACAAATAAAATTGCCAATTGTCCATAATGAGTGTAACATACTTTTATACTCATTAATTTTTGTTATAAAGATAATAGAAACAATCAAATAATAAGGACACAATTTATATTGTATTGGCTGGCCACACTGTAATCACACGACATTTTGCAACTACGAAAGACAATTTTTTTGAACTGAACCACATTTAATTTAGATCAGTGGTTCCCAAACTTGCCGTTACCCATATCAAGGGAGCGATTATGTCTTAATTACCCTCAGTATTTCGCATTGATCTCTCACAATATAGAATAGAATTGTGGTTTTGGTTCCGCATTACCCCAAGAAGAATCGCATATTATCCCCGAGGGGTAATTTACTTCCAGTTTGGGAACCACGGATGTAGATGGTACAATACAATTCGTGTGCAAGAGCAACATCACGTTCGAACGTGCGACAGTCAAACCACTTGACAGATAAAGCTGCTCATCTCTTCGTTCATGTGTTAACATTTTTTGCTGAACAGGTACGGTAACGATACCAACTGCCGATGTTGCAATGAGTAACTGTGGTTGTCTTAGTGTATGGACTGGGCATTGTCTTTAACCCAGAAGCTCTTAAACTGTTTCAGGCGCGCTCCCTTTGAAGTCAATCATTGATACTCGCAACTCACAAAACCTCAAAATCAAACACAAAAGAACAGAACAACAATTTGCCAATATCCTGCTTTTCAACAATATATCGCTGTCACACCCGCGCCTCCCTTACGAATGTTTCACGCCCCCAGATTAACAATCCAGGGTTTAGCCTATTTAACGGACACTAGTGGCCATCGAAGAAATTCTGTAAAGTCGAGTGGGCCGCGGCAGTTTCAAGTAATTTGTAAATCTGTGGAGGTGAAGAGCATTTATTTGCGTAACAGTCAGATTCTCACAGTCACTGACTTAAACTCGTCACAACCACGTTCTGACTAAGCCAGTGGTTCCCAACGATTTTTCATGCATTCCTCCTTTTGTTCATTTTGCAACTTTTCATTCCTCTCCTATTCGGGTTCGTAGGCTAATTGGAACAATGGTCTTTATTGAAGATAATAAGTTGATTAATAAAAGTTGGACAAAAACTATTTGTAGTCAAATAAAATAATGGCACTAAAGTTTGTCAACTAGTACTGTGATACTCTACCTAATAACTTACAACTCTGATCTTGCTTTAATCTTTATCGTCATTTCACTTGTAAGTTTTTGCTTACAAATTATTTGGTCTGAAGATGCGTCGATGACGCGAAATCGATATCCTAGCAAAACAAATTGCCAGTTTGGGAACCACTGGTCTAATTCGTCACCTCTTTCTATCCCTGAGAAGCATTTTGTTCGGCTAATCCGCAGAGCCAGATTTACCTATAGGCTTAAGCCTAGGGCCTCAAGATCCAAGGGGACCTCCCACAAACTGTGGTACGCACATTGTCAATGGCCTGTATATGATAATTTAGAATAGATTAAACTCCGTCAAAAATGTATGTCTTAACTAAATTATTACTCACGAAATTTGGTTTTATTCAACTTTGGTGGTGAAAACGCCAGAGTCTTCCTACGAGTTTCCATGAATCTCAGTATGACGGTTGGTCAAGCCGCATGCCATCTATTGTGTTGATATACTCAAAGCACACTGGCTGCGTCCCGCATTTGCTGAATCGCACCGATTGTTACGTTTGACTCTATCAAAAGAACTTTGTGGATATTTATGTTCCAAATGCACCTGATCAGTGGCGTAACTGACGGGTGGCAGGGGTGCGAACCGCACCGCCCCCCTGCCAAACGAAATGTACAAACTGGGCCCCTACCTAGCTTGTACTGTGTTTTGGTATTTACTATTCTTTTGATTTCAGTAGATTGTTGCTTTTTTGCGTTTTTCGGATTGTTTTCCAGTGATTTCCGGTTTTTCTATAGCCGTTCAATACCGAATTTGCCATTGTTTCTTCACTATTTTCTGAGTGTTGGGTAGTGGGCTCCCTTCAGCCAAGTTTCTCCCTGGCTCAAACATCACTGCATCTGGTCAAAGCTTAAGGTTGTACTCCAGATCAGAGCTATGTGTAGAGCTACCAGCAGTATCCTACAATAACAGCATAAATGTTTCTTAGGTGACTGAGCAATACAGTAATTTTGACAGCGTTTGTATCGCGTAAAGCTCGATTGGTATTTTTCATACGATTTTTTTCCATTTGAATTTTCTTCAGTAAAGTCATTCAGAAATCAGATTGCTATTAAATACTTGCACAAGTTTGTACTGCTTCCATGCTAAGCAAATCAGAGATCTTGATGAGCTTGAATAGCAAGCAAAAGCTACTTTGCCAACTGGCAACTCCTTAGATTAGTGGTTCTTGGTTTATCCAACCACGCGAAGCCTTTTTTCTTAGCTTGATGGTCACCAACTGCTCAGGATGAAGGTCCTTTTCCAGATTCAAAGGAATTAAAATTCATTAAAGGGTCGCAATGTTCCAGGATAGGTTGTCCACACTAAGCATTCGATACATTAAAAGTGACAAACTTAGGCAAACAAATTGTAATGAATTCTGAGATAACTTTGTTATGAAGAAGGCAGGACAAAACCTTTTCAACAGTGTACTGTGTTATGTTCAGCCTTACTTGAATTGTCGCTTTCAATTCCTTTAAACGTATTTCAATAATAACAGCATAAGCAAAATTTAAGCCAGTCCAGTCGCCGTTAAACCACTCGTCCAGTCGTGGTGGGCATTGGTGAGTTCAGCCCTTACAAACTTAAACATGAAAAACTATAAATCAGTAAAGATTTTATCAAATTTTCGGAATGTCAATTCTCCTTGCACCAATTAAAATCCCTACTCAAGACTTTCTGGCAACGATTCTAGTTTTTAAACTTCACATCTATTCACGCGACAGTTTAGTTGCATTCGATTCTTACCAGTCTGAAAAAGTAAGAAATACGCGAGTCGTGAACCTAACAGTTACAACAAGTCGTGAACCAAACAGTTACATTTGAGTGCGTTTTACTTGACGTGTTTTGCTCGTGTGTGTGAGATTTTTACAGCCGTGGTAAGCGAGTTGCAACGTGGTCCTCACATCGTGCTTTAAAGTCTTAAGCCGCCACACGTACTACATAGGTGCAGTGTGTTTGTCTTTTTCTTTTTGAACACAGACAAGAAAAAACAGATGTGATTTTTCTAAAAAACGTAGGTCATGTGTTTTGTCAAATATTTCAATTGTGGCGATTTCGGTTGGTTTGCCTGTGGCAGTTAAAATCCTGTTCTCGCCAGCTATATAGGTTTCAACAATTCCGTGCAACTGAAAGCTTTTGCGTCAAAGACAGCAACAAGCGCAGTGATCGTGGGCGCTCCAGTAAATCAGTAATGATTTAGAATTTTTTACTGACCGTACTTTCAGAGCGTCATTTTCGCAAATTGATTGGCGCTTTCCATTTTTTCCTCGCAACAATGGGAGAGGGGGCCTCACAAGTGGATTAGCCTAGGGCCTCAGATCTCTTAAATCTGGCCCCGCTAATCCGTCATTTGCAGTTTCGCTTTTGATGTTTAAGCAGCTAGTTTAACACGTGTGGGAATTCAAACAAATTAAGGATCTTTATCTGAGAACTGTTGCACCTCGCAATTTGTTTATTGAATTTATACACGAGGTGCGAAGCGCGACTCGACTTCCCATCGAGCGAACGCAGGAAGTCTTTACAGTTTATTAAATATTTAAAAGGTGTTAGATTACTGTAAATGGTGGAGTCGAGGAATTAAAGAGCTTAATGTAAACGATAATAAAAGTTTTCCCAATTAAAATTGCGAATGAGAGTAGCGTTTTCTGCAGTTCATCTCAGGTTGCATAATTTGTCACTTTATTCTAATCCCCTTGGTGACGAATTCGGCAAATTCTACTGTACGAGAAGCACTTCATGACATTTCTACGAGAATAGTTTTACGGTGACCCACCAAATTCAAACGTTGTCTCAGGGGTTGAGAAACGGCTGATTTGCTCATCGATGTGTATCATCCCCAACATTCTTGTGTTTGCAAAGATGAACATTGACTAGGGGTGTGGTTGAACATCCGGGCCGCACTGGATTCTAAAATTTGACAGCGGCGGGAACGGCAGCAGATGCATGGATTGTTTGTGTAGTCTGCCGAAAGTGTGACCAATGGGTAATCCAGGGCCGCCGGAGAGCCGGGTCATAACGGGTGCATTGCCCTCCTGCCCTTTCCACGGAGGCCAACGTGAACGCAGGTGTCTTTTCATTACAATGTCATAGTTAGTTTCATGGTTTATAAAGATCGACTTGAAACAAATTCATCGCAGCTATTCGCGCACCCAGAAAATTCAAAATGTTGTTTAAGTTCTCTTATAATTTTTGAGGTCTACATTGTTGCTGAACAGGAACAAGCATATTTGGTAATGATTTTGTTTTTTGAGTTTCCATTGCCATCAACTCTTGTATTGCCACTGCCTTGATGCTGATCCAGCGTCTCTGGGGTAAACTGAAACCTTATTAGGCGACGCCACACGTAACCAAAGCCATCAGTACAAGTTAATTTGTTTTACTTTGTGACAGGTTTTCGTCGTGAGCGAACCGCTACGAGTAGTATAGTGTAGGAGGAGGCATTTTTTGATGGATATATTGCATGAAAAATGTTTATGCGGCAAACTTTCCACCTACAAATTTTTGTAGCAGTTGGTTACTCATCAACTCTCACGAACTAAAACGCGAAGTTGCTAGAAACAGTTTGTTGATTTTACATCCCGCATTTGTTGGATTGTAAGCCGCGCCTTCATGAGCGTCGGAAGGATTTTTCCAAAGGAAGCCAAGGATATTTCTAGGAGGGGCAAAAATGCTGAAATTTCAGTTTTCCCGCCCAAAACAATGAAAACAACCTGTTTTGCTAAAAATTAAATAGGAAAATGTCAAAATCCACGGGAGCCAAGGCGCTCCCAGACAGACAGCTGCGGAATACTTCGCCTGCAAACGCGATTTAGAATCCGACCTTGCCAAAAGTCATCAGAAATGTGAGCGCTGTCTGGGGTGTGGTGGGTATGGTGTGTGCGGTACGCCATGGTTCACTGTCGTCTATGCTTTGACTATGACCTCTGCAAAAGTGCTAATTGCGAGTGAGATAACTTATGCCAAGGAGTTATTCTGTTCTAAAGTTTCATTTTGTCACTAATTTTTTTTCTTAAGCATACCATACGTCCCGTTTCAGCCGGGACAGTCCTGGCTCAAAGGGCACTGTCCCTGTTGGGCATGCACTCAGCCAGTATGCCCCTACACCTGGTACATCCGCTCCCGTTGAGAATTTTTCTACAATGAATAACATGTGGTCTGATAACAGCAGAATGTGAACCCCCTTTATCACTTGTAAAATTAATATTAACTTTGACTGCCGTGATTTTTACTAGAAAATACAATCGGGCAAATATTTTGTGAAAAAAGCCGACACCCTACGGAAAAGTATGATTGGGCGAATGTGTAAATTTACAAATGCTTGAACGTCTGTTTGTGTCTTAACTATAGGAATCCAAAATAGCTACATACTCAGGCCCGTAGCCAGGTTGGGAAAAACACATTTTTAGGGGGGCAAGATTTGTTTTTATTATATAACAAATTTTTGTGGACACAACAAAATTTGGGGGCATTGCCGTCCATGCCTTACCGTGGCTACGGGCCTGTGCATTCTCCAAGTAAAATGTGAACATTTATCTGACAAGGTTCGTTATTTTGAAGCGTCCCGGTTTTCAGTTACAAACACATGGTACGCTTAAGGCAAGGTAAGGCATAATTACAAAAACATTCAGTAGGTATTTGTGTTAGGCCAGCAAACATGTCGTTAAAACATGTGGTGAAGGAAGAAAGATGACACAGATGGGGAAAACACGAAAAAAAGTGTACAAAAAACAAAACAAAAACTAACCCAAAAAAGTCAAATCAAATAAGCAACATTCATGTACGCTACACAGATGGTGGTGTGCAAGCAATGTATGAGGAGTTGACAAACATACAGAGGAACAACTGAGTCATGCACATAGGCGTGAGATGGAAGTGACAACGTCGGTAAATAAAAAATTCCGCTCTTTGGGCAGCAGCGCATGGAGTGATGTCAACAAAGGTATGTCAAATAGCAGAGCATGCTACAGTACTGCAATTTTATCGAAATAACAAAAACAAAAATACAGCTTCAAGGTAAGCTTTCATCGCTTCAACTGTTTTTTTCCAACCACTTTGAAACACACTGCATCAGTTCAGTTCTGAAGTTCAGCTGTTGTTCTTTTGGTATCTTTTTGACGTACGGTAAGAGACTGAACAAAAATAACTCATCGTCGTCAGATGTATGAACTGGAACAACAAAATGTCAGGACTTAGTTATTTGTCCTTTTGCAGCGTTGGGTCGTCAAGACGTTCTTACCACAGGATGTAGTTCCATTTGTCGTCCTGAATAAATTTCGAAAAACATCACAATTTTTGCAAAACGTCACTGCGTCGCAGTCTGTAGTCCTTGGTCTCTTCTTTTTCTTAGGCAGAAATTCATCGCGTTTTTGTGGACCTGCACAATGTAGCCGCCATGTTATTTTCCACAGAGTATAAATTATAAACCCAACAATACACTACTAGCGATTGAGGACTTCAACGCAAATGGCTTTAATAGAAACCAACTTATGATACGAGTCACTGCTTCAAAAAAACTATACCCTGGGGTGCGACAAACAGGGTGAAGGCCCCTGGCATACAAGGCAGAGGGCATTTATTCAAGTGCTGTAACAAGTTTGTTTCGTGTTGAAAGCTACTAACACATGCTACATACATACATCTGATGGAGATCTTGCCTGAGGGGACTAGCGAACATATAAGTGACCCCAGACAGATGAATTACTGCCACCATTATCTTAAGGTGCTGCACCCTATCTCTCCTTTTGTAGGCCGGCCCGTTCCTGCTAACCAATCTTTAAAGTTTACAATTACAAAAAGCAGCAGTGCATCAATGTTCACGGAACTTGCGCAATTTCAGGTCTATTTGTAAAAGACAACTTATTCTATCACACCTCGCAAGTGCTACCTTATTTCGGTGGGCCAATCTGATACCTCTTTCATGCATAAATGCACACTCAGGCCCACAAAATATAACGAACTATCAAGGACCAACGTAATAAAAATGCTCTTCAAAATAATTTTCTTTTAATTTTCTGTATCGTGATTTTACTGTAAGTGCAGTAGTTGTCACATTTTGAAACGCCTGTATTTCTCACATTCACAAAACTATAGTATACTACACTTTGGTAGGAGGCATACAACCAAGCAGTTGCCCCAGATCTCTGCATGTCCCAGCTGCATCCTTTGATCTTTACAGAAAAACACGTGTAACAGCTGTTAGTTTTACAGTCAAAATTACTTTTAGATGATGATTCCAACAATTGCGCATTAGGAGACGGACAATCCTCGTCATTGGCAGCTTCCACTGGAACCAAATCCAAACACAGGTTGTCAGCAGTATCAGTAGATTGTGTCAAATTGTTTGTAGTGTCTGTTAGTGATGATAAGTTGGATTGTGTGCTGTAAACAATAAAAAGGTTGATAACACCAACTGGAGCAAATGTGAGAATTTCAACATCGGTGCTGCCTTACCATCTACTTTTAACAAACTCGTCTAGAAATTTTAAATGGGGGAAAAGATGCCACATGGATGTGTTTGAAACAGCTGCATCAGACATGTTGCATGAATTAATCTTTCTTCTTTCTTTCACATATCTATCTCTTAAGTTCCTCCACCTTTTTTCACATGCCGCTTCCATACCTGCCACAGAAACACTGTGTGACAACTCAGGCTGTGGAGCTGGAGTCCAAGCAATTTTGGATGGTTGGAGCAGGAGCCAAAAATTCTTAGATGGTGGAGTTGAAGCCTGCAACTCGGGTTCCAGTTCAAGCGACTTATGTAAATAACAATCTTTTTACCAGTTTTTTGGACCAATTTGTTCTGGAGCCGAATCCAAAAACCTCAAGATGTTAGAGCCGAAAAAAAATAGATGCTTGGAGCTGGAGCCTAAAATTTTGGTAAAGGCTCCACAGCCCTGGTGACGACAGCCAGTAAACAACTATCAGCAATGTTGTATGTAAGTAAGTGTTTGGAAAAAAAGGGCTTAGTTAAACTTCAGAAATGTCTGCCTGAGATGCTACAGTCAGTATCAAAGACATTTGCAATCACTTTTGAATTTGTGGTGAAGCAAGACATTAACACATTTAACAATTTTTTTTTTCATACTAAGGCTATTAATAGGTATGAACATGTCTCTAAAATACAGTTTTATCTACTATGTCAAACACTTACCCCTTACTCCACATGCATCTGCTATGCTTTCCCATGCTTTCCTTCGTTTAACCCTGTTATGGTATAATGATTCTTGTGGGTCATATAAAAATTGATATTTTTCTACTTCCAGCACAAACTTTTCATCTACCATATTCTCCATATTATTTGAACAACTTTGTTCCTACAAGCTATGAATGTAGAAAATTTATTTGAACAATATGTTATCAAAAACATCAATGACAGAAAACCAAACACTCCTTCACATTATTTGCAAAAACCTTGCTCATTTGACAAAATTTTGTATGTTTCTCAATTTCCATTGAGCGAAATAGTAAATAAAAGTGTGGGACCCTACCTCATTTTTTCAGAGTAAAGGTTGTTGTGAATGAATAAAGAAGACTATTACGTATGACCATGTGTGTCACAGGGGCAAAATTGTCTATAGGAGGCAGCATCTTCAACTCAAGCCTGTGCACAAGTAACAAAAGTCAGCACACATTGACGTTATTTAATGGAAATCAATTTCGCCATACCGCATCTTCAATACAAGTAAATTAAAGATGAAAACGAGTGGATGTATGCAAAACAGTGATTATTACAAAACAAAGACAATGGCTGCATGAAAAACATATTGAGCTAGCATTGAAAGTACCATAAATAAGCACTGATGACCAAGAGCAGGTCCCTTTACTACATGTGGTGCACGAACATAAGATTTAAAAAAGCCTAAAATTAGTGAATGTTTTATAGTCACGTTTGTAGAACTGAGCTACGAGTACCTGGATATTTGTGAAGATAAGTGGCTCAACAAAATGAGCGCTAGCATTAACAAGCACTGAATTATTTTGCCTCGCATTAAATGATAGACTTGCCCTTGTTTGAACATTGCTCATACCATCACTTTTATTTTGACGCACCATTTTTTCTTCTCTTATTTATTGCTCTTTCCCACCGCTTTGTGTTTTAACTTATTGTTAGTTGGTCTTGTCTTATCACACCCAGTGTCTTTTACTACTTGTTTGTGCTTACTGTAATTGCTTATTTACCGTACTGTCAACGCAAGCTCAATATGTTTTTCACCCAACCATTGTCTTTGTTTTGTAATAATCACTGTTTTGCATACATCCACTCATTTTCATCATTAATTTACTTGGACTGAAGATACTGTATGGCGAAATTGATTTACATTAAATAACATCAATGCGTGCTGATTTTTGTTACTTGTGCACAGGCAGTACTTGAGTTGAAGTATGGGTAGACAAGAATCACCGCAGTTAATAGAAAGGAAGACACAGGTTGATACTGATGCACAAGAAACAAGTAGAGCTTCCAAGTATAGTAGGAAGCATCAAGCAATTTTGTAATGAATTGCGCTATCAGGCATGTAGAAAAGTGTATTGGAAATAATGCAGCATATCACTGACAGACATTTTTGACAATATGTCCTGTGGTACCCATTTGTTCCAATTTGATTTCTCATGACTAAGAATATTTCCTCTATGGGTAATGTTACTGACATTGACATTGTTAAAATTGTAGCATTTCAATGATACTTAATACCTTTTCTAACCTGTTATACTGTAAATCAAAAAGTGAATAATAGGCTAATCAATTTCATCCTTGCCTATTTACCAACAGATACCTGCAAACCTGGTGCTTGCATACATCAGAATCCATTTATATGTTGTTGCAGAAGAACTACCAAAGTGTGACTAATTTGTTCTTTTTTCTCATGACAACCTGGCAACCCTTACCCTGGGTATGCTTGCCACAGTTTAGGAACCAGTGGTTTGGGAGAATGTTTCAGATCAACGTCATATGTGTTTGAATGACACCACTAGGCTCTGTTTAGGTTTCTAATGATAAGTTCAGTCGTTAATTTCAAATATGCATGTCACCAAGCTCTTATTCTAACCCACAAAGACAACTTATGGGCAAATGTTCAAACAACAGAAGTTATTAAGGTAAAACACTCTTTGTTATTCATACTGATTCTTTCATACCAAAACAATTTTTAGGGAAGTCAATATTGAAATTTTGATGTCTTGGATTTGAGGCAAAGCAAGTGAGATGTGGAAGTAAACGTTTAAGGATAGGTTATAGTTTGCCGATGCACATATCATAATCATATGCATGAAGATAATTCAAGTAATAAAACATATACACCGAAATATTAAAATAATCCACTGGTCATGACCATCCGTGATAAAACTAGGCTTACCAAAGATTTACTGCTGGGTGATCCATATTAATGCATACCCATATGAAAGAACACATATGTCTTTTTTAAAGAAAGTGCTCTTCAACTGGTGTGCACAAAGCACCCTAGGCTTAAAGCACATCTAAATACCTGGCAGACCTGACAGAGAAAACAAGTCTGGCTACAACATAGGCGACATGCAGCAAATAATCCTCAGCAGTTCATTGAGAACACCTAACAATGATTTATCTGGCCTACTAGGCTATATCCTAATCCTAACTAAATCTTGCTCAATAATTTCAGGCATAACAACATTCTAGTTTCCACCTGTCCAGTGCTGCCACTCTGTTACGAAGAAAAACCCCAGAATCTACCTTGAAAAAAACCCAGAAAATGATAAAAAAAAAGGCAATGTCTAGCCGTACGGCACCGTATGGCTAGCTTCTGGGGCTAACCGTACGGCACTCTGAACAGCTAACCCTAAACCCTAACCTAAACCCTAACCCTAACACGCTTCAGCGCAAAGATGCTCTTCACCGCTCTTCTCAAAGACAACCATGTCGCACCGCTG
>Ga0210059_1000761_pt1 | contig 44111 bp, 20 predicted proteins | sample Ectturendosymbi2_FD_188042 | JGI IMG/M metagenome (GOLD analysis project Ga0210059, IMG submission 188042) | Ecteinascidia turbinata endosymbiont from Florida, USA - Sample 2 (SPAdes) (version 2) | ecosystem: Host-associated > Tunicates > Ascidians > Unclassified | place: Key West, Florida... | reverse complement strand
CAACGGTAGAGAAAAATAGTAAGCCATGTGCGGGCAGTAAGTCTCTGGGGTACGCATTTAAACCTGCCACGAGTTCGCTTTAAACGCTGCGGTGGGAGTAAGCAAGCTGTGTTGAGAGAAAAGCTACTAAGTTTGCCCCCCTGGGTCCCCTTCAACTAAGTTTGCCCCCCTGGCTCAAACCCCAGTTACGCCACTGACAAAGAGGTACATATTTTTTCATAATAAAGTCTTAAAGTTTGGAGCATAAAATTGGAATAGACTTAACAGTTTCATCAACACTAAAAAAGCCTTCAAAAACTATACATGTTCTATTTTGAGACGTTTCGGATTATTCTTAATTCATCTTCAGTCAAAAATAAAGCAACACTTGCCAATGCTAGCAATTCAAAACCAAAAGACTCTGTGACGCAAGAAATAACAGTGTGACGCAAAAGACGTCAAAAGCAAAACCAAGACCGCCAACACTGTCAAATTCGCTAAAAGTAAAAGCAGGACCAACAGCTATGCAGAAAGTGCCAAAACAAAACCTACATAAGATCGTAATCTACGAAACAAGCCAAGACCAGCAGCAAGAGACCGCTCACAGAGCACTGCAAGCGAAGGATGAAACAATTTTAACAGTTACCAGTACTACTGTACCATCAGCGCGATATGTCTACGTCAGCACCAACAGCAATGCACGAAACATGTATCAACATACGAACTGAGCATCAAACAATTATTTGACATAAAATCTACGTATTGAAGAGGTTTAAAGGGGTGGAAAAATTATCTACATTAATCTCCGCTTGCTGTTCTTGTATCAAAAGTGTCTCTTTTGACAGATAGAACCACAAGCTTGAAATGAGGTTCTGTTTCAACCGTAAACCGACCACCAATGACGTCTACTGGCGGAATCGTTGGATTTTTCTTTACTTTTTTGTTCGTTTGTTAAGAGCACTTCCCACATTTTTGTTTGGAAAATTGCTTTTGTTCTTCATCATACAAAAATATTTCCAAAATCACGTTGTTTTTGCTGATCGGATGAGCTTTAGAAGACTTGCTAAGTTGTGCAAAAACCCGCGCGCGCCTCTAAACCTGTCAGTCAGTCCAGTATAAGCGAATGAACAAAATCTGCCCATTTTGGGCAAGAACAACAACGGTGTTTGTGTTTAAAGGTTACCTGAGCAGGATTAATTGCCAAAAAATGCTCATGCAGATCACGTTTAAGAGGAAGGAGTATGGCAAGTATGATTAAACAAAGAGATTATGAACATTGTTATGTTACAAGTAATAATTTGCCATTATTTTCAACTTAAATGAACTTCGCTGTAGGAACAGTCCTGACAAAATTCACTACTAGAGTAATTATAATTTGAGAAGTTCTGCGTTAGTTCTATTTGGAGTTACTCCAATGCATTTGTTTTCAAAATACCGGCTTCAGGCACAGATTTTCAAGGTACCGGCTTCTTACCGGCCTCTGCTGAATTAGCAGTGAAACACCGGCCAGGCCGGAGAAATACCGGCCATCTGGCAAATCTAGAAGCGACATCATAACAACAGCAAAGATGTGGACGATAATGATGAGTGTAGTATGTAACGAGGCACCTTATCTGAAGCGATCAAATGTGATTCAATTGCCAAAGTTTGAAAATGAGACGACACATATTTGAGATACGGGTTCTTTTGCAGGATGAACAAATTCTGAATGTAACATCTACAATAAAAAATGCAAGAACAACCGAGTGATTAAATTTCTTGCTTTTTAACTTCTGCAATAACTTTTTATTTGTTGAAATGTCTAATAACGGAATATTTGATTTCTTACAAGTAATTCGTGTTTCTTAAATTTTTGTTATTGGGGGTTCCATGACAAACGCGAAAGTATATCAAGGGTTCCACGACGACAAAAAGGTTGAAGAGAATTGGCGTAGTGCTGAAAGCATATTTGTAATTGGTCTACAAGCCTATCGATTTAGATGGATCCATCACGATTATAATGTGCAAATGTGTATCATGTCGTCACTGTGGGACCAAACTGGGTTTTGTACAAAACGTGATAGATGGATACGTGTGGTATAATCTATAAATATCATTTATTAGAATCCAAATAAATATTGTTATAAAAATAATTGTGAGAGATTCGCAAATTAATTTACTGCCTTAAGTTACCTGGTACTTCTTTCAGAGGTTTGTTTCACTGTTATGTGTATTGTCTATTTGTTTTTTTAGCTAACTGCTTTTATCATTAACGAAATATTCAAATTCAGCTAGAGAATCTGGACTCCATAATCTCTCGACGCCCTGCTGAATCAAGCGTGAGGAAACTACCTTTTGGATATAAGAAACAATTAGATTTTCGAAATATTGAAGATTGTTTGCAAATCAATAACATTGCAGTGTTGGAGAACACGATTCTGTGCTCTTTTTCAGTGTTTTGGTGAGATTTTCTTTTGGTGAGATGGAGAGCAATGAAGTTTCAGCTTGGGAAAATGGCCCATCCCCGTGATTTCACCTGTTTAATATATACATTGTCTTGAAAATCTGATATTATCCTTTTATTATCACAGAGAAATGAACAGTCACTGTATCTAGACTGCTGTTTTGTTGTTGTTCCAATTTCTTACTTTTTTACTCAAGCGATCAGTAAAAGAGAGCACCAAAACACAGCAGATACGTTATTAACACTTTTGAAGCACCAATAACGTCTCCAGACAATATTAAAAGAAATTTGCTGATTGATTCAAACTTCAAATATGGCCGAAACATCCTCAAAGCGCTTAAGTGGATGTGACCCTCCAGGTGCCTTATGAACGCAATTCTACTTGCATTCTAAGAACGATCCGCTTTGCGTGATTGCGGCGCGATTCTATCAATGTGGGTTGTTTGTTGCTCGGTAATTGGCGTCAGAGAGTTGTTCAATTTTAATGAAAGCAATGATTCGAGAACGACGTATTTTCCAGCTTTTACTTGCCGCATCTTGTGTTGTGATTGATTTCTTCATTTTAATCTTAAGCTTGTTTGCATTCTCTGCTCTTGCTTTAGTCTTTCAACTTTTCACCCGTAAGCATAGCTTGCAGATTTAAGGACTGAGGATGCGTAGTGCTATCTGAAATCGATTGCCTACTGCAAAAGTTGCTGAATGATTAGATTTCGCCGCGCCTGTGGAGACTAGTCACTTTTATTTGCAATTTCGATAGCATGATAAATTTGATTGTTTTCATCCTTCCATTGCTAAAGGCAGAACTATGTAAAGCACCTACGGAGCAGCACTAGCAGCAAAAAAAGTTTTTCAAACTTGCTTAAACATTTCTTTCAATGAAAAAGTTTTCTTTAAAAAGAGTAGAAATACAAATAGAAATGACATCGATTGACTTGAAAAAATTATAAATTAAAGTTTAAATATCAGAGTCCAACATCCAATCTTATTGTGTATTGGTAAAATACTGCATTTATTTTTTTGCATTCATTCATTTATTCAACGAAAAAAGACAGGTTTAACAAGATATATCTCACAGCATCTGGAAATATTGTCTTGAATGCATATTGCGCATCAAACAAACTACCCATATTGCAACAACACCGAAAACAAGTGTAAACAAACCTTATGCTGTGTTGCTTTCAATTCTTCAAAAAGCATTTTCAATCCGTCTCCTGTCGTTGTTGCTGAAAGTCTCCAAGTCCCAATGCTGATGTATTTCACATCCGTTGTCTGCGTCAGAACCTTGAACAAACTAGCCACCTGATGTGGCAGAATGTTGCTTATGAAAAGAATATCAACAGGTAACAAGTCTGCAATTGAATTGATGAAGGCTCTTTCTGCATCTTGCAACTTTTCAACTACATCCTGCAACTCATTAATCCACGAACAAAGTGTAAAAAGACGTTCAGAGCTATCAGAATCCAGGCACCTATACAAATCTGGTACCCATGTAAACTCAGAATAGCTTGAAAAATTTGGAAAAGAATGATGTCTACTTCCTGAAAACGTCGTCATCTCCCGATGAAGCAACGAACGTAGCTTGCCAATTTTTTCGGTACAGTTTGTGTTTTTGGTTTTTTGAAACAGAGATTTGATCTTCTGATGAAGGCGGGAATTAGCAAAACCGAAAAGAAACTGAGTAACCGACTGCCAATGAAATTCCATAGAACGCTTAATGTTCTTATCAAACTCTCCTTCAGACGTGAAAAACATTAGGTGGAATGCCGCTAAAAATTTGTGCCATAGAAGATGTGAAAAAAAATTTTTTTTATCACGTTCCACAACGCAAATTTTTGTGTTCAAGGTGTTTTCCACAATCACGTCCATTAACGCGATAGCTGTTGTCTTTTCAAGACCAGCAGCTTTTATGTCAGCAACATCAAATATTAACCTGCCTTCGTTAAGAACATTTGAAGCCAGCTTCACAAGGTTCGAAAGATCAAAGAATATATCTCTCGCTTCTGCAGTTCGCTTACAATGGTCTAAAGTATAGACAAAAATGCTCGTTGCGGAAACAACTGAAAAACGATTTGAGGATGCTTCGTCCAAGAGATATTGAAACGTCATTCTACAAAGCATGGGAATGAAGCAAAGAGATGAAATATCTGGATTTTTGGACAAATGATTTTTTATATGTTTTCTGCTTCTCTCGCTATTGCAAAGATGTTGACCAAGCTTTTTCTGGGATTTTTTACTTAAACCCTGAACGGTTACACAGAACGCAGGTTTGTAATTTTGATTCAGGTCATGAAAAGCACCTGGGCTTGAGGTAAGAAGCTTTTTAGATTTGGAAAGAATGTGTCCAGATAAAATATTTCTTAAAATAACATCTGGTTTATGTTCATCATGCAAAGTGATTTTAGGAGAAATCTGTTTAAGACTCGAAACTCTTGCTTCATCTAGAGCATCAATCAGTATGTAAACGTTTGCAGATGCATCAACTCGTGTTAGCAAATATTTATCAACCTGCGGACCACGCCTGTCAGAAAGCATTGAAGATGTCAAGAACTCGAGAACTGTGTACTGCCGTGTAAAGTCAATGTCCCGAAGAGAAATGTAAAAAATGTATGGATCTGTGTTGTTATCCGATTTGGATTTAAGATTTTGAGCAATGAGCTTGATCATGGTAGTTTTTCCGATGCCTGAAACACCTATGGCTGCAACCACGTTACCTTCCTTTAATTCGTAGTGACTTTTAGCTTCGTCAGACTTACACAATCTCTGGGCTCGTTGTTTTGCTTGCAAATTACTTTGATGAAAAAGGTTGTGCATGTCTACCATCTCCGTTTTTCCAGTGTCCTTGTTAAACGTAGTGTTTGTTCCAAATGCTTCGGGTTGTGGTTGAGTTTTTATAGCAAGCTCAAGAGGTAATGCTCTATCCTCAGTCAAATCGCATAATATGTCCAGGCTCTTTCCAAGAGAACTTGCAAATTCTTTTTCTGAAAATGAAATTTGTTATTCATACATTAGCTAATTACACCAACGGTCTGTAGTGAAAAAAGCAGTATTTTTATATCTTGCCGAACCATGTTCTGACCGTAAGCGATTGTTCCAGCTGATTTCTTTACTTTATTCGTCACATGAAAATATATCATAGCAACTTTCAGTTGCACCAAATAACACATAGTATGCTTTTTTCAATCCCAACACAACTAAATGCATTTATGAGTAAACGGCTGTTTTGTGTGCATTATAAATTTTGTCGAATTTCCATAATGAAGTTTTATCTGCATTTTTGGACAAATGCTACTTTACAACAGACAGAGCGATGCTTTTCATGCGTCATCATGACGTGGATTAATCAAACGACACTTATGCAGGCCTCTTTTCACACAGTATAAAAATATGTGGCTTGTTGGAATACGTCTATGCAGACTTGTGGGAATACTGTATGTCTGCCTAATTCTGACTTCTTAGTGAGCACTAAGATCAAAGCTATATTTGGTGTGGGGAGTTTTCGTAACTCATCTGCTCAGTTTTTTTTAAGCCTGCCTGCCGTTCTAACTTTAGTTAGTTGTCCGATAGTCTTGTCAACATCTAGTTCTACTTCTCATTGCTTGAAACAGTTTTTTAAGGGTGTCTAACATTCTTGTTTTTTCACCATTTTTGTTTTTCTGGCCGTTGATTATTCTTAAATTATGACGTCCTTGCAAAAGTGCTCAAAAATGGATATTAGGCAGTTTACAAAAAGGAAAAGCATTTCTGATAGCCAAAATGTAGAAAACATTTCAAACAAAAGATTGCGAATTGAGGTTCCAACCAGCACACACTATTGTGATAAAAAGTGTAAAGCGGTTTGTGAACGTCCCTTTGCATTGCATCGTCAGCAACATGAAACGGATAAGCAAAATTTCGACGCTGCCAACCTGGAAAAATTTCTGCGGACGCCCATAGTCACACCCGTTATTTATGGTGGATTTGCCCAGATCCGCAAAGATCCGGAATTGACAGGGAAAATGCAAATCTAGCTAACATTGCCCGGTTTGCCATGACCGTTTTGCATCCAAGCAGATACGGGTTGCATAAGAGTGGACCTGACTTACAGAAGTAAGCAATCTTTCCAAAGTAACGGGATGTCTGCCCAAGTAAAAGCTATGCATAAATTTGTCTATTTAAATATTAAGTATACAGTGGCATCTCGAGGCTAATCCCTCCCAGGGCCGACTATAAAAATGCCGCCCTTTTCACCCCACAGTTTTGCTAACAAGATATTGAAATGAAAGAAGATCATGTCTTGTGCTTAAGTAAAGACATAAGGAATACTAAAACATCTTGAACATCACAATTAAACACTCCCATACTGATATGGGTCTGGTGTTACATTGTCAGTTATGACACTTAAAAGCACTAGTGTTTCTGTATGCTTTCGAGAAATCAGTCGACTGCCATCTGCTTCCGCCTTTTTGCGATGATTCAAACTTGCACATATCTCTATTCAAGTATGTACTTTCCACGATGGGTGTAAGCAAGGAATCGATCAGCAAAATTTTAATAGGAAATCGATTTCACGTAAAATTACGCAACTCAGTTCTGAAAATTACAAGCAAAGCTTACGGGTGAAAAGTTGAAAGGCTGAAGTAACAGCAGAGAAAAAACAAACTCAAGACTACAATAAAAATTTCGTAACACAAGCTCATAAATCATAACATCTTAACAAACTGACTGACGTCAAGAATACTAGTGGCGACAAAAAAACTGTGGCTCATGAAATAAGTGTTTACTCAAAAATTAAAAAGACGTTTACTTAAATAAATGACTGAAACATCTAACTAGTTGATGCTAATGGCTGAAAAATTTCTTCCGGTTTAACACAATACTTTTCCAGATGATACAACACATCCCAATTCACACCAATTCACTATACCAATTCACTACACCAGTTCACTACACCAATTCACACCAATTCACTATGCACCAATTCACTAAAGTGATATGTAACATGTTATGCAATTTCTCTTAAATGTAGCCTACACTTTTACCAATGTGATATATATAATGCACTTAACCAGAGCAAGACTGTCTATTACTTATTTCAACAAACTATAAAGAACTTGGAACGGATGAGTGAATTGTGCATACTATACGCAGAATTCAGACCCTAAATGTAAAACTTGATTCAAACATTTAAGTGTACACTGTTTAGTGTTAGCCTACTGGGTATCTGCAGATTCAATTGTCACAGGGTCAGGGTGCACTGCAGTAGTAATATGCCCGATTACAGATAACCTTAGTCCTAAAGAATGTTACAGGAATTAGCCTACTTTACTACTTTAGGCACCATCCAGACAGCCTAGGCTGAATTTACACATAAGGTGCATAACAAACTTGAACGCATCAACAGGAGTCAAGTCTAATGTAATTTTACCCAAATAAAATCATATGGAGAGTTTTCTAGTATATAATATATCAAAACAAAAAATGCTAAATACTGAAGACAACATACATACGGCACGCTACGCTTAATGCGAAAAGTCTATATCTTATAACAAACATCTGCAGTATCTATCATCGGACCAATCTCTGCACTACGGTTTGTCGACGGAAATCCCGTAACAAGTCTCATTTGCTCAAAACATTTTATCACCTCCACGCAGCTGGCAAAACTTTCTCTTGCTTGAAAAGGAAGACAGGCTTCCCAGACAGCAAGAACGCCATCACCGACAACACCGGCTGTCCGGCTTACTTCGACTGATTTTAAGTAAGCCGGAAGCCGGTCGAAACCAAGAAATTCACCCGGATACGGCCAATGGAGTTCTCATGTTAAAACATCACACGTGGCAACACTGCCACTGCCGTAACTTGAAGTGAACACGTGAAGATTCGTTGCCATGTTATTGTTACGCAATAAAGTGAAAGAGTAGAACAATCTGCATTCTGCACGGAAGTTTCGCAACTCCCCTCTTGCGGACGCCCATGCCCGTTCAGTCGTAATTAATGGCCCGTGCTTTTTTTTAAGGTCCAACTTCAAACCTATTTTGTATTCAGTTATCTGTAACATAGCAATGATATGTTAATGTAATAAACCCTGACCTACAATGACTGCATCGATGCCGTGTTAACGTCAAAGAATCAATGTTATATGATCTTCTTGTTGTCACAGTAGCCTATGTTTGATCCCACGCAACCAGCGCAACAAATACGGCCCACAACAAGTGTTGCACGGCCCAATAAAAGTGCTGCGGCCCACGCACTGGGCATAGTGTTATTCGTTGAATAACTGGAATTATCGTTGGTGCAAAGTTTCGAGTTTTCATTGGACAACTCTGATTCAAGATATACTGGATATTACAGGCGCGGGTTACGAATACGATTATATATAATTGTATACCAGTTATTCTATTCTTGTACAGTGGAAGAATGCAACATGCTTCTACCACACTGGTGTGACTGACGGGGTACAAGGGTGAGAAACCCCCCCACCCCCGACATGCTAAATCCAGGAACTGAGTCCCCAGTATTCAGTACTTTTTGGTTTTCACTCAGTTGTTTTTTGCGTTTTTCGGAAGTTTTTGGACTGTTGTTTTTCGGCAATTTCGGGTTTTAGTATATATAAATCTACATCTGGACACACTTTCATTTTTAAATATTTTTTTAATGTTGGCGAGGGGCCCCCTACCGTGGCCAGTGAGCCTCTTTCAGCTACGTTTCCCACCCTGGCTGAAACCTCTAGGTACGCAACTGGTCTACTGCAACTTAATTTTCCTGAATAATTTTTTACTAGGCTATACTAAAAATGCTGAGAACAACATGGATTCAGCAAACGTTAACTGCACAACAGTCAGCTCACCAAGGCCAATGCTTGCAACGACGCTATTCACAACGCATTTCGCAATGGTTGGCTTTAGGAAGTCATGGGTCGTGTGAAGATTAATTTCTTTGACGTATCAGGTACACATGAATATTGAAATGGGAAATGTGTGAAATCAGTTCTTGGTGAGTTCAGTTCTGGTCGCTCTATATGCTGTAACAAAGGTACTTAGTCAGACTTTGAGTCCTCCTTTTTGCCTGTCCCCCTTCGGCCGGGGGGTGCAGGGGGGCTTTTCTCCGGGTCTGATTGACAGCGTATTCTTTCCGCAATGCATGACTGGACGCGTAGTTCTCAACCTGCTTACAACTCGTGACACCACTATAGTGCTGCACCAGTTTATTACTTTGACGCATTTCCTCTCTAGCTTTCACGATTATTTTTGAATATGTGAGAACAGGCAAATGGTCAAACTAAAAATTCAAACAATTTTCTTCTGGTGGCTTGATCTTGCCTGCAAGGAATTTTGCTTCAATAAACCATACAACCGCATTTCGCATATTAAACTTAATAGGCTACTCAGAGCAAAAGACTTACTAGATGTTATACACTGTTGCATTTACACTATAAGTAGCTTCGTCCTTGAGACTGAATGACCCGTGGTCCTTCGCAGCCTCCCGCTGCGATGCATGTTTAAAAGTCTAGCGCGTTGTTTGTGGGAGTGTAGACGCTACACAAAACAATAGACTCACAACTCTTAAATCTCAACACTGGGCTTGATCTGACGGAGAGTAAGAAGGGCACATGTGATGCGCTAGCATTGCAGAGATGAAATGAAATAGGCCTACGCTATTTTCCTTGTAAAGAAAACGTTTATGAACAGTTTGCGTGATACAAGTTAGATTCCATCTCAAAACAAATTTTTTACCACAACAGATACAAGTTGGATTTTTATCCAACACAAAGTTTTTCATAGAAAAATATAGGAGGGTTTGAATCTATAACCTTGTGTGATGCAAAATGCTTGATATAACGATGACGTCATCAGTGGTCTGCAGATCATTCCCGAAACATTCAACACTAAAGTATTAAGTGTACTTGGCATTTCAATATGCAAGTACTCAGACAAAAAGCAAAGAACTAGGAAGCTTCTGGTATTGGCGATTATGGAAGTACAATACAATTTTGCCATTGCAAAACTTCTGTTTGCAATGGCCAGTTTTCCGTGGGTCTTGTTAATTTTGACGTGAATCCTCACTGGTTGAAAGCATTCAACCGACTCTACTGAGATAAATTACAATTTCCAAGTTTCCAACATTTCAACCCTTTGGTCGAGAAGCTTGCAAAAGTTTTGATAAAGAAAACACAAAAATTGAATGTAATGCCTACGGCATACAAACGTTTTTTCGTTTTGATTACTCGCTAGTGCATTTACTGTATAATAACTTTTTAGCTGAGCAATTAACATTGCATAATAATAGCAGTTCTTACGTATTAGATTTACGTTTGGCTACAGGCCACTTTTTTGAACTACAACTTCGGTTTAGAATTTTATGATAATCTTGTTTTTTTTAGAAAAGTAGCAAACGTTTTTCTGCAAATATCACCTGCTTTGTCGATATCAATCGAAGGTTGTTGATTGCAACCATGGAAATGCAATTCGCCAAAGATGATGTTTTCACATTGACAGCAAACGTTCTGGAAAACACGTTAGCTTTGATAAGTTATTCCTGCAACTCCAGGTGGTTGAATTTTTTATCAGAACAAACTAGCGTAGCTTCGTTTTGAGACGACTATCTCTCGTGTAAATGCATATGCAGTCATCGATCACTTCTAGAGCCACATCCGCCATGTTAAGCAACAATAACACATATTTTGAGGCGTGAAGCATTTCATTTGCTTGACTGACAGAAAGCATATTTTTGTCTCCCCATATCGGTTGTTACGGCATTTGAAATCTGTTTGACAAGCCTTTTTTCATCTCAGTGTTTTTCGCATGACTGAGGTCACGCGTGACTGATTTATTATTGCACTTGCTAAGGGAAGTTTACAATCAGATTTGAATGAATGCAACGCGCAGTGCTGCTTAACGTCTTTGTATGAAGTACCTTCTCTTTCACCATGCTTGCTTTCATTTGGCGTTATTCGCGGTAAACGCATTTATAATTAAGTTTTAAAACCAACTTACATTTTCCGTTTTTAGAGTAAATGACGTGCTGAAACCTGTTTGGATTTGTTTTGTCTTGCGCCTTTGACCATTTCAATTTTTGCAAATGGAAGGTCATCAGCACAGCACTTACGAATGAATACAGTCGATAAAGCATGGTTTCTTTGAATGTACTTAGCGTACTTGATTTCGTAGTGTCGCGTTCAAGGATACATCATAGAAATTGCTGCGTACAGCCGGGGTTACGTAAGATCTACGCCTGCAGGCAACTAAACGTTTCTTGTGGCGGCAAAATGGTTTCAAGTATGTGTTACGTTTTCTCAACTAGAGCAAGATAACTAACAGGCGCAAGGTCTTTTCCATGGGTATTTACAGACTTGCTGTTGGGGTCCCCAACACATTGCAGGAAGTAGAGCGTGCACTGGCAATCACTTGCAGGTCATTCAAGCACGTGAAGAGATTAGCATTTTAATCATTGAAAGTTGAAACAAAAAATGATTATTTTTAATTTTTCGTTGACTGGGGTAAAACTAACGATTTTTAATGGAACGATGCGAACAGTTGCGCGAAACTCATAATTGTCGTAAGTGAAATGTGTGCGCAAGAAACACGCCAAAAGAGTCTTATTGCTTTGAGAAAATTTCAAATGGAGCCCGGTCTAGGCTTAGAATCACCGTGTTATCTAGTCATCAATATCCAGTGAAAACACTTCACGACCCAAGTGAGTCAAAAGGATATGAATGGCCAATGCGTTGGGGCCAGCGTCAGCTGCAGGGGCTGCCAGAACAGACAACATTTCCCAGTTGTCTGTCGGTTAACCATTCCTAAACGGACTGTTTTACACGGCTAAAGAACTCAGTATGCCCTTGAAAAAGACAATGTGATCCATAACTGGAGTCCTGGAATGTGCCACCACTCCAGGCTTGTGTGGATGTGAGAATAATGATGGAAAAAAATATATAATTTGGTTCCCGCAAACTGCGAAACTTCCGAAGTGCAGTCTCGACACCAGTTGCAGTTCAATGTCGTATCAAGTCTCGCAAAGGCAAAATAAGTTACGGTCAAACAGTTCTAAACAACCCAAGCTACAGGATGTGTTGTATCATCTGGAAAAGTACTGTATTAAGCCGGAAAATAAAGCAAGACTGCCAACAAATCAATTCAATGCCACAACGTAATTTTGTATGTTATGCAAGTTGTACCTTATCAAAGTGCTTTCATAAATGTGAAAGTAAGGTCTAAAAGGACTACCCATTGCAATTTTGTGCTAAATTGTTGCAGAAGGGTCAGCGCAATTTCAGCAAATAATATTGAACTCACCCGATAATTTCGTTGCTAAATATTCCTATGCAACATTATTTTGCAGCAATATATTCGGAGACACATTTTATTTGCCAAACATTTTGGTGCTGCAGCCTTTCTCGATAAATTACTGTATCTAACAAACATTCATGTTATGTTTTCCATCACCACAAGATTGCTTTCTATGCAACGTGACGCAGCATTTGCGAAGTATTTCCTGATTGCTTCTGTGACCTCCACTTGACCACCTGGTATACCAGCATTCTTTCATGAAAGGAAGTTTCCTCTTCCTTTAAACAATACCTGGAAACTTTAACCTTATATCAGGCCGCCGATATTTTTTCAAAATAGCATGTTTTCTGCATCATTCTTTTCTCAGCCGATTGCGTGCGTTTCAGCCCGGAAACTGTTTTGTCTGGAGTGCCTGTTGCCTACACTTTACGAAGGCCGTCGCATCAATTACTCCAACCGGGGGATGCCCACCATGCAGTGGGGCCCGGAATCCCACAAACATGTAGTTTCCAAGCAACGTCGTCGAATTTAATTATTTTCTAATTTTTTCCGAAATTGCAAAATAATTTTATCGTTGCGACTATTATGGGAAAATAAGGGCATTGTTGTGATTTCAGACAGATGAGAGCATGTCGCGGTAGAGAGGAATTGCTTATTAGCCTTCAGATCAGCAGGCTGACTACCTGCTGGAACTGTGTTTACAGGTCTCCATAACTTGTTTTGCCGTCATTTTATTTCTTGTGTTCGAAACTTTTACAAAATATTTCAGCAAGTACATCTGCTTGATCGCCAAGCTTGATAATAACGAAACTCAAAGGAAGATATATTCACGTGCTGCAATTGCTGAATGAGACGCAAAGTTTTATTTAAAGACGAAAACGTGAAGGTTGTGATCAAAAATGTTTAGAAACTGTGCACACAGACTATGTTTCAAGCGATACCGCTGAAAGCAAGTTTTTCCAGGCTTGCTTTCGATTTTTTCTACCGAATAAAATCACGTCTTTAAGGTTGAGTAGATATGGGCAACGGCAACCCTGGTAAAAAACAAAATGTAATTTTCACCAAATAGAAATATTTATTGAAAACGTAACGTTCAAATTGATTGAAATGTAACTTTCAAATTGAAAATGTAACTTTCACCAAACTGAAATGTTTCTTCTCTAATCGTTGGAGCACATGGAATCATTGACCATCTACAAAGTTCTGCAATTATCAATGCTTGATAAGTTTTACGTTTGTTTTTCAGACAACTTCGTCTAATGAAGAAATTGCCTACATCGTCTCGAACTATATGACTCCTAAATTTGTCTAATGAGGCAAAGTGCAAAAAGCAGATTTCGTTTCACTGATATATGCCGACAGTATCACAAAATGTATAGTTTCGTATGGACAACATGCTGGTAAAATTTGTATCTTCATCGATTTCAGTAAATCACTTTAATGATAAATAAATAATTTCTTCCTTTATTCGTATCAGAATTGTACTATTTACAGTAAATTCCATAACTGCAATATGGTTTACAGTGCTTATTTTATTGTAAGTTCTTCTGCCATGAAGACCCTTGCTCGCAAACAATATTTTTCAGTGTTAGGAACAGGTTTGTTAAATGCACTCTAGCCGTAAAATCAAGTTTTATTGTTCAACTCATAAGATTTTTCCGAGCTTTTCACGGAACAAGCCAAAGAGCACTACTACGCAGATGTGTGTTGCATTTATTATGCAATATCATGTAAAAACGTTTGGATTCTGACATAAGCGCAAATACCCTGAAACATCGAAAATAACAATACGTTTTTTACCTTTACTATTAAATCAGACTAGATTTTTAGACAAACTGAAGAAGTAGTCGAATGTGTTTGATCGTAATGAATGGTGTAATCAAGACTATTCATGTCATTTTGTCTTTTGGATTTTCCTGAATCTCACTTTCACAGCAGTTTAAATCTCTTTCTAACAAAAGAGTAGATTTACTGTTCGTCATAAACATAAATTAAGTTCTACATTGAATTAAGTCTACTCAAACACAACAAAAATAATAAAGCGAAACAGTTACCGCGTTGTTTCCGCAAAGAAGTCTAACCAGGCATGTGAGCTTCTCAATATTTCGTAAATGACTGATGTTGCCTTGAACCTAATTTTTCTAATTTGAGACAATGGTAAGCGTTATGTTTTGCGCTCATTCATAAGGGTTGCACATTTATCTTTCAACAATTTATTGATATGTTACGATATTTTTACCAGCCTTTTCTAATTATTACAACTAGTAGAATTGATTCTAGTATAGAAACAAAATTCATCGAGCTGAGTTCAATCGAAGGTGATTTAGAATATCTTTGTTCCTCTTAACTGTTTATAATTTCCTGGTTTTCAATTAGAAGTTGCAACTAGGTTGGTTGTTGGCTCCGCGCCACGGTTACTTTGAAATAATGCGCCCTGCTGTTTCTGCTCAGCAATCCAAGCATGGAGAATAATCTGCAAAGCTAAATTTTTGCAATGCTCACAACCGTCTGCAGTGTTTTCGCTGAAGCTACTTTCTCTTCTCAAAACTCTGGTTTCCTAATTGGTCGGATATCAATAAAATGAAAAATCAAATAATGTTGTTTTGTTTTGCTTAACCAACTCCACGTAGTACTCAGTAGCAGATTAGCCTCCTCTCAATTGACTTACCGATCCATCCATATTTAACGTCCGATTCAGACGATCTTATTGGAAACCTTTGGTTGGTGACGAGATTTCTTCTTTAGAAACAACAGGTGTTTGAGACAACACAAACTTGGCTGTTCAATATGAAGAAGCACTTACCTAAACAAATTTTTGTAAGTTTTTTTCAAATTTCAACAATTTAATTATCTACTTTGAAACTATGACTATTTTCTAAATCAGCAAATTTGAACGAGATCCAGCTATGCTTCCGAAAACTTCGCTTGAAATCTTTGCAACATGAGAATGCCTTTCAATGCACCAACAGACGCTGAGCCTTTCCTAGAACTGTCAGTTTCCAGGAGATACTAATGCTGAACGTGTCCCGGGGCAGCATTTGCCGCTCGTTGATCGTGAACGGTACTTTTTCACCACTTTGTTTTACACAAAGATGTGGTTAGAATGCAGCAAAGCAGACTGAGCTAGCGCCCAAAGCACAGATCTCGTTGACACGTGCTTATGTGCGTTGTGTTTCAAGGTGCATGCTAAGAAAGGCCATTGTTTTCTTCGATATTTTCGTTGGTGATAACACTGGTTTCCCAAACGTTATATCAGGTTTTCAAAAACATCGTAAATGTGGCCATTAGAATTACTTTGAAAAGACAGCGCAATTTCAGCATAACTGAACTAATGCAACAAATAGCCAAGCACCGCAATATGGATCAATGCTTTGGGTAACTTTGCTAATTGCACAAAATTTGTAAGGTTACGAAATTTAAAAGACACCACAACTTCAAAGGGTTAATCCCATCAGCGCTTACCCTGGTGTTACTACTTACGCTACCTGAACTGGACAATCAGAAAATGTTTTTGAAGCTTGTACTTGATAACAATTGATTATGCATCTCTGGGTTCTTAAACGTAGTGCTTTAACGGATTCGTTTGCTCTGATTTCTTATTCCTTTCTTACCCTGGCACCTGCTTGTGATATCTTCAAGCTGTTGATATGCCTGCCTGGAGTGCACAAAAACCTTGATGATTGATGCAGTTCTTTGTGAATTATGTGTGTCTGAAGGACAACAAGACACAAAGAAAATGAATAGTAAAAATATGCAAAATATATTTGCAAGAAATCTATTGTACAGTAGGAAGCTTTGGAGAAGAGATTAGATATAAGGTGTGTAATTAAATGAAACTCAACACAGCAACGTGGAAATTCGCACATTATTTAGCCAATCTAACACTATGTGATCGATCCGACACTGTAAATTAACAACATTTGACCAGTCTGTCACTCAAAATGAACGGAGCAGCAACGAGTTCCCAAATCAATGTGCTTTACTGCAATTGTTGATAAGGAGTGATTGCCAACGATTGGGTCTGACTGCATTAATTCGACTTATCGCGGTTTCCTGAAGCAAAAACGTAAATAACTTAGTGCAGTGACATTACGCAGTGTATAAAATAGACTAACACTCACCAACTGCTTCATGCTACTGTTACTTGAATGTGAATATTCAAACAATGTACAAATGCAAAGCTTACTCTGGGATAGCGAACATACATAATATTAAACTCCAGACTAAACAAAGAAGAAAACTCTAAACCGCAAACAAAAAACGCACGGAATTCAAAACCGATAAACCCAAAAGAAAAGCTCATAAAACTGATGAATCTAAACGCTTTTTGTAACACTCTCACACAATATTCGAAGAATATTCATACACATTTTCATTCACACAGCAAGTTTTGGACCACAAAGTAAATATGATTCAATGCATACAGAAGCCCATCAGAAGAAACCATTTGCTAACATTGATTTATGAGATTGATGAGCGCAACGCGTATTTGTAGGTGTACGCAGGGCTTCGATTCCCTTGCTAGCCAACTTGTTCCATTCAGACCCAGACCACCAGGATCCGCACATAACTGGTATGGCACTTTAGCTGAGGTTGACAAAGCCAGTGGCAAAAATAACAAAAAAGTGTCGTGCTCATGATATTTGTAATCTTTGTGTATGCAATCGATGGAGAAATATTATTATGAACACTTCATCAAGCATAACTTGAGTGAATGTATTAATACATGTCATACACAGCATTTCCATGGCGTGCTATTCAAACATGTCGTAACCAACTTCACAAAACTCCGAAAAACTCATCACTGCTTGCACAATCGCCTGCAAGCGCACAAATAATTTGAAGTTATTCTGCAAGTTCTGTGTGCGAAAGTTTTCTGTGCTGACGTCAGTTGTGCCTTCGCAACGAAAGGCAGACACGGAGAGAAAAGCTTACGCGGTCCCGCGCCTCTCCCTGCAAAAGCCTTCATTTTCAGCTTATTCCAATGAGCTTTTTCAATTAATTTCTGCCAAAACTCTGCAACTAAATTCGACATGAAGGCGACATACCGTCCCAGAGCTGGCTACGGTAGTGAACGACTCTTCAAGACTTTCTTTTCGTTCCCAGGAGTTGAAACCGGGCAAAGCGGGCCGTAGTTTGCAGACCCCTGGTATAGATGAAACACCTAGGGCAAACTCGTTATGTACCACTCATTGTATACTGAGACGTTTTTGAAAACTCAGCATTATTTCATCTACTCTTTCATGGAGAATAGGAACGAACAAATCATTACAAATGACTGAAACATACACAATGCGATCGGAAGGTGGTCAAAATCGCCTTGAATAATTAATCAATTAGTATCACTGAAAGGTTGTTGGTGTAGTTCGAAAGTTCTGCTAGTGGTTCATCCTCACCACCAAAATTATTGCAGGTTGTTTACGCCTGAAATAACTTGCCACTGGTTTGTTACCCTCAACATCCGGAACGCATTTTATTCAGTAACGGAGAAGGCCATGCAGGTCAGTAATAGAAAGAGTTATCAGATCCACTGAATGGAAGTTGGGACTATTTCTGAAGGGCGATATCGATACCAAAACAATCCTAATGGAAAGCCCCAGAATCTATGCCCAGATGCTCCACTACCTGGAATGACAACTTCCTTTTACCGGGAAAATTTTTGTCAATCAAATGTCTTTATTTTGTTAACAAACAATTTCATTTTCGCCCAGGAGGTCAGTAATTGCGTAGTCGTAGAGTTAGTCCAGCGATTCGTGAAACAACTGGTCAGAAATTTCACATCGAATCACCTCGATTTCGATCGCATACTCAGGAGACCATGCGCATTAAAGATCTCTTTCGCTTTTTTCACAGATTCAAGATGAGACATCATTATCTTCATTAAAATTTAAAATGTGTTTGCCAAACTAGATATTTAAGCATCTTTTTACGATGGTGTGTCAAGGTAAGAACTGGCAATCGGACAGAAGGAAGATGTCCAAACTGTCATCTCTGGCGCCTCCTGAAATTCGAGATGCGAGCAGCTACGTGCGGCTGAGAGCGGTGCTCTCTATTGCTACTGAAGTCTGAATTTCGCATGCTTCATGCAATGGATCGTATTGATTGAGCTTCGTTAACCTGTTTGTAGATGACGTAGTTACAGAGAAATGAGATCGGTCATAAGATATTTTCAATTCCCTTTGCACTTGCCGTTATGCCTGAGCTGCGAAATCCTTTGAGCTGCCTTTCAACGGACACTGCAGGCAACAGTGCAGAAAGTTAGCCATGGTTGAAAGCACTCAAGGTGAACGTCTCCATTCACGTGAAGATCAGTGGCGTGTGGAGTGGGGGAAAACGGGCGACGGCCCAGGGAAAGCACGACAGGGGGGCATCCAAAGAAGGGAATTATAAAAATTATATTTTATTAAAATGCTGTGACGAGATGCTTCGTATTGTAAGGCTACCAACAGATACTCCGTGGATCTGATGAAAACGTTCCTCAGGGGAGCATGCAAATCAAAGTTAAATGACCCGAGAGAGAGAGACGAAGCACTGCCATCATTCTATTAAGGCCTGATATCCTGTCGCTTTTCCCTTTGTAGGTGGGCCTAATCCTGCTAGCCTAATTTTAATCTCTAACTTGTCTTCAAAACATCTCTCGATAAAATTATTGCAACACGAAATTGATATGGTTTTCTTAGATATTCTCTGCGTATGAACTGCTGTAAAACTTTTTATTTTTTCCAAAATTCTGCAAAAAAATTGTATTACTGCACAATTGCTTGTATATATTTTTAATATCTTCCGTTCAAACTTTTTTTCCTTTTTTTTGTAGCCGTTCCAAATTTTTTATCATGTGTCGTTATGAACGTCCGCAATTTTTAAAATTGAAAATGCTTTTTCACTTATTTTATAATTTGACGTCAGTTTGTACAGTAATACCTTGAGGCCTTTCTGGGACGCTGTACCTGCGGGACGTGTCTCCCTCAGTTACATGCTTTCGAGGGCATGATTGCCGTGTCTTAGAAAACAATGTAAGGCTAATACCACCGTACAAATATTCTGTTACAGCTTACTGTTCAGTTCCCAATAATTTCACAAACCGGTATATAAACAATTCTGGATGTCAGTATTACGGTGGCAGACATATCGATCCCACTACCTGTTGACCGTTTTGCATAAACAACGTCACAAGCGAGCAAACCTCAAACACTGACAGCTTTTAAGCAAAAAATGACACGCGCCGCTAACACCAAGATACCTTCGAATTTTTTTCTTGAGTTGCACAAAGATTGGCCAAACCAGTCCAGATATGCTAGTTTTACATCAAATATCAAGGAACGCTATTTACTCTTTCAAATAATTGAGAATCCGCGACAACACTATTGACCATTATTCAGAGCATGAAGACATTTTGAGCCCACATATTTCAGTATCATGGCTAAAGCCGGCAGCATTTAGATATAAATGCATTACTAACGAAACTTTTCACAGAAGAGTCAAGCCAACCAACTCCTCTTGAGCAAATGTACTGCCGATGCAGTGGACAACTGCTGCACATATCGTTGAAGTTCAAGTTATTCGAAATCTTAAGTCTTTTCAATGATGTCCTAACAAACTGTTGGTATCATCGAGATATTAAGCAATCATGCGCACAAGGCACCGTAGAAACACAGCGAAGGAAGCACACTTTATCGGATTCGCAGGATTAAAAAACAAAACATGTGATTAGACAACCTGTGCGTGATGAATGAGGAGCGCACGACTGATTTGTCACTTCATCTAAAGCAATAAAATTTCGCAAAAAATTTAAAAAATGCAAATGCAGATCATCAGCTTGATAAAATGGAGCATACGCTCCAGATGGAAAAGTTGGCTAAATGAGGCTTCAGCAACGTCTTTCAAATAATAGTTCATTTATAATTTAGCAAAAATATGCACGGTTGTATTGTAAACGTTTTTCCTTTTCTCAGAAAAAGTTCTGCGAACTGTACAACGTTTGGGACATAGAGAGCACACCACGAAAAGTGGAAGTTGTGACAACAAGATTGTTTTTCTTCAAACTTCACTTCATTCCTAATGAAGTGACATTATTTTCTACGATTGCCAAACTACTCTATCGGTATAGATGCGGTGACAGGAATGTGATGTAATAATATGATGATGTGATAATACGTCGCTACAGCAGCAGACAAATACATAGCTATCGACAATCCTGGGCAAACGTTTTACGTAAAATCAGATGGCAGAAATGTTAGTTAAATGCCACTTGCTGCAAATAAACGACAAATCAAAATGGCAAGCAAAACATTAAAATGCAAACGATAAATCTAAATGGATGTGATATGCGCTACGAAATAGTTGTTGATGTCACTGGAAGGTATTCATTTCTTCATGACTTTTGCTTGTCGAAGTTTCACTGTCATACAATTTTTTTTAATTGAACAGACTAGACACGAAAGGGGTTCTCTGTGGCTGACGTCGCAATGGAGAGATGTTTTTGTTTTTTGGGCTAACGTTACCTGGCCCTGAGCGCCAACCCTATAAGACATTTTTCTGGCTCAAACATTTTGTGGAATCTGCGCTATCCTCCGAGTCATTGGAGTCCTTGATTGACTTTCTAGCATATCTGGGGCCAAAATAATGGCTCAAAAACTCAGTTTATGACAGAAAACAAACAGTTTCACAAAAAATATAATTTACCCTCTCAGGCCTAAATTTGTCTAGCCATTACTCGGCAGCAGATTGAGGTAGAAAGCTGTTCAAACCCTCTAAAACTCGTGCGTTCTTGTAGTCTACAATTAAAAAAAAAATTTAAGTTTTAGGTTTGGGGTTTTGGGTGCATGGGATCATGATTGGAGCTAGTTTGTCGGTTCTTTTCGTGACGTCATCAGCCGATCCAATGAGCCGAATTTGTGACTCAAAGTTCTTGTTAATTCTAAGCTGTAATACGAGCCTTTTGAGACCTTGATCGACTTTGTAGAATTTCTGGTTCAAAAGTTATGCCAAGAGAATTTGATATATTTTGGGCATTCCCTAGGGGATTAGTGGGGATTTCCCTAATTATTTTCCGGAAGTTTGACCATAATTTGGGAACCAGAAGCGCTAGAAAGTCAACCAAACCCTCTAAAGACTCGTATGATAGTGTTGAATCCAATAAAAACTTTAGTCAGAAAAATGGCTCATAGCGTCGGTTCCCAGAGATGATGACGTCATCAAAATGTACGCAAATATGCATAAATATACCCACATCTTGTCAACATCAATAAAATAACGACATCCAAACCTCAAAGTCTTTTTTTTAATTCTAAACTACTAAACTTCACGAGTCTTTGGAGGGTTTTAACAGCTCTCTGGTTCAATCACCTGCGAGTTATGGCCATTGGTATACTTTAATACACCAGGGGTCAGTTTTTGTTTGAGTAGAATTTTCACCTATTTTGTTTTTTCGGCCATAACTTTGGAACCTGATATGCTAGAAAGGCAACCAATTGCTCTAAAGACACGGACGATGTTCTAGATTCTAAACCAGTCTTGAGCCAAAAAAATGGCTCTGTGGTTTGACTCTTGGGTAAGGTAACCTCAGCTAAAAACTTCCCTCAATTGTGGCGTCATCCACAGAGAAGCCCGCAGTAAAAACGAAAATATTTTTTAAAATCTGAACTAAAAGACGTAGGGAATGCGTTGAGGATTTGAACAGCTCTCTAGCTCAGTCGGCTGGTGAGATATTGGGTTGCAAATCTTCACAACAAAGTGGCGCAAGCGGTAGTTAAATGTTACTGCATAGTGCTCACTCTTTCAAAGTCTCAACATTTTACAAGATAACTCCAGCATGTTTATCAACAGGTGTCTGCCGCCTGCAAAGGAAATTTTTTTCTGATCAGTCAAAAAATCATTTGGTGGAGCACGATAGCAGTACGAAGCTAATTATTTTGATCTTTGAGTTGTTGCAGCATGATTCATTCCATACCAAATTTAAACTTACTCTTCAGATATAAGGAGCTCAGAAATACGTCAACAAATAAATCAGGTGATTTGAGACATTTTCGAAACGTCTTGGAAATTTGAAACTTTTGGCACAACTTCAAATATTTCCAAATTTGTTGCGAAACAGAATTTTTTATTTGTAAATATTTCTAGTGTTTCGCGCAGGTCAGCATTCTGCTCCTTTCTTTGCACATGAAACCCCTAGTTTTTACATTGGAAAATAGCTTTCCAGGCTTCCTGCGAATTTTGTCAATCTTCTTCATGGTAGACAGGCCCATTTTTATTTTTTATGAATAAGACACTATTCCACACGACTTGCAATTTCTCATGATGTTTCACAGCCCTTTGAGCAAAATGATGTTCCTAAAGAGTTGGTTTGTGAAATTTGTGAAGAAACTTAAGCCAGCTGTTTAGTGTACTGTATACAGGCACTGCAGTTATAATCACGTCTGCGAAACTTTCGTTCTTGTTGGTTGTTAAGAATGAAGGAATAAGACAATTGATCTTTTGCCCAGTTTGCGTCTCTTATGAAAACATAAACTTTTCCACAAATGTTTGCTTTATGCTTGTTTAATGGTTCCCTTTCAAAACAGACCTTTTCATAACAGACCACCCGTAACAGACCACTCAAAACAGACTACGTTCGTTACAGACCTGTTCATATCAGACCCGTTCATAACAGACCATGTTCATAACAGACCACGTTCATAACAGACCAGTTCATAACAGACCCGTTCATAACAGACCACGTTCATAGCAGACCACGTTCATAACAGACCACGTTCATAACAGACGATGTTCATAACAGACAACGTACATAACAGACCAGTTCATAACAGACCATTTTTAAAAGAGATCCGTTCATAACAGACCGCGTTCATAACAGACTTGTTCACAACAGACCCATCCATAACAGACCATGTTCATAACGGACCACGTTCATAACAGACCCGTTCATAATAGACCTGTAGGGGCATGTCAATGTTTTAATCCAGGTTTCAAATGTTTTTCAAAGCGTTTAGCATGAGGCTGACAGCCGATTGTTTTTACTGAATTTAAAGCAGGATTTCATTTGCTGGTTAGTGTTTGACCAGTTATATAAATTCACTTTTTGTATGTTTGGTTTGCACACATCGTCTACATATTGGAGGTGATAAAGGAATCCTAAGATAATACAAAAATCCTGAGGCGCCACGAAGCACACAAGATAATTATTGCTACACAGAAGCAATACTGATGAGACGCATACAAAAAAAACAATGCATCAACAAATACGGTAGCCCACTTCAGTTGGTAACCGTCATTCAGGAGCTTTAAATAATTGAGAAACAATGGAGATTTGTACCAAACATCAGACATTTGAAGCGATCGGATAAAAAAGTTAGTTGATGATGGGCAGCGTATAAAAAATCGATACAAAGTTTCCCAACACGGCGTTAAGATACTGTCCCAATTTAACTTGGTGTGGGCGAACACTTTGTCCTACACTTCGGGGTATGTAATGCATGATTTGGTACGCATTTTTCTACGCAACACGTTTAGACAAAGTCAATGGTTTGGGGCTCAAACAGCTATACGAAAACGATTTAAAACTTTCACGTTCAAATGAGATGCCTTTCTGCGTTATGTTTTGTACCGATCGGCGACATCCCAGCCGTTTTTTGACAGTTAGCTGACATTTCCAGGTGATAATGATGTCGCATGCCCTTTGCAAAATTTTTGCAACACATACAGTATGTTGCGGGCACTGAAGTTGGCAACAGAAGAAGATTGCCAGTGTTTGACCGAATTCGAAGACGCTTTGTTTCAAGCACCCAACACAACTAATTGCTGTGAAGGTTTCCATCACGCTCTCTAAGCACTTATTTTACAGCGCAAACGTCCCACATCGGCAAACTGTTGATAGTTTACCAAATAATATTGGGATCCATTCCTTAACAGTAACTGTTCAAAATGTCAACACAAGTAATATGGATTTTTCAAAAACGACGTACGCTGTATCAGCTTAGCGTCTGGCGCAAAAAGTAGCGTTGTATATCGATGTCGACGAACTAGACCAGTGTTTCTCAAAGTGGGCGGAATCATCGAGGTAACTTCAGTATCCTACTGTTATGACTTATTAGTTCCTTGCAAATTTTAATTTACTATGATAATCGTTGGAGGTTGTTGCTAAAGCAATTTATCTGTTGAATATTTACTCTGGATCGTGTACATGCCCGGCTACAGTTTGGATTATTTCAGGGCTGCGAAGCCGTCGTAAAAATGTCACAGCTCTGGAGCTCTTCTTTTCATGAACAATGCTCCGTCTCCGGAGCTCTTGGTTTTCATGAGTTTGCCTCCGGCTCCGGGGCTCTCTTTTTTCATAGCTCAGGCTCCAGCTCCGGCTTCTGTTCGTTTTCACACATTAATATATTAATTGTCTTGGTATGCCTCAAGTTAATTATGGGAAATGAATTAAATCAAGTAGACTACACAAAATCAGGAGATTATACCATAAAGCAAATCAGCGAAAAAACAACAATCACAGGTTCAAACGATCCAGAAAACAGTTCCTAGCAGAAATGTAACTCAAGATACCGGTAATATAAATAATTTCTGTAAAAGCAGTCGCTGTTTTTGCTTTTAATGCCTGAGGACCGTTTGTTATTTCTTAAGACAGAATCAAGAAAATGCCTATTTAGAAAACTACATATGTGTTCGAGCATTTAAACAGACCAGTCCCAATTGACCAAGTGCTTTGCACTCGTTGTATGCTTTGTCTGTTGCAGTCTTGGCGATTCCAGCTAACAGCGCTGCCCGGGCAAACCGTACAAAGAGCGCAAAACACATGACGACTCTCATCTGTTCTTTCTAACACGCACACATGTGCACTAACCCAAATGCGAAGATGTGTTTAAAAGCCATTTATTCAAAGAGTTAGTATGACTTCTAGCTAGAATATCACATTTGAGTTTTGCTGAAAACTTCTGATTTCTTATCTTTTGCACTCACAAAAAGCAGTGATGAATGGCAAAGTAAAGCACAATCTAACACGCTAAGCTTAGGAGAAAATAAGACTGATGTTAGACGTGCTGAAAACATAGATTTTTTCCACGGATGAAAACTTCAAGAAAAGTCCACATTTGTTTATATTGCTTTTTATACCCTCCTGATAATGTACTGTTATGCAAAGCAATGCCAGTTCGCTACCAATTATTTATAACTTTCTTGTTATAATACTGCTTGTAAACGTACTGTTTCCATGTTTCCTAGTGATCTTTGTCAGTAATCTAGCAGGTTTTTTAAGGTGCATGCATGTTTTAGGGACCCGATTCGGGTCCCTAGTATTGAAAATCGGATCCCTAGAATCTGAGAAAGTTATCACTGGGTCTCCAGAATCAGAAAAAATCGGGTCACTACAGGTCCACACTGGGTACCGAACATTTCCCTTAAAAAAACTGAATCTAGTAAAACTTGAGCTTTGTGGTTTCTTATAAAAATTCCTTCTTTGCAATGGCGTGCCCAGCGTTCACGCTGAAATCTGCAGTGGTATCATATCTTTAATCATACTCCCTGTTAACAGCATGGCTACACAACTACAAAAGCTATGGACATTTTATTATATACCTACTCATTATAGCTCAGTTCTTTTTAGATCGCTACTCTACTACAGACCCGGTTTGATCATTCTGACTAGAAAGTAAGCTGTTGTGGTAGTTAACGTTATTTTTTACTTCTGCAACACTGGTTCTCAACCTTTCGCTGGAGGGAGCCAAACCCAGACCTACAAATATTTAGAGAGCCGCATAAAACATTTTACCATAAGACAATTGACACGTTTTGTTTCATTGTACTAACGACAGTCTTTTTTGAGGAAAATGTTAGGCACCCGGTATGGACCTGCAGGGACCCGATTTCTCGGATGCTAGGGACGCGATTTTCTCTGATTCTAGGGACCCGATGGCATTTTTCAATGATTCTAGGGACCCGATTTTCAATTCTAGGGACCCAAATCAGCTCCATAATAAAACTAAAAAAAACCTGCTAACGATGTCTGTTACACCAAGTTTTAGAGGTGTGACTGAAAGACACTGTCTATTGAAAGGAATCCTTTCCCAGCAAAGAATCAGACACTAAGCTGTTACAAGTATAAATTTTCGCCTACGAAGTAGGCATCATCAGCTCTTATTCAAACAGAATCTGTTACAGGACTGCTAAAATCTGCACAAAGGATCGTTGGGAGTTGCATGCCGCTCTTAGTACGGTGTTTGAGAGCCATTGTTCAACAAGTAACACCACGCCTGCCAGCTACGATGTCACAGCCTTAGCGATTATTAACCCAAATAAACATCAAAGTCTTGTAGATCCACTGTTGCAGTCTGGTGTCATAACTCGTAACAATGGCGTTTAGTGCGCCATAAAGAGCACACGTAAGTTTATTTGGCAAAATCGTTAGTATCTAGGAAAGGACCCGGAGCAGGAACTACCTCTCAAATGTCCTTAACTCCGGCTCCGGTCCTAAATTTTCAACTGAAATCCGGCTCCGGCTCCTTTAATTTGAGCTTAGGGGTTGAAAACGACGTGTCGGGAGTGAACAGGGGGCGATAGAATAAAAAAGTTTGAGAAACACTGAACTAGACAAACTGCATTACCTGCGAGCTAATGTGCATACGTAAGTTCCTCGATAATAGAGCTGTTGGTAATACTAAGAGAAAATTATTTTGAGGAAAGGCATTTGCTTTGTAAGAGCCTGAAAAAAAGCTACAACGGCGACAGTCTTTGTTTCGTTTCCGATAGTGGTGCACAGTGGCGATTAAATAATTTTACTTCGCACTCAGGAAGGGCTCTGTCTTTAGGCATATTGATGCAAGATGAAACTACATATCCATAATATTTCGTTAGCATTACTCAACCGGATTCCATAAAACTTTTCGTTGATTTCGAATTTGCTCTTTTCGTTGATTTCGAAATACATTTCAATTTTGGAGTCACGACTAAACAAAAAAATATTTTCGCAGCTTTACCATAGTTGAAAAAAAGTCAAGATTTAATGCAAACGTATTCGCTATTTCTTGCTTTAGATAGTTTCCACTGCTTTAGTGGGTGATTCTTCCGTCGCAAGGTTAATCATGTTATAAAGCAGGGGTCAGCAACGCGCGGGCCGGATCCGACCCGCCAAACAAAATCATCCGGCCTGCAGCCTCTTTACAAATTGTAACTGCAGTACAAGAGAAGTATCAAATGGAACCAGTTGAGCTGCAGTGCAATGATGAGTTAAAATCAAAATTTCACGCCGAGATTGTATCACTACTCGCTTGTGTAAAAATATATTAGATGTCAACACTATGCCAGCTACATCCAACCCAAACGGCTTACTGAGGCAAAAATTATGTCAATATCGGGCAGCACATTGAATGGCTTGCTTTGATCTTAGCAAACTAAATTAGCTTAACCTAATGCACTAAATATTAATAATAACATTTTATTGCGGACTCATGGTCCATATCACAGACAAAAGAGCACAAAAAGTGTTGGCTGTAGACTAAAAGCGTTCTTATCCTAACTGTACAGTAACAGACAGGATAAAACGGCACTGAAGACCACTTGCATCAAAAATGTCAAATTCAAGCTTATCAAAATAAGTACAGGTTGTCGGAATATAGGATACTTTTGCTACAGCCAAAACCTAAACTGGGCCGCACAAAGCCTTCGACTGGTCGTCATGCGACCCGCGGGTTGGACATAGCTACACTATCACAACTTGATTAATCATGACAAAAAGATGACATCTACGCTTGGCAACACATATGGGTGTGAACAACTCTTTTCGTCAATGAAAATTACCAAGAGCAAGTTGAGAGCTCAGCTTGCCACCTAAAATTCACAATCTTCCAAACAGAATACAACATCAAACATCACATTTGTTGTCAGTAGGCTAATTGTACTATGTGTTGTATTTTGTGCTTCCGTTATGAACTGTAAAAATCAGGAGTGAATCTAATTAAAATCCTATAAATTTACATGTTTTAACAACATCACAAACAGTGAAGGGAACATAATTGTTAGTGCAAATTTAGTGCAGCCCGCTAGACCTTGCAGAGTTTATTTTTGGCCAGCGGCTAGGAAAAGGTTGCCGATCCCTGTTATAAAGCATAATTGGGAGCGTGTGTTGTAGCTAAGTAATAGGCCTACATAACCTAGTTGGAAAAAATATTTTTGCGTAGCGTTTTGCAGGTCGTGGATCGTGCAAAACGATTACAAACGTTCTTCAACTTGCGATGGATATCCGTCCTTAGGACGTTTGGTAACATGGCCGTCCGCAGAAATTTTTCCTGGAGGGGGGCGAAGTTGACATTTTGCTTATACTTTTCAGGTTGCTGACAGTGCAATGGAAATGGAAGTTCAGAAAACGCTTTACCTTGCCCTTTCTACTCCACAAAGAAATGCCTTATGTTACGGCAACAGCCAAAAAATTGCGTTTTGTTGGCAGCAATGCGTCTTTTTCAATCGTGTTTCATTCCATATAGCATGAAACTAAGTGGCTTACTGCTATCAGTAGTCTATGTCTTGTTGCATTACCTGCCAAATATGTCTGTGTTCAACAGACACATGCGGCAAAATGCCTATACTACTGTAGGTTGAAGGAAAACTTTTAAGATTCGTTGCCTTGTTATTGTTACTCAATCAACACCATCAGTAGAAAAATCCGCTCGCAAGGCAAAGAACCGGACATGAGTAAACTGCAAGCTCATCACTGCATGACACTAAATCAGTGAACGTGACTCTTGTATAGTTTGAGTTTCATACCAGCAGTCATTGCAAGGTTTGAATCAGTATACTGGAATTAATCTGCTGATGTCAGGTTTTCAATTAAATTTTAGTTCTCAGTGCCAGTTTTCATAGGAGAAAATGGCTGTTTTGCTCCCGTACAGACGCCCATGGTTGGCAACGCTGTTTTCGTTGTAACCAGGAGTTGTATAGGTATCCCGTATATCAGTGCTTCCCAAACTTTTTTGCGATGTTCTAACTATTAAACTATATGCCTATAGATTTGGCGACCCACCTTACCAAACCACTGTTCACACAACTACTTCTCATAATCACAAAGTGAATTGCACATAAATGAGACAATCTACTTAAAAAAAAACAAGTTCCTATTTAAATAAAGCGGCCTTTGACTTTTTGTAAATTTTTACCACTACTGGTGGCCATAAGCAACACTGATATGCATTGTCATATCACAATACCAATAGTATAGTAACAAGTGTTGACTACACGGCATCTTGTCTCGAAACAAAAATCATTTGATAGAGTTCTCAGCACGGATATGTCTTCACTAAATTTCTGCGAAAAGGAAAAATAATGTTACGACGACCCACCAAAATCAAACGGCAACACACTTTTGGGTCGTGAACAAAAGTTTGAGAACCGTTGAGATCGGTGATGTAGGAGCAGGGGGTTAATGCGCACCCCTAAAAGTTTTGATTTGCCAAAAATGTGGTCAAAAAGTTTTGAAGTTTTTACATTTTTTAAACAATATTATCGAAATTTTCCTTTTTTGATATTGAGTGCACAAATATAAGTTAATTATGTCCTAGGACACACATCAAATATACATAAAATAAACGAACTGGTTCAAGTAACTTCGTGATTTAGTTTGTGAGAGCTGATGAATAACTGACTCACGTGAAAGTTTGGCAAAAGAAAACATTTCACGTGTGTGCTTTACACCCCCCAAAAATTGCCTTCTATCAAACCTTTGTTGAGATGCACTGTTGTATACAGTGGGATGGTATATTGCAAGATACGGCAGCTAATGAACACCGGAGTGTTTCACACTGTGCACACAACACATGAAGAACATGTAAAAAACTGTATTTATATGAAATATAGCAAATGAAACATTGCATTTTGAAACTCGTTTTTCACGCAGCTTATACGAGCACATTCGTGAAACGCAGTGGCGGCTCGTGGTGAAAATGGCCGGGAGGGCTGCGAAATTTCATCTCTGGTTCAACACATAGGATTGTCACCCTGCCTGTTTTTGTAATTAGTGGCGTTTCCAGTCACTCCAGCAGTCTTAATCTTATCAAACTCGTAGTTTTGAGTTGTCCATATTGATACATAGAAAACATTCGCTTCAGTTCAATGAAACCAAACCCAAACCCTAAAGCGCAAACACGAACACAAAAGCATTAACCCGGTCCCAACAAAAGTTTGACGCATAACCACTGCAACCAAAGCTGCAAAGGCGAGAGTCGAACCCAGCACCACTCGCATACTAAACTTGCAACATTCCGCTCGACTACTAAGGCTTTATTGTTAACAAGATAAAGCTTAGCATTTTATTCAAACCGTGTCATGGCAGCAGACCTAGGCTAGAGTCACTTTCTTTGAGCTGGTACTTTTATCATGTTCTTTCAAATGAAGTTTAAAGTTTCCAAAAAATTTCAAACAGTTTATGATTTTACACAAAATTTTTGTTTTTTTAACTGGATTGTTATGCTTTTCCAGTAAACGTTTGCATCCTGAATCAATTACAGCCTGCAATGTTCACCTTACCAAAAAATAAAAGGTCTACTTGAATGCTTATTATAGGCTTGCCAGATTTCTCATGCTTCAAAATTTTCACCTTTCAATGTTTTAAATCAGTCCCACCTTTTGTCGTCCAATAATGATATCCACCAACTACTGCCATACATCTTCAAACGCCAACCCTAGACAGCTCATCAGCTTAGCCTACTGTGGCAAGCTGCACTGGTGCAAATAAACGAAGGGCTGTATTTTCGCAGCCCGAGATTGGCGACCAGATTTGAATCCAATCCCGCCAATATCGCCAAAGTGCTAGTAAAAGCATTGTTAAACTTAATTATAAAATTCAATATCCAAGAAAATCAGGTAGTAAAAAACAGCCAAGATCATATTTCCTCCGTTTTTTCTTTAGAAATTCACAGTCAAAATAACAAAAACGCTTTGCGACAGGCGGATATACCACCATGTTTCTTGTAGCCAATTATTTGTTTTCTTTCCTTTAGGGCTGTGCCGAAGACAGCCGCGAAATCGCCAAATTCATCTGCAAGTGTGCTGAAAACGTCATCGCATAAGCGGCGTCGTTGGAAAAGAGCGATACATTGGTTTTGTTGGATTCCTAGGAAACGTTGAGCGAAAGTGGTGTCGGAAGTACAGAAAATAATTGTGTTGTGAAATTTCGTAACTAAATCCAAACTTAAGACGAGTTTGGCCGTTTGGCGGAATCTTTTGCCTTACATTTTTCAGGGAGGGCTGCAGCCCGGCAGCCCGTCTAGACGAGCCGCCCCTGGTGAAATGGAAACAACATAAACCGAGTGCATGACAAACCAAAGAGCGCCTGAGCTACAGTGAAGACAAGGTAAGGCAAGGCTCGATAATGCTACGCATTTATGTGAAGCTGTGCCCAAAAATATATCCTTACGCTTTTGAGGAAATATTCACTGCCATATCTCTGAATTCGTGAAAACCAACGACGTAGCCTACCTGAGTTTTTTGTCGCCCAGATGGAAGTAGATTTTGCTACATTCTCGGAAAAGTGCTTGGCAACGGTGTTTTACGGAAAAAAAGCAATCATTCTACAATCTTTTGGCGCTTTTACGGCAAAGAGTAATTACCAGCAGTAGGGCCGGTTAGCCTATTTCACCGATTTCATCAATTTGGACCCCGCACCTTAAAGGGCCCCGCGCCAGCAGCGACAGAGTTACGGTTTGAAACCTATTCTGCATTCTAAGTATACCAGGCTACAACGTGAAATGTGCGTTGTTTTCTTTCGATCCTGGTGGAAGCTGGCTCATTTAAGCACAAGGTTTGTAATAAATAGAAATAATATCGGTATTGTAGCAGAAAATGGCTTTCTCTGGCTGTTCAATTTATGGAGATCAAGGTGCCAAAAGTGAGATATTGTGAGGCAGTTTAGCAGTCAATTTAAGGCAAACAGGTAATCGCTTGGTCAGGCAAGTTTGAAACCAGGGACACCGGAACAGCGGTAGGGCAGGGAGGGCAGTAAAAAAGTTGAGAGCAGTGGAAAAAAATCTTATAAAAAACAAAAAAATGTTACCAACATGCTTGTTTCTGTTCAGCAACAATGTTGACCTCAAAAATAATTATAACAGGAATTATAGAAAAACATTCTGAATTTTCTGGGTGTGCGAATAGCTGCAGTAAATTTGTTTGAATTCAATCTTGATAAACCATGAAATTAACTATGATACTGTTGTGACAAAGGCGCCTCTTTCCCGTTGTCCCCTTATGAAAGGGCAGGATGGTCATGCCCCCGTCAATCCCTTGTTCTCTGGCGTCCCTGTTTGAAACTAAGCTTCAGTTTCGTTTGCAAAAACCAAAACATTTTTTTAGGTCCGGAATGCACGCCTAGGGCTTCTGAGAGGAAGTGTACCAGAAGGTACGAAGACCGATATTGGGCCCCCTAACCTCCAAGACTATCGTCAAAATGTTTATATCTTGTTTGTATACTAATCAGAATATACGAGTAAGGCCTAGATAAAATAACTACCATGCTAGATTTAGAAATAAATTAACAATAAAATTTGTTAACCTACAGTACTGGCAAATGGCTTACACTAGTAATTTTGCGCTTGATTACAGAAGTCCCTACTTTCATGATGTTTCATCCTCCCTGGCCCAAGTAGGCTACCTACCGAGAACGGGTAAGATGTACCTCTTGCACCCCTCTCCTAGTCCATGTGCATACCTGTGGCCGCGCATTGATAAAAGCTTTTTGGTTACGGCATGCGGATATTTCGATTCTCATACTGGTCGAGAATAAGACCGAACGCAAGGTTTCTATATTACAGGACTCAGGGAGTGACAACAACCGGGCCGCGAGCCTCGACCCGGTACCGGTCCGTGACGTATTTGCTACCGGGCCGCTATAGCATGGGTCCGCACCCACAGGCCCGCTTGTGTTATTTTACTTTGTGATATTTATCTGCCACATCTTGAAGGCTGGTGCGTAAAAATTTTGCCTGCAGTACATTAAACCAGTCTGTGATGCAAGAGCGGCCTTAGGAACAGCGCGGGTTGAACGTTTTTGCCCGCTCCCGCAGATATTTGAGAAATCTTCCCCTCTGAAAGCCACTAAAAACTCATGCAATGTGCTTCATCGCTGGTGGCAAATTATTCAGTGGTTCATTCCAAAGCCAACAGAAGCTCTTAAAAAATACTGTTAAGTAAAAATGTGAAACCTTTTAGTTAACCTTGAGCGCTTCATTCTCAGCTAATAGCACTGATGAAGAAGTCCTTCACTGACAAGCTCTTTAAATTTGCTCTTTAGCTATTCACGACATGATCATCCATACTAAACACTCGTTCACTAGCAGCGGTAGTTGCCATCACCCAGAACGTTTTTCTTGCAAGCACTGAGAGCTGGAAACTCCAATATGTGATCTCGCCACCATTGGATAAATTTGCTACACCATTGCACACCATGCTCTATGTAGCATTGGATTTCTTGCTCATGTCACATTCACATGCACTAGGTCAACATTCAGTTCAGAAATGAAAATATATTGTGTTTTCCAAAGTTGAATCTCAAAAGGACACTTCCAAATTGAGAAAGTGTTGAAAGACCTTGGATTATGTACGCTCAGTCTGCTAATAGAATTTATTGCTGTTACAGCACTGCAAACGTTTTATTATGAACATAGCCAACAAGTGGAATTAACAACTAGCCTAATCTTCATACAAGTTTATGTTGTGAACTTGAAAGTTCAAAGAATAACTTAGAAGCAAGGAGTTTCTGGAGGCGGTGGGACCCGCCATCAAATTTTCTAATCGGGCCCCGCAGTTCCTAGCACCGGCCCTGATATACACGTGTTGCTTTGCAGCACGACAGAAACCTGCAGTTCGTGATTTTCTGAAGAAATTAATCGCCAATTACACACGCTATGGTCCCTGGAGTCTTCACTGATACAAACACTTTTGCTTAGAGCTAAAATCATCCATACGTTATGAACACAGTCACTTAAAAGTAGGCAGGGCCAGATCCAGGGGGGCGATCGCCCCCCTCCTAAAACCGTCCAAAGTAACTTTTTTTACCATGATTTTGTAGGCTACATATCGGAAAATAACATTCGCATTATAAGGCCATTTTTCCGTCCATTGCTTTGTCACGGCAGTATTGTGAAGTAGACTATACTTCATCTCACTTTCAGTAGTGAACCGGTAATGAGACTTGACTGCGAAATATTGCTGAAATCGCACCCCCCTAGACCTACTGACTGGATCCGCCCCTGTAAGTAGGTCTGTTACGAACTGGTCTGTTACGAAATAGTCTGTTATGAATGTGGTCTGTTATGAACGTGGTCTGTTATCAACGGGTCAATTATGAACGGGTCTGTTATGAATGGGTTTGTTATGAACGTGGTCTGATATGAACTGGTCTTTTATGAACGCGGTCGCGGTCTGTTATGAAAGTGGTCTGTTATGAACGTGGTCTGTTTTGAAGGGGTCTGCTATGAACATGGTCTGATATGAATTGGTCTTATATGAACGTGGTCTGTTATGAACACTGTCTGTTATGAACGTGGTCTGTTGTGAACATGTCTGTTATGAACGTAGTCTGTTATGAAGTGGTCTGTTATGAACATGGTCTGATATGAATTGGTCTGTTATCAGCGTGGTCTGTTATGAACATGGTCTGTTATGAACGTGGTCTGTTAAGAACATGGTCTGTTATGAACGTCGTCTGTTATGAACGTGGTCTTTTATGAACGAGTCTCTTATGAACTGGTCTGTAATGAATGTGGTCTGATATGAACTGGTCTGTTATGAACGTCGTCTGTTATGAAAGTGTTCTGCTATGAACGGGTTTGTTATGAATGTAGTCTGTTATGAATGAGTCTGTTGTGAACAGGTCTGTTGCGAACGTGGTCTGTTTTGAATGGTCTGTTATGTGTGTCTGTTATGAACTGGTCTGTTTTGAACGGACACCGTGCCATAGGTAGATATGAAAATTTGTATTTTTTAATCTTCTGCTTCCAAAGTTTTGTGTGGTTTAGTCCTGAAGTAAGTGCTACAGTGAATCCAATAGCCTATTTGCTGAGACAAGTGTCATGCATTGCAGTAGTTAAAAATTCTTTCCACGTTTGGCCCAACATGTTTGGTGTTATGAGATTTCAACCATTCAAGGTGTGTAAATGTGAGTTCATAAATACTGTTATTTATGTTGTTAGCCTGTCATATGTACATAAATCTGAATTGCTTGTGATTTTTGTGTGTTTTGTATACTTCTCATGTTTTGATTTCCTCAAGGTTAATGTTGCTGTGTGAACAAGTTGTCTTTTTATATAGAAAATATTCATTTCTATTTATTCCGTTTAGCTAACTTGACTAGTGCTGTGGTCATTACTTCTTGGTAACTTTCTGTTCTGGAAATTTGGTTGCTTAGATTTTGGCTGTTTCAGCCTGGTGGTGTCAGTGCCATGGTGCACACAGATTTAGTCACAACATACTTAACACCTGGTGAGTGATTCATCAAACCTCTAGAACTGAAGTTAAAAACATGGTTTCTAATCTTCTGCTTGAATGTGTGATTGTCACCGAGAATGGCATGATAAAGATCTTTTTTAAGTTCAAGTGAACTTCATGGCATTGCCATGTCAAAACAAAAACAAACTGGTGCATGTGTTGCGATCAGAAAACCAGAGCGGCAAATGTGCAATCAGGGAAGGATTGACCTATAGGCTTAACCCTTTAAATCCCGCGTGCGCGACTTTTCTTGTAAAACTTTGCAATCCTATAACTCGCCAGGCGATTGAGCTAGAGAGCTGTTCAAACCCTCAACGGAATCAGCAAGTCTTGTAGTAAAAATCGAAAAAAACAAATTTCTGTTTCGGTGTTTATTTTTCTGGAGGTGACGTCACAAAGAGGACATGTTTTGGAAAAGTAGGCCACCGTTGGCCAGCTCTGGGCCTCAACCCATTGACCCATTCTTTTGGCTTAAAATTTTTGTTGAAAACCAGGTCAAAATCCGCGTCTATAGAGCCCTTGATTGACTTGCTAGCACATCCGTGGCCAAAATTATGGGCCAAAACCCAGTTTTGGGCCTAATTCCTAATTTTTCAGAAAAAGCATAATTTGCCCTTGCAGGCCAAACTTTGGCCGGCCGTAACTCGGCAGCAGATAGAGCTAGAGAGCTGTTCAAACCCTGTAACGACTAGTGGCTTCGTGTAATTTAGAATAAAAAAATCATTTTTTAAATTTGGGTGGGGGTTTTGGGCCAATGAGCTCATGATGGGGGTCTGTTTTTTGGTTAATTATATGACGTTATCATCCGATCCCATGCGCCAATATTGTGGCTTGCAGTATTTTTGGATTCTAGGCTAAAATACGCGTTTTTAAACCCGTTGATCAAGTTTCTAGCGTTTCTGGTTCAAAAGTTACACCAAAAATATTCCAAATGTGCCAGGAATTTCCCAAGGACGTTCAGGGGATTTCCCATATTAATATTCTACCATTTTTTCCATAACTCATCAACCAGAAATGCTAAAAAGTCCATCAAACCCTCTAAAATCTCGTAATATAGCGAAGAATGCTTTTAAATCTCGCGCGGCGCTGATTCTGCTCGATTCACGCACTCCCACGGGCCGTTGACGTCAAGGATTATTTAGAGAAACCTGTCAAAACATGTCAAAACAACCTGTGGTTTTGAAAAAATAGCCAAAAAGGCCGAAATCGCACGGCGAAAAGTTTTTTTTCAGCCTAAACTACAAGTCCTTCCCATTCAGACTGGATTTGAACAGCTCTCTAGCTCGATCCGCTGGCGAGTGATGGCCATTTAGAAAAGGGATGTTTTCCAGCCCAGACTGGGGTTTGTGGGTGCTGAAAGTTTCACCAATTTTTAGTGTTTTGTCCATAATTTCGGCTACAGATATGCTAGAAAGTCATTCAAGGGCTCTAAAGACGCGGATTTTGGCCTAGTTTCCGCAAAAATCTTGAGCCATAATAACAGCCCAATGGGTGGGAGCCCACAGCTAGGTAAAGGTAGCCAAAAACACCTCCACTTGTGGCGTTCCCCCCCACAAGACTTGCTGAATCCGTAGTTTGAACAGCTCTCTAGCTCAAGCGCCAGGCGGGTTATAGGATTGCAAAGCTCTGCATGAAACGTGGTTTTCGCGGCCTCAAGATCCAAGGGGGGCTCCAGCAAACTGTGGCACGTGCAGAGTCAATTGCCGGTATATGATCAGTTCGACAATTATTTGTCAAAATTGTATGCCTTAATTATTCATGATATCTAGTTTTTTCACCTATTCAGATTCCGTGTTGATAACGCCAGGGTCTTCCAACGACTTTCCATGAATTTCAATATGACCGTTGGTCAAGCCGCATGCTGACTACTGTGTTGATGTACTCACATGGGTGGTGAAAATCTTAAATCTGTTAACTACAAATATCTGGGAGCTATACTGAATACTGAGCTCTTAGATGACAAAGACATTCGGAAATAACTGCGATAAAATATTGTGCAGAAAACGAGCTGCGAGCCTCTTTTTCCGATGTTCAAATGCAGTCAAAAATGTACTTTTTCGTTCCTTTCATTCGTCCATGTATGCATCACAGATATGGTGGAATTTCAGAAAGTCATGCATGCAAAGATTGCGTGTGGCATATAATTTGGGATGCAGAACTCTATTCAACCTGCCCTGGAGAGCGAGTTAGTAGTCATGACTCATCAGGTTCAATCTAGCATTCCTACATTTGAGCCATTATTAAGAAAAAATAGGTACTTGTTTCTCGAAAGATGCAGAAGTTCTAATAACGCATGGTTGCCTGCTTTGACGCAGTCAGATTGTTGATATTCGTCCTTATTTTTTGAACACTACAACCGCATTTTTTTTGGACGGAGTGCTGGAACATTGCAGTGTTTGTTCGTTTGTGGGGGGCATGCCACAATGCATTCGAACTTTATCTGGCCTCGACCAGTTTAGGAATTAACGTCCCACTCTGCAGTAGCCCTGTACCAAGTGAATAAATAGTGTCAAGAATGCGTCTGTAAACCTGAGGCTCGGCCTCCAACGCCGTTACAAAACGTTCTGTTAGGTAAGTTTCTGTAGCCCGGTGTCGGGTGAAATTTCTGACCTTTGCGAAATTTCTGACCTATTATGTTTTGCCAGTTATTTTCTTCTCAGAGTAAAGGAATAAAGTTTGGCGATTACTTTTTGATGTGTGTTGTGTAAATTAAAACTTTTTGGTTAGATGTCAGATACCCACAACAAGCGACACTACAGGAATAAGTAAAACCACTGAAAAATGTTGGACTGAATCTTAGACTTTAATTATTTTTCCTTTTCTAAATGTACCATAAACCCTAACCCGACTAAGCCCTAATCATCAGTTTTCTCAGCGTATTTAACATGTAGAATGTTCCTCTGCGCATGCGCATATGGCGTGAAGTCAGAAATTTCGCTTGACAGTGGTGAATCAGCCTCGACCGCTGTTGTAAAACGATCTGTTTTTATTAACCAGCGTTGTGCAGAATGTGTGTGTTTGTATACTATGGACTTCGTGTCTGCGGGCAAAGATACATTATTTTTACATGTGACCGTTTGTAAAAAAGTTGTTCCAGCACGGTTGAATAAGCACGATGACGTCATCGAATGAAATTTCATGAAAATTGCCCCCCCCCGAAATGAAGAGCTGGTTGCGCCCCTCAAGCACGATGATATTAATATTGCTAAAAATATGGCCACGTTTATTTGCCCAAATATTTCATATGTCAAAACTTTTGGGGGTGGGCTTGCAGCCCATACACCCCCTACTCCTACACCACTGTTTCAGTCAGACTGGTTTGAATCAAGCCGATTCAGGATCGATGGTCTTCAAAATTTTCCCCAAGACTGAGTTAGATACTTTAATTCCAAGAATCGGCCTATTAGTGTTACACTGAATCCCAGTCGTGCAGTCAAAGCACACAAATTTATAAAAGACCGTGCAGCGAGGTTAATAATATCGTTACAACGCAGTTATTATGTTTAGCTTTCACACTGTCCGTGATTTATCGCAAGCTCTTGTCTGAGTGTAGGTCACGTCACTTGTGTGCTGTGCGTCGTTAATTTAGAAATATGACGCAGACGTCTCAATGTTCCAAACAGACTTAATATAATAGTGGTTTATTGCGGACTCGTGGTCCATACAGACGCAATCATAGGTACAAGAGCACAAAAACTGGTTAGCCACACAGTAGCGCATTACAGAATCGGTTTTCCACATGACCAACATGGATTGGAGCTAAACACTTTACCAACACCACAACTGCTTGTCATTCACAAGAGAACAAAAATGGTTAGTCATAAAGTAACGCATTACCGAATCGGTGTTTGCACATGACCAACACGTTTTCTGGTGTGTTATATATGTTTCCACACCGCTATAGATGCATTGCCTTGCTTGCTGTATCATTCTTTTCCATCCGTATGTATTTGATGATTGTGTACCAGCTGTGAGTTCGAAACCGCGCCCATAGGGGAGTTTTATTCGTCATGCCCAATAGTGGTGGCGTATTCTGTGACGTAGCGCATCGACATAAGCGTGATGCACTAGTTTTCTCTCAGAGAGATGTAGAAATAGAATTCTGCCTGTGATTTCATTTCTTGCAAGCATGTAGGCCTATAAACAAAAAATATCAGTTGTTTTTCAATTTTTTGTTCTTACAGACGATGTGATGTATTACATTTGTCGCATTAACACTGGAAAAAGAGATAAAAAGACGCTCGTGACTGAATGCTAGCTGGAGATCAAAGTAAGCACGGAACCAGCTCCGGATTTTGAATGGTGGGGCCAAGGCGTGGTGGGAGGTTCCATGTTCGGATATGGAATCTTTATGTAGGGGATGGCCGATGAAGTCAATAGTATTTCCACCAATCATTAATATTTACAATGTAATCTTGTAACGTCACGTTTGTTAACTCAAGTGCAACAAAACTTTATGATGCAACAACGATATTTAGCGATTTGTGAAAGTGTTGCAAAATCGGTCACCAGAAGCATCGTATTTTCTTTTTTTGAAATTTTGCTTGAAAAAAGTTTCTGGGCGATCCAACGTTTCAATCATCTCTGAACGTCAGTCCTCGCTCAGCAATAAACTTTACGACAGAAATTAAACGTTGCAGTAGCGATTTCCAATAGCGTTGGCATTGATTGACCTGATTAGATAGCTCCAGTGGTGTAGGAGGCGGGGGTCCAAGGGTACCCCAAAAAATTTTAATTTGTTGAGAATTTGGGCAAAATCCCTGAAAATCCCAACAAAACCCTCAATTATCTAGGCAAAATCCCTGCAAATCTGGGCTAAAAGGGCGCGCAATGTTTGTAGGTAAACAAATGAAGGCCATCTTTTTGGAGGTCACACCAAAAAACTGTCCGCAAAAGTTGGAAGACACTTTTTGGTCATGTTTGGGAAAATTTGGGCAAAAATTCTTTCCACCTCCAAAAAGTTTCTTGCTCCTACACCTATGGCTAGTTCTGTATCAATTCTTCACCGTGATTAATTACATCTACGACTAAATGTAATCGTGGCATCTTTATGTTCCATTAATTCCTCTAGGCTCCTCAGCGTGCTTCCAGTCAGAGATTCCTTTTCTAATAATGAGGAAATGCGCACATTTAGTCGTCTCTGAGCACACCAGTCTGCACGTGAAACAATAAACACAAGTTTGCGAAGGAGAAAAACAAAGCCAGCTTCTTGCAACGACTTCGGCGTTGTGGTTCTGGCAACTAATAAGACTTGTGGTGCATTTCCGTGACAAATTTCAGTCTTTTCTGTGTTGCGGAACATCATGTTTCAAAAATAACTTTTCGTTTTTAAACCAATATTCCGGCATTTTTTCCTGTATATTGGATGACCACAGACCGATATCTTGCCTCCAGTGATAGCAGCATCCATCTCATCTATCGTGACTTTCGATACTACTTCTTGACGGTCTTCTGCTGCTGCACCGCTGGTTGAACTAGGTCTATTGTCTAAGTCTGGTAACATGTTCTTCGATATTCTGTCCTCTTACAGGTTCCGCAGAAACATCTCCGCTGGACTTCACTGCCACTGTAAAATAGTCACTTGAATGTTTCTTTACTTGCCTGCAACATCTTTCTCTTTCTTTTTAGCCTCTTTTGCTTTTTAATGTTTTTTAGAAACACTTGTATAAGCTCTACACTTGTAAAGGGAACGATCCTCTTTTTTCTCTCCATGTTTAGTTATTAATAAGCTCGATAGGGCTGCCATATTTTCAGCGCAAAAAGGGAGGACAATTTACGGCTGTCACTTGCTTGAGTGTATTACTTACACTTAACAAGTCAAATAACAGTTAGGTCTATTGATTAGTTTTAAGCATTGAAATAAAACGTCCAGTGTAGACAAATGTTTCCTTCAAAACACACTAAACGAAATCATTATTTACTTAACCTATTTAGCCCATGAATATTTTGCAGATTTCTTAAATTTCCTAAAAATGTGAAATCGACTTTAACAATTTTATGAAAATGCTTGCATGAAGGATGTTTCAAATTGCACACCGGATTTAGACTAGAAACTCGTTCAACCCGAAAGGTTTCTCTTCCTTTTTTGTGGCTGCATGAAGGAAGAAACCGTTCCGCATTAGCATAAAGGGCCATGACCTTGAACTGTGCAATCTTTATCAGTTCTTGAAGCGTTTAATAGCATTGAAAGTTGCAAAACATTTTGCCCATCTTTCATGATCCATCATTTTACAATAAATTGCATTTGATTGATGCTATTTTAGCACGATCTCAAACAAGTTTTGGTATTCCACAAACAGTTTACTTCAGCTTCATCAATAGAAACGTTTCTATCAAGAAGATACAGTACTACTCACATGGTTCATCATTTTCCCAGTTAGTTGTTTGCAAACGAAGGAATCTAGTCAAAGCGTTTAAATTCAGCAAATGGAGTGGTCCATAGCCAGATGTGCAACACAAAACTTGTCCATTACAGATACATCTGACATGAATAAATCACAGTCATGATCCTTGCTTCTCCGAATTTGCTTAGTGCTGATCTAACTTAGCTTGGTATGTATAGGCTATCTGATTGACCCACTTGAATCCCTGCCTTCACACTGGTGAAATACGATACAACCTCATCAATTGATGCTTTTGACTTCTCAATATTCTGAACTTGCTCATTAAAAACAACCAGAAATGACTACAAGTGTCTTAATGTGTTAAACGGATTTCGCTCAGAGAATTTCCAAAAAAACGTTTCAGAACAACAGTTGGTTTGTCGATGGACATGAAGTTTGAATGTGAAGCTGGGTACAATCCAATCATCGTTGGCAAACTGCGATAAAGTGATAGCCATCTGGTAACGCTACGAGAAATAAGTTTTTGGTACGCAATATCCACTAAGTCACAACAGTCTTTTCACTTTTCTTTGCGAACTGTGCAAATGCAACCACACGTAGGCCTAATTCACTCAGCTTCAAAATAATTTAGTCCTTTTCTGAAAAAGGAGTGCTTCTGTCGTATTTCGTCATTTTTCAGCATTATTGATTAGCTCGGGGGTGCAAAAATTTCTGTGAATGTTAGTAGCGCGCAGAAATTTTTAGTAGAGCCTACATAAGCTTTACCATACAGCATTCATATGCACAAAGTGCAAAATGCAAGAAAACGTTTGCGCGCTCGAAGTTTTTGATCGCGCGGCGAGACTAGCTATACTAAAAACTACAACACTAAGCTATGTGCAATACACTGATCAAATCACAGTATCACGGTTAATCACCAAAGCTAGTATAATGGCTTCCGCAGTCCGCAGGTTAATGCGAAGGTCATTGAGATACTGAAAAAAGATTTACCACTGTTATATAAAGATTCATGTGAAAGCATTGCCGACTTTCTAGCCGAGAATTAACTCAACCAAAACACAGATTAATTAGACAACTCGCAGGCTCTCCCACAAACTAAGCTACGCCGCCAGCTCGTATCTTGTTGCAGTAGAGTAGGGACAGCTTGCTGTATGCAAAAACAATATATTATAGCCAGTGACGTAACTGACGGGGGGCAGAGGCGCAAATCCTGGCAATCTAAATGTGAAAACCGGACCGCCACCTTAAGAGATATTTGGGTTTCAGTATTCGTTTGGTTTTCAGTAGGTTGTTGTTTTTGCGTTTTTCGGATTATTTTCTGGTGATTTATGGTTTTAGCATAGCCAACCACATCCGGATTCACCATTATAGTGGTATCCCTGTATAGGAACCAATATAGAGGTTTGGGGTGTTGCCCAAGGTAGAAGTTGCTTGCGAGGAATACTGTCGTTGAATGCAGAGATGCTGGTTTCCCCAAGCGTTTCCAGCCAAGGAGCCTAATCGTTGTATGAGTACTGTTCTAACTCCCGACTAAAACTGCCTGACATTTTAAGTTGCCAAGCCGAAGCAAGGCGTTTGGCTCTCACCACTTTGATAGTTCGTTTCACAGATTTCCTGGTG